>Ga0114940_10000536_pt1 | contig 17297 bp, 16 predicted proteins | sample ColdCreekSource_FD_87195 | JGI IMG/M metagenome (GOLD analysis project Ga0114940, IMG submission 87195) | Groundwater microbial communities from Cold Creek, Nevada to study Microbial Dark Matter (Phase II) - Cold Creek Source | ecosystem: Environmental > Aquatic > Deep subsurface > Groundwater ... | reverse complement strand
AGGCGAAAGAATTGGATTTGGGCTGAAGCCCACTGAAGAAAAACAAAATGCATCCTGAGCGTAGAGAAGAATCCCTGCCCTGGAAGGATGAGATTATTCGCTTGCCCACAGCTTTCGCGGGGGCAAGCTTCGTGATCCAACACCAACTTTTTCCCATGCGCTAAGAGTAAATCGGATCGGGCTTTGTTTTCATTGAATTTAGAGTGAGTTTCCTGAGGCGCCATTAAGATCATCTTCAGTTTAAAGTTGATTACACGAAACAGCATTTTATCGGTTCTGAATGATGCTACTCTTTTCCAATTGAGATACTCATACATGAGGTTTAGTATAAGATTCGGCTTTCGAATAAGGACAGGTGGCAGAGCCCGGTTGAATGCGCCTGACTCGAAATCAGGTAGACCCGCAAGGGTCTCGGGGGTTCGAATCCCTCCCTGTCCGCCACTCGATGCGGTGCTTCGCACCTTGCTCGTGACTCCGCCCAAGGCGGAGCCATTTGACTGCGTGAAGCACCTCGTCGAGTGTCCCGAGCGAAGTCGAGGGGCATCTGCACTCCTCTCGGCAGTTGGTAACTGCCGAATTTAGGTTCAAGACGGCTTTTTTGAGGTTGACCCTCTTCGGAAATCCATTCACTATCCGCCTCTCAGTCGATTTGATTTCCGCGGGGTGGAGCAGCCTGGTAGCTCGTCAGGCTCATAACCTGAAGGTCGCTGGTTCGAATCCAGCCCCCGCAACCAACCTACGCACAAGGCTACGGCTGGCAAGCCAACCGGGATCTGGAGAGAGTCTATTTTCAGGGTAAAATATCATGCACTCCGTATTGGTAGGAGTGCTTGACGCTCAGCCATGGTTTGCATACTGTGACGAGCCTCTGGATGAAACGAGGAGCTATTTTTGAATGTCACCGTTGAGAATGTTACAGCCTGTCGCAAAAAACTGACCATCGAAGTGCCTGTCGATGAAGTCGCGCGCGAATGGAAGGGCGTTCTGACCGAATTCCAGAAATTCGCGCAAATTCCCGGCTTTCGCGTGGGTCGGGCTCCCATTCCCATTCTCGAGCGCAAGTTTCAAAAGGAAATTGGCGAAGAGGTTCAACGAAAACTGATCCCCCAGTTTTTCCGTGAAGCCGTTGCCAAGGAAAAACTCAAGGTGGTGAGTCTGCCATCCGTCGAGGAAATCAAGTTCGCGCGCAATGAGCCGTTGTATTTTATGGCAACGGTGGATGTCACGCCTGAATTCCAGCTCCCAACCTACAAGGGACTTCGGGTTAAAAAGAAAAAGGTCGAAATGAAACCGGACGAGCTGGAAAACGCCCTGAAGCTGCTGGCTGACCAACAGGCCAGTTTTGCTGATGTGACGGGCCGCGGTCTGGAGTTGGGCGATTTCGCCGTCATCTCCTACTCCGGCGTTTGCGAAGGCAAGCCGATTGCGGAAATCACTCCAGCGGCAAAACCGCTTTCGGAAAACAAACAGTTCTGGTTGCTGATGGCCATGGATTCCTTTCTGCCGGGTTTTTGTGATTCCCTGGTTGGAGCCAAAATCGGTGAGAAGAAGCAGGCCCTGGTGGACTTCCCAAATGATTTTCAGATCAAAGAACTTGCCGGCAAAAAGGCGACCTATTTTGTGGACATCCTCGGCATCAAGGAAAAGAACATCCCGCCTTTCGATGATGCATTTGCCACCGACTTCAAGGCGGCCAATATGGCCGAGTTGAAAATGAGGATCCAGGAAAACATGCTCAAGGAACGTGAACAACGGAACGATGGTGATGTGCAAAATCAAATCGTGGAACAATTGCTGAAAACCACCTCGTTTGAACTGCCTGAAAGCGTGGTCAATGACGAAACGCGCAACACATTAGTTGATATTGTCCGCGAAAACCGGATGCGCGGCCTTGAAGATGATACGATCCGCGAAAAGAGCAGGGAAATCCTGGATTTCGCGCAACAGAACGCCAAAGACAAGGTTCGCGCGTCATTTATTCTGCTTCGTATCGCTGAAGAGGAGAAGGTTGAGGTGAAGGAAGAGGACTTGCAGGAGCGAATCCAGACTGCCGCTCAACGGGCGGGAAAACCATTGAAAGAGTTTACCCAGCAACTGCGGGACAGCGGAAATATTGAGGCGCTGCGTGAACAGCTCTTGATCCGACACACCCTTGATTTGTTGGTTTCACATGCTATGGTGGAGATTGAATAGAAGATAAAAATTATGGAACGTAATCAGATGTTAATCCCGATGGTGATCGAACAGACCGGCCGTGGCGAACGCAGTTACGACATTTATTCCCGTCTCTTGAAAGATCGGATCATCTTTCTGGGAATGGGAATCGATGACCATGTCTCCAATCTTGTGATCGCCCAACTGCTCTTTCTTCAGATGGATGACCCGAAAAAAGAGATCAATCTCTATATCAACTCCCCTGGCGGTCATGTGTCGGCAGGCCTTGCCATTTATGATACCATGCGATTCCTGACCTGTGATATATTCACTTACTGTGTGGGGCAGGCTGCCAGCATGGGCGCTGTTTTGCTGGCTGCGGGCACACCCGGGAAACGTTACGCGCTCCCGAATTCCCGTGTGATGATTCATCAGCCGAGTGGCGGGACCCAGGGTCAGGCCTCGGATATTACCATTCAGGCCAGGGAAATTCTGCGTACGAAGGAGCGCCTGAACGAAATACTGGCTTTTCACACCAAACAATCCGTCGAAACCATCACGCGGGATAGCGACCGTGATTTTTTCATGTCGGCAACCGAGGCAAAGGCCTACGGACTGGTGGACGAGGTTGTAAAATCCCGCAAGGACATTCCCGGAGCAGAAAAAAAGGATGAGAATAAGGATGATGAGAAGAAGGTGTCGTAACAATGGCTAAATCCGCCAACATCACGATGTGCAACTTCTGTGGGAAAGCCCACAGCGAAGTAAGAAAACTCATTGCCGGTCCCGGGGTTTATATTTGCGACAACTGCATCTCGGTTTGCAAAGGCATTCTGGACAAGGAGTTGAGCGAGGAAGCCAAACGTCAACCGCCACGTCCTCATCTTTTGAAGCCGGCTGAAATCAGAGCCAGTCTGGATCAGTATGTTGTTGGCCAGGAAAATGCGAAGAAAACCCTGGCGGTGGCTGTTCACAACCATTACAAGCGCATTTTTTCATCGGAAGTCTCGAAATCGATGATCTCGGGACATGAGGATGTGGAGATTGAAAAGAGCAACATCCTTTTGCTCGGACCAACCGGCTCCGGTAAAACCCTCCTGGCGCGAACGCTCGCAAGAACTCTTGACGTTCCCTTCTGTATTGCCGACGCCACCACTCTTACCGAGGCCGGTTATGTTGGCGAGGACGTCGAGAACATTGTGCTGAGGTTGCTCCAGAACGCTGACTATGATGTCAAACGCGCGGAGATCGGTATTGTTTATATCGACGAAATCGACAAGATCGCCCGCAAAACTGAAAACGTTTCCATCACGCGCGATGTGTCAGGAGAAGGCGTCCAGCAGGCGCTGTTGAAGATTCTGGAAGGAACCATTTGCAACGTGCCTCCTCAAGGCGGCCGGAAACATCCCCACCAGGAATATATTCAAGTCAACACCACCAATATGTTGTTCATCTGCGGTGGCGCCTTCGTCGGCCTTGAGAAGATGATTCGCCGTCGTATGGGCAGCAAGATCATGGGGTTTGGGGCTGAGGTGCGCGAAAGCGTTGCCCATCAGAATCCGGATGATTATCTTCACCACGTTGAACCTGAAGATCTCCTGACATTTGGATTGATCCCAGAATTCATCGGCCGGTTACCGGCGGTTTCCGTCCTGAGCCAGCTCACAGAAGATGAGCTGGTGCACATCCTTGTCGACACCAAAAATGCCATGGTCAAGCAGTACCAGAAATTATTTGCCATGGAAGGTGTCAACCTTGAAATGACACGCGATGCGTTGAAGGCGCTCGCTCAGGAGGCGATGAAACGGGGCACCGGCGCCCGCGCCTTGCGAGCCATGATTGAACGGATCATGCTGGACCTCATGTACGAGATTCCTTCTCGAGAGGACGTCTCCGGAGTAACCATCAATCGTGCCGTTGTCGAAGGCAAGCGTCCGCCCATCGTCCGTAAAAAGCAGCAGAAGGATGTAGCCTAGCCTTTCCGCATATGAGAGTTGACCCGCGATTCTTCTCCATTATCATCTTGATGCCAAGATGATAGACAGTCCTGTTTCGATCTTTTCGTGTCTCTGTTGTACGCTTCCGCTGGGCAGTATTTCCTACGCTTTCAGCGTTTCCACGATTGCAGGGAAGGCCGTCATTTTCATTCTTTTCGTGCTCTCCATCGTCTCGTGGTCCGTCATGTTCACCAAGTTCAGTCAGGTTCGCCGTGCGGAAAAAAGCGGGGCTGATTTTCTGCGCACGCTCCGCGCAGAAGAACAATTTGTTGAGATTTTCAGGAAAGGAAAAACATGGAAGAACTGTCCTCTCTACGAATTATATGTGGCTGGTTGCCGTGGCATCCAGGGCAGTGGTGGCACGGAGGACAAACTCAAGCTTGCACTGCTTGAAAGTGCGCTTGAACGCGCCGTGGCCGAGCAGGTCGTTCTTCTTGAAAGCCAGATATCCATACTCGGGACGGCTGTGAGTGCAGCGCCTTTCCTTGGATTGCTCGGCACCGTATGGGGTGTCATGGATGCCTTCAGCGGTATTGCTCAGGCACAGTCTGCCACGATTGGAGCATTGGCGCCCGGGATAGCATCCGCACTCATTACCACAGTCGTCGGACTGATCGTTGCCATTCCGTCCATGGTTGGTTACAATATTCTGGTGGCGAATATCCGTCGCCTCACCATGGAAATGGAAAATTTTGCCAGTGAATTCCTCAGTATTGCTCAGAAGGAAATGAATGGATGAAATGATTGAGAATCTTGCAAGGTTCCTGGGTGGAGCGCCAGACTTCTGGATTCTGAATTCTATTTTTTTATGAAACGCATCTCCCAACGAGGGATGTACAACGCGGTGGCTGATATCAATGTCGTGCCTCTCACGGATCTGGTGTTTAATCTGTTGATTGTATTCATGCTTGCCACTCCACTGCTGGAACAATCCATCAACATCAAGCTGCCATCAGTGCCATCCGGCGAAGCCATTGAAACCAGGGACGTCACCACCGTTGATCTGGATTCTGCGGGACACGCCTTCATCCACGAAAAACTGGTGACCCTGGATGAACTCGAGAAATTTGCCCGGGGAAAAATCGCGATGGATTCACAACATGCCGTTCTCGTGCGCGGAGACGAAAAGGTGCCTTACGGCAGATTTGTCGAAATCGTGGATCGGCTCAAGCAGGCTGGCGTGAGCAAGCTGGGAATCATTGGCATCGCCACAAAAAAGTAAGCGCCGAATGAACCCAGCCTTTCAAAAAAATCTTGTGTGGAGCGCCTTGGGACATCTTGGGATGCTTGGCTTGTTGGCGATTGTGCTTGGCTTCTCACCTCCCGAAAAACGAATGGAACCCAGGTGGATCGATCTGGTTCCTGAACCCGTTCATCCTCAATCATCCGCCGGTAAAGTTCCTATTCCAGTTCCCCCACCCATCCCCTCCATACCTCTTCCGGTCAAACCCCCTGAATTTCCCTCCCAGCCTGTAGAACCGGAAATCCCATCTCCCTCACAAGTGATACCTGTCATCCCTGTGCCTATTGAACCGATCCATGTGCCACCGCGCAAATTGGATCCAACGCCAAAACCAAAGCCGAAAGAGGTTGTGAAACCGCTTCCTCCAAAACCTCCAGTCCTCAAACCGGTTCAACCGGTAAAAGGGACTGAACCGAAAAAGGCCCCTGATGTAAAACCCAAGGTGGCGGTCAGCACGCAGAAAGTGACCCGGGTGATTGCCTCCCACCCACCGACCATGCAGCCACCTTCCCCCGAAGTTGAACCGTTCAATCCAAAATTATTTGCGGAAAATCTTTTAAAAAAACTTCCTGATAGTGGCGGTCTCGTTACCACAAAAGATGCAAACATGACCAATGGACATGCTGGTGGGCAACCGAGCGATTTTGCGTGGTACCTCAATCGCATTTTTCAGGAAATGTATGCGGCATGGCAATCTCCCTTCGGCATGGATGAGGGGTTACAGACCAAAGTTCTCATTCGCGTTGAAAAAAGCGGGGTTATTTCGAAAGTATCGCTTGCCGGTTCCAGCGGTAACAAGCCGTTGGATATATCCGCTTTGACGGCAGCCAATCAGGTCAAAAAACTGCCGCCGCTACCGGATGGATTGGGAGATGATTTCGCCGAAATCACTGTAAACTTTAAGGTGCAAAAGCAATGAACTTCAAAATAAAATCCAGAATTTTCCGGATAAGCCGGCGTCTCTTCAGTTTCCTTCTTGTCTGGCAGACATTCGCTTCTGCCTACGAGGTGGATGTGGTTAAACCCGGTGATATCATTTCCATTCGCCTGCCTGCACTGGAAGGCGCGGCCGGTTCCGATGCCACTAAAATCCTTACCCATGACCTCGAGCGAAGCGGATGGTTTCGCATTGTTTCCAGTGGTGGCGATTATTCCATTCAAGGAACGGCTTCGAAGTCCTCCATCCAATGCAAGGTCCTTAAACAAGATGGAAATTCCGTCCTCAGCCCATCGGGAAGCGGTAATTTCCGACAAATGGTTCATCAGGCAGCCGATCAGATTATTGCCAAACTAACTGGTAAAAAAGGCGCCGCTCAGACGCATATCGCCTTTATTTCTGATAAATCCGGAAAAAAGGAATTGTATGCCATGGATTATGATGGTTCCAGCGTCCAGCGTTTTACCACTGACAATTCGACGGTGGTTTCGCCCGGTTTCAGCCGTGGAGGAAATAAAATTGCCTACACTTCCTATCGGTCTTCATACCCGGATGTTTATGTGATGGGATATCCAACCGGAGGCCGTCAGGCTGTCTCCAGATATCCAGGCCTCAATTCCGGGGCATCTTTTTCACCGGATGGATCCCGTTTGGCGCTGACCTTGAGCAAGGACGGAAACCCGGAACTCTATACCATGTCGGCTGGCGGGGGTGGCCTGAAACGCCTTACGAAAACGTCCACAGGGGAATCTTCACCCACATGGTCTCCGGATAGCGCACAAATCGCGTATGCTTCCGATGCCGGTGGCCGCCCTCAGATTTATATCATTCCGAGTTCTGGTGGAAACGCAAAGCGGTTGATCTCATCACCCGCCTATAACACCGAGCCCGACTGGTCTGCTGAATCGGGACTGATTGCCTACAATTCGTCATCAGGCGGTGATTTTGCAATCAGCATCATCAATCCTGAAGGTGGTGGAGGGAAAGTTGTTTATTCGGACGGAAGCTGTGAAGATCCATCCTGGGCACCGGATGGACGTCACCTTGTTTTCTCACGCACCCTGAGCGGTCACACTGACCTTTATATACTTGACACTGTGACAAAAGAAGCCATTCAATTGACTCGAAACTTTGGCAATTGCACTCAACCAACATGGTCAGGGCGCTGATTTAAACAGAATTACTCCATGAAACTTCAAGAATGGATGAAAATACTATTCGCGGTTGTGCTCGGCATGACCCTGGCATCGTGCGGCTCCACCAGGGAAAAGCCGGACATTACAGGAGATGGCACAAGCATCGATGCCAATGATGAGGGAGAAGATGTAGCCGCCATGAATGAGGGTGATATGGCTGCGGTGCCAGAACAGGAACGCATTGATACATCGGGCGGTGTTCAAGACGACCGTTTCGATCCCATCCATTTTGCTTACGACAGCATCGTTATTCCCGAGAAAGATCGTGCCATTCTCAATGAAGTTGCCCATTGGGCAAAAGGGAATCCTGACAGAAAAATCGTGATCTCCGGGCATTGTGATGAGCGTGGCACACTCGAATACAATCGCGCCCTTGGCCAGCGGCGCGCTTCAGCCGTAAGGGCTTATCTGGTCAAACTGGGCATATCTCCCAAGAGAGTGGGAACGGTCAGCCATAGCGAGGAAGAACCTGTTGATCCGGATCACAATGATGAGGCGTGGACAAAAAACCGCCGGGCTGAATTTGGAATTGTAAAATGACACCTTCTACAATCCTTGCCTGGACCGTTGGTGGATGGGAGATTCTGCTCATCTTTTTTGTGATCCTGCTTCTCTTCGGGGCGAAGCGCCTTCCGGAACTGGCGCGCTCATTGGGCCTGGCCAAAAAGGAATTCAGCAAGGCAACCAAGGAAGCCACTGAAGAGTTTGAAAAGCTTAAGGACATGTCGCCGACCGATTCTTCTTCCAAAAACAACGATTCGTCCAAGAAGGTCTGACTTCAGAGAACTACACATTGTGCACCACGCCCCAGTGGATATCGAGGCGTTTGCGCAAACAGAGTTGGATCGCACGAACAAGTGTTTTGGCCTCCAACCTGCGCCCACGGGCCGTAATATCAGCAAGTGAATCGCCTGCCTTTACCCTGAATGAATCCTGACAGATGATGGGACCTTCATCCAGATCCACCGTCACAAAATGGGCGCTCACACCAACAATTTTCACGCCGCGTTCATACGCCTGACGGTAGGCTGAAGCACCCTGAAAAGATGGCAGCAGGGATGGATGAATGTTGATGATTTTATTTTTGTAACGCCATACAAAGTCAGGTGAGAGAATCTTCATGAATCGTGCCAGAATAATCCAATCGATCTCATGTTTCTCCAGCGCCTTCAGAACGGTTTTTTCAGCCCGGTTCCGGTCTGAATAGTCCATGTAGAGAAAAGGCGCCCCGGCCTTCCGTGCAATCCATCCCAGGGCCTTGTGGTTGCCTGCCATCAATCCAATTTCTGCAGGGATCCTTCGTGTTCTCACAGCCCGCACCACGGCTTCCAGACACTCCGGTTCCCGGGTGACAAAGAGTGCCATGCGCTGGCCGGTATGCTTTTCCAGAAATCGGATGCGGATTTCCATTTTGAGGAAAATAGCCAGTCTTTCCAGACCTCGCTCCACTTCAACCTGACTCAATCCGGACGCCACCCAGGAAGCCTGGAGAAACATGCTGAAACGACCGCGTGCAACCTGCTGTTCGATCTCCTCGATATTCGCGCCACTCTGGAAAAGAAATTGAGTGATCCGCGCAACCACACCGGTCCGGTCGCGCCCAATCACCGTGATATCGGCCATGGATCTCATGGGAATGTCCAGATATGGCCATAAGTGACAATCCCCGGCCAGAAATAAACCGCCGCATGCATGAGGAGACAGGAATAAACCGCGGCAACGAGATCGTCCAACATAATCCCCCACCCTCCCGGCAATGTCTGCAGACTGCGACACGGCCAGAGCTTCACCGTGTCCATCAGACGGTTGAGAAAAAATCCAAGAGCCATGCTTCCCAGACTTAACGGGATGAGAAACATGGTCAGCGGAAAGGCCAGGATTTCATCAATCACGATGGCTCCCGGATCCTTTTTGCCGAATTCCTTCTCAATTTCAGTGGCCAGATGGATGCCAAACCAGCCCAGACCAACGATCAGTAATAGATAAAGCAGAGGAGAGAGAGGTTGCATCATCCAGCAGAGCAGCATACCCGGAAATGTACCCCAGCTTCCCGGTCCAATTGGAAGAAATCCCGTTCCAAAACCGGTGGCAATCAACTTCTTCCAATTCATTCTAGAGAAGAGGCTCTTCCTGTGACTTTTTGCGCATTTTTGTGGTCGAATTCGATTCTTTCCAGGAAAATCTCCATCGAGTCGGGCCGGCGAGATTTGAACTCGCGACCTTCTGCGCCCAAGGCAGACGCGCTACCAAACTGCGCTACGGCCCGGCTCGACGGAGTAGTTTGCCATCCATCACACAAACAGCGTACACTGCATCATTCAAGCTATGCACACAATAAGTGGAAAATACCCGCGCTTCAATGCAGAAATTCGTATCGGTCAAAAGACACTGGCTCTGTTGTGGCTTGCCTCCCTCGGGTGTTTGACAGGCGTCTTCGCTCTGAATGATTTCGTCACAGACAATCCCAAACTGACGGTGGTCATCGATGATTCAAAGATGAAGGATCTGAATGAAGATGACCGGGAAAAAACATCACATGCCATGGAGCTCATCCATGGTTACTCTGGCGACTGGCAGGGCAAATATGGACGCTTGCGGCGTCACCTCAAAATCAATCTTATCCCTGTCCAACGGGAAATCCAAGTTTCAGGCACGCGCGCCGAGGGAGTCTGGTCATGGCAATCGTTCAATAACGAGAAAGGGTCTGCAATCCTCGGCGTTCGTGGAGACCTGTACGTCAACCTCAACTCAACATTCATTTCCCAGGAGGCGCTGATTGCTCATGAAGCGTCTCATGCGTTCATGATCACCTACCATCCCAAACTCCTGGAAACAGGCAGGGACTTCGATATCTACAATGAAGGGCTCGCCGAACTTTTTTCCGTGGAATATGAGCCCAAACCCTGGAGAAACTGGCGGAAGGTCATTCTGATGCACAAATTCCAGGAACCGTTTAATCTTGGAGAGACTTCCTCCTACGCCAGACGCATCCATAATGTCCTGATCCAAAAACCACAAACGATCCATGATCTGGGCTTCTTCTTCCTCTATGTAATCCGCAAAAGCGAAGTTAATCTCGAAAGGGATTTGAAGGAATGCAACAACCAGTTTATCCAAACTGAAATCCAGCGCTGGCTGGCAGAGAATCCGGACACCTTCGATCTCCCAATGATCCGGGATTAGCGGTCGCCGAAAAACACACCCCAGAGAGGCGTTAACGCCCCTGCAAGTCGTTCCGGGTGGAGGGAAGCGGGTTTTTTTGACTCAAGAATTGCTTCGAAATTCCGATTAAGTAAGCATGGTAAACTCAGTGCCAGTGCCGATTGTCATACCCAAGCCCACAGCGGAAAATCCATCGAATCTTCGGGTTGTCCGTTATGGTGGCCATGGACGGCGTCACCAGCAAGGGCACGATCGGAACACTCGGAAACCCCGCAAGCAGGAGCTGCCAGAGATCGTGGAGGACAGCGGGGAAGACAAGCCTGAAGGGGCTGGACAACAGGTTGATACAGTCGCCTAACCCGTATTTCTCACCACCTCACCTTACTTCTCACCTTGCTAAGTGGAGGATGGGAGGGGTTCTGGGATTTGTGTGATACGTTGAAAAATGAACATCCAAACACCGTGTTGCCATTTTCCGAAGACGGTGAGAAATGCGGGCTAAATAGTCTGTTCTGCAGCCGCTCTGTAGGGTTTATTCAGTTCGTTGATGGTTGCCAGCAAACCCTTCTGGATTAATTCCAGTCGATGCGAATCCGTAATTTTCATTCCCTCAACATCGGTGAAATAAAAAACATCCATGGCGGCGCCCATTTCGGTATTGATCTTCGCCAGCTTGATGTCGAGGCCGCATTGGGTGAGAACCTCCAGGATATGATAAAGCAGTCCCAGGCGATCGGGCGTTTGAATTTCCACAATGGAGTAATTGCGTGAATCATCATTATTGAAGATGATGCTGGTTGGAAAGCGTTCTTCATCCTGATGCGGCATCCGGCGCATGCTTTCATATTCGTTGCGAATCTGGTCCGTGAAAGATACCTCGCTGGTTCCGCTAAGGGATTCAGAAAGAAGATGCTCCATCTTGTGCATGCGCGCCTCATCCCGGATGGAGCAGTGCTCCAAATCACAAACCTGAAAAATATCCAGGACAAGGTTGTCGCCGCGGGTGTAAATATCGGCACTAAGGATATTGATGCGCGCCGCCGCAAAAGAGCCGGCAATCTTGGCGAATAGGCCATGCCGGTCCCAGGAACAGACGATGGCCTCGGAATATTCCCTGTCGGGAAAATGCCGCCAGCGCACCGCTGGAGTGGAGCCTCTCCCTTCAGCATCCAAGAGGCCCTCGAAAAAGGCGTGCAGGGTTTCCAGGTGCCATAACAACTCGTCTTCATCCACACGCCCCCAGTAACGTTGAGGCATATGCGTAAAATGTGCTTCGATCTCGTCCTGCATGATAAATGGAGAAAGCCGCGGTTTCACAGCCGAGCGGAGCTGCTCGCGCCGGGTCTCAAAGTTGATTTGCTCCAAACCGCTTGTGCTTAACGCCCGGGCCGTTTGTTCGTAGAGCTCCCAAAGGGTTGACTGACGCCAGTCATTCCAAGTCGAGCTTCCGACAGCCTGACCATCAACAAAGGTCAGCAGATGAAGCATGTCGAGCCTTTCACGGGTCTCAACAATTTGTTTGAAGTCGTCGATGGTGGATGGATCCTCGATGTCACGACGCTGGACCAGGCTGGACATGGTCATGTGATGATCAACCAGCCATAACAGGAGGCTGTGTGAGGCGTGGTCCAGACAGAACCGGCGCGCCACCTTTTGCGCGCACACGGTGCTGGCATCCTCATGATGGCGCACCCTGGCAGCCTTGCCGGTATCATGCAAAAGAATGGCAAGATACAAAAGATGGACATGCTCCAGTTTTTGTAAGATGTGGCTGTATGGCACGGCAGGACCATGGGTTGCGTTCAGGATTTCATCCAGCTTTTCAATGGCCACAAGGGTGTGCTCGTCGGCTGTATATCGGTGATAAAATTCGTGCTGGACCAGGCAATCCAACTGGCCAAATTCTGGTAAATATTCACCGAGAAACTCGCATTGATGCATCATCCGTAATGTTCGACCAACTTCTCCTTTGGCTTGCAAAATGGAAAAGAAAATATCGCGCGCGCGTCGGGAGTAAATAAACTCGCGATTGACAAGTTTCAGATGACGGCGAATCAGGCTTTGCAGATTGGCGCCGAGACGCGCCTCCCGTAATTGAGCGACTCGAAAGACATGTGGCAAATCGTGAGCATCCGCAGGGAAGGTCGATGTTTCCACACATTCGATCACTCCATCCTGCAGGATCAGACCCCCCTCAAGAGTCTCCGTCTTCCTGCCAAATGAAAATAGACGCGACCATCGTCCAATACCGCGCCTGCGTTCATTTTCAATGCTTAATCGCTCACTCAAGGCCTCTGTCAGAACAAATATATCCCGAGCGTGCCGATAATAATCCCGCATGAAGGTTTCAATGTGAAGAAGGATGTCCTTTTGATGATAACCCAGCGCCTCCGCAATTTTTGGCTGGAAAGCCAGAGTCACTTCGTCCACGGCATGTCCATGGGCATAGTGCAATTCGTTCCGCACTCTCATCAGATAATCATACGAACGACTCAAACGCCCGGCCTCGATCTGGGCAAGCAGCCCCTTGCGATGTAACTCATCAAGGGTTGAAGCACCGGTCTTGAAGCGCGCCATCCAGAGAAGATTTTGCATGTCACGAAGCCCACCGCATCCGTTTTTAACATTCGGCTCCTGAATAAAAACCGTACCCCCATATTTCGCATGGCGCTCCGCCTGATCCTTAAGACGGTCGGCGATATACTCCCGCACACGGCCCTGGAGGCAGTCCTCATAAATTGCGCGCTGAAACTGTGAAAAAATGGCGTTTGATCCATCCAGCAGTCGGGCTTCCATCAGCGCCGTTCGCGATTGCATGTCTTTTCTGGCCTGTTGAACACATTCTCCAATGGTACGGGTCGCATGGCCGACTTTCAAACCCAGGTCCCACAACATGTATAACACCTGCTCCACCGTGGCGTTGATTTTTGCCAGCTCCGGACCACGTGCGATTGGTAGAAGAAACAGGAGGTCCACATCGCTGTAGGGATTCAATTCCGCACGTCCATACCCGCCGGTCGCCACCAGACACATCTCCAAAGGATATCCGTTTTTCTGAATCGATCCGGTGGTGGTATGTAATGCGCTCAACAGGACGTAGTGGAGCAGGGCATCCATCATGGCGCTCCGTTTATTGGCGATTTCCACACCACTGGCTCCGTCCCGATGAAGCGAAAACAAGCGCCGATTTTCAATTTTCAAGAAATTCTGGTGCAATCGCGTGCGATCAGCCGCAGCCTGAACTTTAAGAGAAGCCTCCAAGGCCGACCTGGCGTGACGCAACATTTTTTCGAGACTTCGACTCATAGGAAAAGCACCGTCACCTACCACTAACTCGAAACAGGCTGAGATACAAGAGGATGAAGCTTGTGTGCTACCTCCGTGAATGTTACTTTCAGACCATGTTTCGGCGAGGCAGCAAGCAACGCATGCGCCGCACCCTGGAGGAGCGCTGGCTGTATAAGTTCCTGCATCAGAGCGTCTTTGTCCGGTGGCTGATCATTCTCACCTCAGTGGCAGGTTTGGTCGGCCTCTCGGTCCTGGGTGGACGTCTGGAGCCATCTGATATTATCGAGGGCCAGATTTCGCCCCGCACCTTTGTAGCGCATGTTAATTTCTCCTGCCTTGACGAATACGCAACCAACCAGGAACGTGACCGTCAGGCCAGTGCAGCGCCAACGGTTTACCGCATTTCAACCGATGTTTTTCAGGGAGATCTCAGGCGCACCGAACGGCTCTTCGAAAGATTAAGCGTCTTCAAACAGGGAACAAAGATCAGCGAACCAAAACTGAAACAGATTGCCGATATCTGGAACGAAGGAGCAGAGGTTCCACTGACAGTTCAGGAAGTTCAGTCGCTGATCACTATTCCCGACAGAGAAGGCTTTCTCACCGAATTTAAGAAACTGCATGCGCGGCTTGCTGAAGACGGTATCGCTGATGATAAACAGTTCTCGAACCCCGAAATCCCCATTGCTCTCACGCGACGCCCGGAAGATCCATCACAACTGCGACATACAAAGGCCGGGCAGATTCCCACAATAAGTCAGGCAAGACAGCGTTTGAGGGAGGAGTTGACCTCCTCCTTACCGCTTCCCAGGGGATCCTTGAAAGCTGTGGAGCACATTCTCACAGAAGCAATCTCCTCCAATGACCTGCAATTTGACCCGGACTTGAGCTCAAAACTGCAAGAGCAGTGGCGCAACCGCGTCACGCCTGTTTTTCACAATATCACCAGGGGAAATATATTGATTGAGCGGGGCGAGCGTTTAACCAAGGACAAGCTGGAAATGCTAAAGGCACATGAAGCGGAAGCGGAACGGGAGTTCTCAGCCCAGGGTCGCTGGCGTCAGCGGGTTGGCATGGCCCTTCTGGTGCTCATGATTCTGGGCGGCGCAATCCTCATCCTGGAATTCAGCCCTACCACTGAAAAAAAAAATACAACCAATCGCGGGTATGCCATTCTGGCAACAATCCTGCTGCTGCATTTCGCAGTTTGTCGATTGGCCATTTTCACGGCCGACACCTATGCCGACCTCAGTTCATCCATTGCCATCTCAGTCATCCCCTCCTGCTTTGGTCCGATGCTGGTGGCGATTCTCCTCGATCCAAGACGGGCGCACGTCACAGCCTTTGTATCCAGCTTTCTACTCGGGGTAATTACCCAATTCAGTTTTACCGTCATGCTGACATCACTCATTTCGTCGGTGGTCGCCATTCATCTGGTACATCCCCTGCGACGACGTGCCCGCATTTACGAGGCCGGACTCCTGGCAGGTGTTGCAGGGGCTGCGGTGATGATCGTTTTTGCTTTCATGTCAGATGCCCCCTGGAGAGTCATGGGGCTTCAGAGCATCATGGTGGTGATGGCAGGACTTGCAGCCGGTCTGCTTATCAACGGCTTTCTGCCTGTTTTTGAATCTCTCTTCAGGGTTACCACGGATCTGCGATGGTTGGAACTGGCGGACCTGAATCATCCTTTGTTACAGCGCATGATCATGGAAGCTCCCGGCACCTATCATCATAGCCTGGTCGTGGCCAATCTTGCAGAGCGCGCATGCGAGGCCATTGGCGCCCATGCATTGCAGGCCCGGGTTTGTTCTTACTTTCATGATATCGGCAAACTGAACAAGACCGGGTATTTTTCTGAAAATCAGGTGGAAAGTGAAAACCCTCATAATGACCTGGAACCCAATATGAGCGCTCTGATCATCATTTCACATGTAAAGGATGGTGTGGATATGGCCATTCAACACCGGATGGCTCGTCCTATTGTGGATACGATCCAACAGCATCATGGAACGTCTCACGTGACCTATTTTTATCGTATTGCCAAGCGCTACGAGGAGGATGCGAAGCTTGGAAGCAAGATCATGCTCATGAACACAAGCGACGTCCCCCACGTGGAGGAAACGACCTACAGATATCCGGGACCAAAACCCTCCACACGGGAAATCGGGGTCATCAGCCTTGCGGACTCGGTCGAAGGAGCTGCCCGATGCCTGCTCAAGCCAACGCCACAAAAAATCGAGGCGCTTGTGGCTGAAATCGTTGACGAGCGTTACCGCGACGGGCAGCTGGAAGATTGTCCCATAAGCATCCGAGACCTGCGGTTGGTGGCCGATAGTTTTTCAAAAACCCTCTTGAGCATGATGCATACACGTGTCAGTTATCCAAAAGATGAAGCTGACATTGACCAACCTGCATCCATCCATTCGGCCGCCGCCCGGTAAATGGCGAAGGGTAATCCACCGCCTGCTCAAATTGATTGCGCGCGAATCGAATCGGTTTCGCCGGTTTTCACTGGTGAATTTAAATGTCGTATGGACGAATGACGAGCACATGGCGGGGATTCACAACCAATTCATGCGCCGCTCAGACTCCACTGATATTCTCACCTTCGATTACGGCAAGGGACGCGCAGAAATCATCATTTCCCTCGACACAGCTTCACGACAGGCGCGTCGGTACGGACAAACATTCAACCAGGAACTGACTCTTTATCTGGCTCATGGCATTCTGCATCTGGCGGGCATTGGAGATAAAAGCCCGACCGGGCGACGGCAAATGAGGCGGGAGGAACGACTGCTGATTCAGAAATTAAAAGACTTCGACAGAATGAACAGAATTTGATTGCCTGAAAATTCTATAATCCCTCATGCCATGACAACAATTGTATTGTAGAGTGACCCAAATTCGGAATTGTGTACCGCGATGGGATTTGACGCGGTAGCCGACGGAGATAATGATACCGGGATTATAATGTTTTTTACACGTCTTTTCCTTGAGCATTTTCTTTATCATTGAGACCAAAATCATCAGGTGGTTCGTTGGTGTTATATAGACGCGCATAAATAACACAACATAATGGATTGGATGTGTTGGAGTTTTCGTGGAGGAAAATCCATGAAAGCGAGAATGAATGTTGGTGGAAATCGCATACGAGAAAGAGTGATCAAATTTCAAAGACGAGCGAAGAGAGAGGGGGAGAGACGTGTGGCTTAGCGCCAATGCCTGTAGGGAAGCAACTCATACTGGTGTAATCTCATAACGAAAGTCGCCATGGTGGCTGACATTTTTCTGAAGTCTCGGCCAGCCGCGGATGGGTT
>Ga0114940_10000535_pt1 | contig 17300 bp, 16 predicted proteins | sample ColdCreekSource_FD_87195 | JGI IMG/M metagenome (GOLD analysis project Ga0114940, IMG submission 87195) | Groundwater microbial communities from Cold Creek, Nevada to study Microbial Dark Matter (Phase II) - Cold Creek Source | ecosystem: Environmental > Aquatic > Deep subsurface > Groundwater ... | reverse complement strand
GCACATTACCACACTTTTTCCTGGCTGGAAATTATTCCGCTCCTCCTACCTGGGCAGTTACCTTTTTTCTTGAATTCGATGTTTGTTTTTACCGTTCTACGTCAGAATTTGAAGTTAAACCAAAATCCCCAGCAGCTAGCTAACAATACCGTTGCACGCCGACCGAATCAAGTTAGTCCGAAAGTTTACTAGCGACGGGTGAACGGAAACGTTAAAAAAGCGATCGCCTGAATTTTGAAAAGTAGATATGCAGGGCGATCGCCAATTAACCAAAACCTCTGCCTCGCTTAGACTCCGACCAAATAATCAGTTCCCCATCTCGACCGCCAGCAGCCAACCGTTGACCATCTTTACTCCAAGCTAGAGAGGAAAAACCATGAGGCGCACCTTCCAATATCTGTCCGACTTGTTTGGCTTTTGTCCATAAACCCAGCCAGCCATCATCGGCAGCAGAAGCGAGTAATAAACTATTGGGGTGAAACTCCAAAGCTTGAACTTTATCATTGTGTAAAGTTAAAACGCGGGCATCCCAGCCATCTTGGTCATCAATCGCTTTTTTCCAGACGGCAACTCCTTCCATACTTGATGCTGCTAGCAAAGGTGCATGATTTGCCAATGATTGCGACCAAGTTAAATTAGAAATCTTCCCAGGAAAACCCCGCATGATCCAAGGGAGATGGCTACCATATTCTAAAACGGTAACTGTATTGTCTAAATTACCAGAAGCAATATATTTACTATCTTCAGACCAAGCAGTAACAATACTAGCTGAGGGCATGTCGATTAGATAGGGGTCATCATCCCAATCTTTAGTAGACCAAACTTTAACTCCCCCATCACCTGCGATCGCAATATTTTCTCCATTTGGTTGCCAAGCTAAATCTAAGACGGAAGAGTTAGTAAAAGGTAAAGTAGCAACTACTGTTTGAGTATCGGCATCCCAAATTTGAACATAACGCCCCAAACTAAAGGCTAATTGATTACAAGTAGAACTCCAACTGAGTTTATCTACCCATTTTGACGTATTATCTAAGGTGGAAATTAAGTTTACCTGATTTTCTACAAGAGAATCAGATGATATCTTCCAGACTCTAACTTTACCATCCTGTCCACCAGCAGATAGGAACTTGCCATCAGCGGAAAAAGCCAGACAATCTATTGATGCTAATCCCGCAGGTAATAGATTTATCAGACTGCCATCTTGCCATAAAACTACTTCTCCAGCAGCAGAACTAGCAGCTAAAATACCATCAGGCGACCAAATTACTGCTGTAACATATTCCGAAAGATTACCCTGCCACTGCTGCTGATATAAGATTTTGCTTTTTTCCCCTACACCAAACATTGTCTAAAGTCCTCTTTCAGTTGGGCTTCATCCAAATTACGACCGATGAACACTAATTCATTCTTACGAGTTTCCTCTTCTTTCCAAGGTCGATCTGCTTTGCCATCCAGCAACATATGTACTCCCTGGAAGACAAACCGTTCATCTTCCCCAGCAATATTTAAAATGCCTTTCATGCGGAAGATATCTACACCTTTGGTTTGTAGCAATTGACTCAACCAGTTGTTTAGTTTTTCTCCGTCTAGTTCTCCAGATTCGACGATGGCAAAAGATTTTACTGTTTCATCATGTTCGTGGGCATCCTCACTTAAAAAATTGGGGTCGATTTCTAAAGCACGATCTAAATTAAAAGCCTGTACTCCTAACAAAGCATCCATCGATAACTCAGAGTTTTGAGTCCGATAAATTTTCGCCATCTTATTCATCCCTTTGATTTTGTTTTCTAATTCTGCCAATTCTTCAGGGTTAACAAGATCAGTTTTATTCAGAAGAATCACATCGGCAAAAGCAATTTGTTCCTGTGCCTCTTCTGCATCCCAATGTTGCTGGATATGTTTGGCATCAACGACAGTGACAACTGCATCTAAAGCAATCTTGTCTCGCAGATCCTCATCGACAAAGAAAGTTTGAATCACGGGGGCAGGATCGGCTAAACCAGTAGTTTCGATTACTAGATGGTCGAATTGATGACGACGCTTCATTAAGTTACCAATAATCCGCATCAAGTCCCCGCGCACCGTACAGCAGATACAGCCGTTATTCATCTCAAAGATTTCTTCATCGGCATCAATTACCAGTTGATTATCAATACCCACTTCCCCAAACTCGTTAACGATTACTGCTACTTTTTTCCCGTGTTCGTGGGTCAGAATCCGATTGAGGAGAGTGGTTTTTCCTGCACCGAGATAGCCAGTTAGTACGGTGACGGGGACGGTGTTGCTGGTTGTCGCTACCATAATCTAATTCCTAAACTCTTTTAGGTAATGATAATCGATCTCATAGCCAGAAAAACTGTTTTTTGAAAAGCTTCTAATAACTTAGTTAATTTGCGATGCGCTCCGCGCTGGCTTCGCCAATCGCTAAAGAAAATTCTGAATCGCTTCTGCCACTACTTCAGGATATTTTTCGTGTATCCCTAAAGTTCCAGGCAATTTAACCGTCTCAACTTTCTCTGATTCAGCCATGACATAATAATGATCAAAATTCCGAACTAGTTATGACTGAAACCATTTCCCCCGCAGCATCAGAAATTAAAGCGATCTTCGATCGCATTGCTCCCGTGTATGATCGCCTTAATGACCGTTTGAGTTTTGGACAACATCGAATTTGGAAGCTGATGGCAGTCAAGTGGAGTGAGGCTAAGCTTGGGAGTCATGCTCTGGATGTCTGCTGTGGTAGTGGAGATTTGGCTTTATTACTCGCTAAAAAAGTCGGAATTACAGGTCAGGTGACAGGATTAGATTTTGCCTGTGAACAATTGGCGATCGCCAAAGAACGACAGATGGTGCAATGCCCGACAGTGCCGATGAACTGGCTTGAAGGAGATGCTCTGGCTCTGCCTTTTGAAACTAATCAGTTTGACTGTGCCACGATGGGCTATGGGTTGCGAAATGTAACAAATATTCCCCTCAGTCTTGAAGAATTATTACGAGTATTGAAACCAGGAGGGAAAGCAGCAATTCTTGATTTTCATCGTCCTGATGCTGGCTATATGCAACTATTTCAAGCATGGTATTTAGCTAATATCGTCGTGCCAACGGCAGAAGATATGGGTCTGAAAGAAGAGTATGCTTATATCAACCCTAGCGTGGAACGCTTTCCGACTGGCTCAGAACAAATAGAACTGTCTCGCACCGCAGGATTTAGCCAAGCTGTTCATTATCCTTTGATGGGGGGCATGATGGGAATCTTGGTGTTAACGAAATAAAATATAAAATATACGGCTACAATGAGTCTTCATAGACTAGTCTTCTGTTCCCTAATCTTTATTGTCGATTCAACATACTGCTTTGGCACTAGCAAATCTCTGGACGTTTTTTGTTCCCCCCATAGCTGGCAGCATCATTGGCTATTTCACTAACGATATAGCAATTAAGATGTTGTTTCGTCCCTACAAAGCTATTTACCTGGGCAAGGGCAAGCTTCCTTTTACTCCAGGGTTGATTCCTGCTAACCAAGAACGCTTGGCACAGAAAGTTTCCGATACAATTATGGGTTCGTTGTTAACCCCAGGGGAATTGCAAAAGTTAGCCCAAAGATTGTTGGCCACGGAGCGGATTCAAGGAGCAATTTTGTGGTTGTTAAAATTAGCCCTAGACCAAGTTAAATCAGATCGCGAACAAAAGACTGCCAAAATTCTGGGTAATATTCTCCGCGATCTATTTAGCGAATCCCTACCTCGGCTGTTAAAAGTACTTGCCCGAAGAGAAGATTTTTTAGAAGTCCAGACTAATCAGATTTTCGATCAGATTCTCCTCAATTTTCAGCTAAAAGATGACCAGGCGAAAAAGTTTTCCGACTGGTTGCTAGGTTCAGTCTTACCTCCAGACACTATTCGACTGGCGATGATTGATTTCTTTAGCGATCGCAATATTCAAATTATTGATGAAGGTTTTCGCGAAAAAACCAGTGGTACTTATTGGGTAGTGGCTAACCTGTTCGGTTTGCGGAATAGTTTAGTTCGGCTGCGAACTTTTTGTATTGAAGAACCAGGGATTACCAACGCTCGACTAGAAGAGTTAAGTTTTTCCCTGCAAATTCGCGATCGCATTAAAAATTGGTTGATGAACCTCTCCTTGCAAAATCTCCCTGTCTCTACGGTGAGGCAACTACGCAAAACCGTCAGAGAAGCAGTAAGTAACTATGTTCGCGAAGAAGGAGGCAAAGTTATTGTCGGTTTAGGAGAATCCGTAGAATGGGAAAATCTGGCAGCATTAATTCTCAAGCGATTACAGTTTTCCCCAACCCTTAATGATTCCTTAGAAGTCATCAGTCAAGAATTAGCTTTGGTGTTGGAGCGTTATTTAGAAAAGGACTTAGAAAAGTTGGTAGCTCTAGCAATTCCCATTCTCTCCATCGATCAGGTGATTATCGATCGCGTCTGTGCCACCACTCCCGAAGAACTAGAGGCAGCAGTACAGGGTATTGTCAAAAGCGAACTTCAGGCGATCGTCAATCTTGGAGGCATCCTCGGCTTTGTTGTCGGACTATTGCAGACAGTTATTTTGCTATTTAATTAAATAATTCTAAATAAGGCGAATAAACGCTACTACAGAAAAGCGAGATCGTGCTGATTGTACTTTGATTAAACATTATGGCGATCGCAGATTCTGAGCTCTTGTTTGTAATTAACTATGTCTTAGAGCTTAGAGCTTGAAGCTTGGAGCCACGAAAAGCGTCCATTTGAACGAAGCTCATTCACATCAGACGTATTAAGCAAACTCAAGTTAGAATAAGGGTTTATCGTTACTTTCTTTTTCAATTTTAGGTGCTTAATTAATGAATCTTGCTTTATCCCAATTTGGTTCGCAGATGTCCCAGTTAACGGGAGTTAGAGCGATTATGAAGGATATTATTGAAACCTTGAGAAATAGCCAGGGGAGAGAGTTTATTAACCTCAGTGCAGGAAACCCCGTAATTTTGCCAGAGGTTGAGCAATTATGGCGCGACTGTACTCAAGAGTTATTAGATAGTGATGAATATGGTGAGGTGGTTTGTCGTTATGGTTCATCCCAAGGCTATGCACCTTTAATTGAGGCGATTGTCGAAGATTTTAACCATCGTTACGGTTTAGAGTTAAGAGATCGCCATATTTTAATTACAGGAGGTTCTCAAGCTCTCTATCTTTTTGCTGCCAATGCTTTTGGTGGTTATGCGGTATCAGGAGAACTGAGACAAGTGGTCCTGCCTCTTAGTCCCGACTATACAGGGTATGGTGGGGTAAGTCTAACTCCAGAAGCTCTGCTGGCATATAAACCAACTTTAGACATCGATGAAGTTAGACATCGGTTTAAATATCGTCCTGATTTTAGTCAGCTACAAATTAATCAACAAACTGGCTGCGTAATTTTTTCTCGTCCCTGTAACCCTACAGGCAACGTAATCAGTGATGAGGAAGTAACTAAAATTGCTCATCTAGCGGCTATTCACGATGTACCTGTATTAGTGGATTCAGCTTATGCACCCCCATTCCCCGCCTTGAACTTTACTCCTATGACTCCTCAGTTTGGCGAAAATATTATCCACTGCATGAGCTTATCTAAAGCAGGATTACCTGGGGAAAGAATTGGCATTGCCATTGGCGATCCTAAGTTGATTGGGATCTTAGAGTCTTTTCAAACTAATGCTTGTATTCATTCCTCCCGCTATGGACAGGCGATCGCCGCCAAAGCAATTTCCTCTGGTGAACTAGCTGATATTGCTACCAACGTGATTCGTCCCCACTATCAACGTAAAATAGAAGTCTTAGAAAATACTCTCGATGCAGCTATGCCTGATATTCCTTGGTATTTACATCAGGGAGAAGGGGCAATTTTTGCTTGGCTATGGCTGAAGGATTTACCCATGACAGACTGGGAATTCTATCAAGAATTAAAACAGGTGGGAGTAATTGTCGTACCTGGGAGTACTTTCTTTCCTGGCTTACGAGAAGATTGGCGACATAAGCAAGAGTGTTTACGCATTAGCTTAACAGCAACGGAAACAGAAATAGCCGAGGCAATGAAACGTTTAGCGAAAGTTGCAAGGGAAGTATATCAGTGAGCATTAAACATTTAACATTAAGCATTTAACATTAAGCATTTAACAGAGCGTTGCTGAATGTGTAATGCTTTTCTACTATCCGAATACTCATCCAAATGATACGAGTTATTCAAAAGCTAAGAGCTAATAGCTAACAGCTACGAACAGTCTTACTTTGTACGTCATTACTAAATCACCAACGCCAAAAAATGAACGATGAATCACTAACTATTAACCACCCAGAATTACTAGAAGTTGGCAAGATCACTTCCCCTCAAGGTTTAAAAGGAGAGTTGCGCGTATATGCCGATTCTGATTTTCCTGAACGATTTACAAAAGCAGGAACTCGCTGGTTACAGCATCCTGATACTTCTGCTATTACTGAAGTGCAGTTAAAAGATGGCAGATATCTAACAGGAAAAAATCTCTATGTGATTAAGCTGGAGGGAGTGGAAGATCGCAGCGAAGCGGAGTCATTGCGTAACTATAAGTTATTGGTGGATAAAAGCGATCGCCCTAAACTAAATAAAGATGAGTACCATGTTGCGGATCTTGTCGATCTGGAGGTTTACCATCAAGAGACAGGAGAGAATATCGGTGTCGTGGTGGATCTTTATTCTGCGGGTAACGATTTATTAGAAATTAGGTTGCATCAGCAGCCAGAAAATACCGTTAAGTCAACCAAAGATCTTTCTCAAATAAGTCGCCTTAGTAAACGGAAAAAATATCGCCCAAAACCTGATAAACCTCTAACCATATTTATTCCCTTCGTTAAGGAAATTGTCCCCATAGTAGATCTAGCTAATCATCGCCTTGAGATATCTCCCCCTGATGGTTTAATTAATATTCATGAAACCGAATAAAAGACTTCTTAGGTGAATTAGTTTACTTCTTAACGAGGATTTTCTGGAGTGCAGGAACTTTCTTGGAGCGATCGCGAGTAATCTAATTCTCGCTGCTTGGATATATCGAAAACAGTATTTTGCTGTCGTTTCTGCTTAAGTTTTTGACCTGCTTATCCCCTCATCAAGTAGAATACGTTGAGGTATAAAAACTTATTAAGGAATACAAACTATTATGAAGCAGCAGGGTGTAGTCGTTTGGTTTACTGGATTTAGTGGTGCAGGAAAAAGTACCATCGCTGATGCTTTGACAGCAAAATTGAAGTCTGAAGGATATCAGTTAGAAGTTTTAGACGGGGATGTAGTCAGAGAGAATCTCACTAAAGATCTGGGCTTTTCTAAAGAAGATCGAGATACTAACATTCGTCGCATTGGTTTTGTGGCTCAACTGTTGGCGCGCAATGGCGTAATTGTCTTAGTTCCTGTGATCAGTCCCTATCGTGCTATCAGAGAAGAAATGAGAGCTAAGATCGACAACTTCATAGAGGTTTTTGTTAATGCTCCCATATCAGTTTGTGAAGAGCGAGATGTCAAGGGATTATATAAGCAAGTCAGAGCAGGGAAAATTAAGCAATTTACGGGCATTAACGATCCCTATGAGCCACCCACCAACCCTGAAGTGGAATGTCGCACCGATCTCGAAGAGCCATCAGAAAGTGTCGATAAAATATTTACTAAGTTGCAAGAGTCTGGGTATTTGACATAACTAAAACTAGCAAAGCTTGTAGCTTTAAGCTTGTAAATTGATTGGATAACGATGGACAACATTGCATTTAGTTCCCTTGGCTTGCCTTTAAAAGCAAGTCAAATAGTCTGTTTAGATCATCAAGCCAGTAGTCTTTATGGTGAGGTAATTCAATTAATTCCCCACCGTCAAAGATGTTGGTTTAGACCCCTCTGTTTAGTAATCTCATCTGATACAGCAAGACTTTTAGAACCTAATTTCCCTGGGCAACTAGAACATATTCACAGTCAAGCTACTGAAATGGGTATTTTAATTAATCTGCGATCGGGTTCAGATCTATTGTGGCCAGATAGTTTGTTTCGCCCTGCTCTAGACACAGAAATAATTTATCTGTTACCACAATTAAAAGATACTAGCCATCATGCTGGGAATGGAACATCCCAGCAAAAGTATCTAAATCAGTTTATCCATCTTGTTTGGCAGGCTCATCCAGATAAGTTTTAAATATCACTAAAGGTATTATTGATTACTATTACTTGCTGTTGATTTGTTACAATTCAGTTTTGTCTGAGTTTTTACTTTTATGTTCTACTTTTATTAATATTAAAAAGCAAATAAACGAAGTTAAGTTATGAATTTGGTCAATTTTAATACAACATTATTAACTCAAACTCAATCATAATAAACCAATACCAATAATCAGTAGCGGTTTCCTTAATGTTGGTCTAAGCTGGAAGTTCAGTGATTGTCCTGATATAGAAAACCCGTATATTGGTTATAAATATAAAGTGTTTCTCATACTTAAGGTGGAGTGGAGTTTTCAATACACATCATGGATATAAAAGGCGTAAAGCAGTATACATATATCCAGAACCAACCAGGATTTAGGTGTCAAAATTTGGCGGTGCTTTATCTCCTTATCAAGATTACGTAAAGTGGACTAGAAAAGGTTGATATCCGTAGATTTACCGACTAATCTTAGACCATAGAACTGGTTTTTGAGCAATATTTATAGAACGAGAAACAACAAAATGAGCAGCACGCAATTACGTACAAAATATAAGACTTTTAGACCAGAAGGCTTTCTGAGCGCAGCCAATGCCAGCGAATTTCTGGAACGTTTAACAGTGGAAATAAAAGCTTCCGTGGACTCCGCGTTGCTCGTGAATATGGAAGCAGTGGAATTCATGGACAGTGCGGGTTTGATGGCTCTAATCAAAGCATTCCGTTTAGCAGAAAATCTGGGACACAGATTTGGTATCTGCTCTCTCGCTCCTTCGGTACGGATGATGTTTGAGCTTACTCAGTTAGACAAAGCTTTTGAGATCTTTGAAGATCAGACTGCTTTTCAGGCATCAGTAGATAGATAATCAAGGACTTTTTGTGATTTAAAGTTTATTGAAATTGACTAGTCACCTTGCCTCTAATATCGGAAAGTTTTATTGTTCCCCAGTGGCGGCTATCGGTGCTAGTTTCCCTGTTGTCTCCTGTTACAAAATAACTCTCACAGTCGTTGATCAAAGTGACCCTCTTGACTATAGTTAAATTGCTCTGTAATGGATGCACAGTGACTATGATGTCACCAATTTGTGGTGAAGATTTTCGATAAGCGAGGGGGTCGAGTAGAATTTCATCTCCAGGCTGTAATAGTGGCAGCATTGATTCTCCCATAATTTTCAAGCGTTTTCTCTTGCGTAAAAGCAACAGTAGAAGTTCTCGATAGGTAGTTTTCGGGAGAGAGTACATCACAGAAAAAATTAGTAGTCAGTCACCTGATCGCAGTTGTCAAATCCGTTAGGTAAACACAGGCAAATACAGCTAGGTTAAGGGAGACGATTTGATCAATTACCCATTATCATGCGGGATAGACTTTTAGATCTTACTAGGTAATGAGTATTAATCGATTTTCTATCCTTGGGCAAAGACTACAAAAAATCAGTAGATATCTAATTTTATTTTCTTTCTGTTTGATCTTGACGGTGGGGTGTCATAGTCAAACCAAGTCTAATACGAATCAGAATGATGGCGATCGCATTTCTGTTGGCACAACTTTAAAACCACGTACTCTCGATCCCGCAGATAACTACGAACTTGCGGGACTAAACATTATCTATAATGTGGCAGAAAGTCTTTATACTTACGAAGTCGGCACAACCAACATCAAGCCCCTCTTGGCAACGGCGATGCCAAAAATCGATGCCACAGGCTTAATCTATACCATTCCTGTGAGAACAGGAGTCACCTTCCATGATGGAGCAGCATTCAACGCCAAGGCGATGGAATTTTCCCTGGAACGATTTATCCAAAACGGGGGAAAACCTGCTTTTCTCTTGGGGGATGTGATCAAGTCAGTGGAAACGACAGGGGAATCCGAACTAAAGATTACCCTCAAGCAACCCTTTGCTGCTTTTCCTGCACTACTGGCTTTTCCTGGAGCTTGTGCTGTCTCGCCTCAGTCTTACAAAATCGGTGCGGGAGAATTTAATCCCAACCAGTTGGTGGGGACAGGAAAATATAAGCTCAATCAGTTTAAAAGTGATTCCATCAGTCTCGATCGCAATCCTAGTTATTGGGGAGAAGCACCCGCCAATCAAGGTATTAATCTTCAGGTATATGGCGGAAATTCAGCTAACCTCTTTAACAGCTTTAAAACCAAGGCAATCGATGTCGCTTATCAGTCTCTTGATCCCCAGCAAATTGAGAGTCTACTAGAAAAGAAAACAGAGCATCAGGCAATTGAAGGCTCAGGAACAGTGGTGAACTATCTGGTGTTGAATCTACAGCAAAAACCCCTAGATCAGCCAGAAGTTCGTCAAGCGATCGCCGCCAGCATCAATCGTGGTTTAATCAACGAAAGAGTCTTAAAAGGACAGGCTCAACCAATTTATAGTCTTGTTCCCACCGCCTTCGATACCTATGAACCGACATTTGAGAAGCTATATGGGGAAGCAAATACTGCCAAAGCCCAGGAATTATTAACCAAGGCAGGCTATTCAGTCCAAAAACCAGCGATCATCGAAATCTGGCATCCCAGTGGCTCAATTACCAGAGGCATTGTCGCCGAAACCCTCAAAGCCTATGCCCAGAGTGAGCTGGGAGGTATCGTGCAGTTTGTCCCCAATAGTGTCGAGTCCGCTTCCTTTTTTAGTAATCTCAGTCAGGGCATATACCCCGCTGCCTTAGCAGATTGGTATCCAGATTTTCTCGATCCCGATAATTATCTTCAGCCTTTTCTCAGCTGTAGCGAAGGAGATCCCCAGACTGGTTGTAAATCGGGGGCAGCCCAAAGTCGGGGTTCATTCTACTATAGCGATCGCGCCAACCAACTCATTGAGCAATCACGGCAAGAACAGGATGTGGCTAAACGCCGCGCAATCCTGGTTGAATTACAGCAAGTAACGGCGCAGGATGTGCCTTATATTCCCCTCTGGCAAACTAAAGACTATGCCTTTGCCCAAAACGGTATCAACGGTGTCGTAATCAATCCCAGTCAAACCTTTCCCTTCTGGACAATTAAGCGCAGTAACAGCAATTAATACCAATTTAACTCTTCCCTTTTTTGTCCCGAACTAAGCGGGATAAACCCCTTTGCGTCTTTGCGTCTTTGCGCCTCTGCGCGAGATTTACCATCAAAAAACTGCATGAAACTGATTATTCAAATTCCCTGCTATAACGAGGAAGCGACTTTAGGCTTAACCCTATCAGAACTTCCTCGGCAGTTACCTGGTATTGATGAGGTAGAGTGGCTGATTATCAATGATGGAAGTCGCGATCGCACGGTAGAAGTTGCTCAAGCCTGTGGGGTAGACCATATCGTCAACTTGCAGTCAAATCGAGGATTGGCTAAGGGTTTCATGGCAGGGATCGAAGCTTGTCTCAAGGCAGGCGCGGATATTATCGTCAACACCGATGCCGACAATCAATACTGTGGGGCAGATATCCCCAAATTAATTGCGCCGATCCTCGCAGGGAATGCCCAAATTGTCATTGGTGCTAGACCAATTCAAGAAATCTCCCACTTTTCCCCCATCAAAAAATTGCTCCAAAAAACAGGCAGTTTTGTTGTCCGTCTGGCGAGCCAAACCCAGATTCCCGATGCCCCTAGTGGTTTTCGTGCCATTAGTCGTGAAGCGGCTCTCAGGCTTAATGTATTTAATCAATATACCTACACCCTAGAAACCATTATCCAGGCTGGTCAAAAGGGTTTAGTAATTACTTCTGTTCCCATCCGTACTAACAGTTTTATCCGTCCATCTCGACTGGTTAAAAGCATCTCTATCTATGTCCAGCACTCTATCTTGACCATTTTGCGGAGCTTTATGACTTACCGTCCTCTAAAGTTCTTCATGATGCTGGGCAGTTTTCCTTTTAGCCTGGGCTTTTTGCTTTGCTGTCGGTGGTTATTTTTATTCTGGGGAATTATCGGCGACGATCCTGCCAAACCCCGTGTACCAAGTTTAATCTTGGCGGCAATCTTGATTTTGATTGGGGTTCAGCTATGGATATTTGGCTTGATTGCCGACTTAATGGGAGTCAACCGTCAGCTACTAGAAGATATTCAGTTACGTTTGCGACGCAGGGAATATGAGTCGAAGTCAAAAAGCGATCGCTAGAGCTATATCATTGTGTAAAAACCAACTAATTCATGCTGATTGTAATTTGTGGAGCGACGGCTAGTGGTAAATCAGGATTGGCGCTAGAAATTGCCCAGCGTTTGAATTCTGTAATTATTAGTGCCGATTCTCGCCAGATCTATCGAGAATTTGATCTTGGTACGGCAAAGCCGACGGAGGCAGAACAAAAGTTGGTTCCTCACTATCAAATAGATATTTGTGACCCAACAGAGGTCTTAACCCTAGCAAAATATCAACAGCAGACTCAAGGATTAATTACTCAACACCAATCTCGAATTCCCTTGCTGGTGGGTGGTACAGGACTATATTTAGACTCCATTACCAAAGGTTTGAAAATTCCGCGAGTATCTCCTCAACCAGAACTGCGATCGCAACTAGCTGCTGTAGGACAGTCTCAAATTCATGGTTGGTTAACTCAGATTGACCCCATCGCTGCCCAGAAGATTCATCCCCATGACCAATATCGAACCTTAAGAGCCTTGGAAGTTTATTACGTTACAGGTAGACCTATTTCTGCTCAACAGGGGGAAAATAGACCAAATTATCCGATCTTACACCTTGGTTTAGATTGCGAAGTTGAGGCTTTAGAGCGGCGGATCGCGGCTCGTGTTCACCAGATGATCGAACTAGGATTAGTTAAAGAAGTTGAAGATCTGTGTGATAAATATGGTCAGGATTTACCTTTGCTCAGTACTTTAGGTTACGCCGAAATCAAACAATATCTGACGGGAGATTTGAATTTAGAGCAGGCGATCGCTTTAACCGTCACCCACACTCGTCAGTTTGCTAAACGCCAGGGTACTTGGTTCAACAAGAATCAACGGATTACTTGGTTTGATAATACCAGTCCCGATCTCACGGAAAAAGTCTGGGGTTTAGTTCAGGAGTTTGTTGTTCAGCATTCCCGTTAATACCATTTCTCCTTAAAGCTGCGCTTAATATTTTGATTGTAAATCTCGCGCAAAGACGCAAAGAGTTGAATTTACAGCACTTTTCACATGAGTAGACCATATCCGAAGGTGTCCCTAAAGGGATATAGCCGTAGGTGTATCCTTTAGGACACTTCGATATATCCTTTAGGACGATAATTTGATTGCTAGAAGCTAGAAGCTAGAAGCTACGAAAGAGATTGGTATGAGGCGATCGCTATCTAAACTATTTCCGTACCGTCAACTTTCCGAATGACCACCACCCCAGGTAAAGGAGGTTGATTAACTTTGCCCCTCGGCCAATTTGAACCGATAGGCACTTTTCTTTGCTGTTTAAAGGCTGTACCATCCGTAGCTAGTAATTCAAAGTCCCTGGTTTCTGTTGCCAGATCTTGACGAATGCCGTTTTCTTCTCCTGGATGCTGGATTGCCAGAAATAGGCTGCTGTTATCGTCGTCAAAGGTTATGCCAGTACATTCACACTCCATTGGTCCAATGGCAAAAGGATAGATTTTGCCGACATCATCTCCCGACAAGGGAATGTACCACAGGGAGTTGTTCCCAAATACTCCTGTCAAATCGCTGCCTGTTAAAGCCTCACCGTTTTCTACTCGACTAGGAACGGGTTTGTTATGCTTGCTAGTGGACATATCTGTTACTACCCAGAGATTCCCAGATTTATCGAGAGTTAAGTTATCAGGATTAGCAAAACCCGCCCCACCTTCGGCAACTTCTCCTCCTGTGGTTAACATACTCCAGGTAAAGCTCAGGGCAGCAGGATCATTATTATTTTCTTCTAGCTTCATAATCCAGCCATATTCGTAGTCCGTCTCCCCTCCTGGCCCCACGAAAATCGATTTATCTGGTCCTCCTTCTTCGTCCGCAGCACCAGAGGTAAAAGCAATAAACAAAGTACCTTGATCGTTGATAATCGTGTCTTCTGGACGAGCGGTATTAGTGATACCTACGGCACTGGCTGCAACATGAGCATCAATCAAAATCGCTCCTTGAATTTCTGCGGAATTATCACCCTGATATAAATCTCCCAGAGTCTTGAATTGATTGATCAAAGGCTGCATCTGTTCTGCGGTGGTCACTTCACTATAGCCCCCTACGGTGCGATCGCTATTGGGCAACACCACCATGCCTCCCACTACCTCCCTAGGAGAGATGGGATTAATCGGGGTATCAGGACTTAAAGGAATCCAGGTTCCAGTTCCGTCAGGGTTTAGTTTGGCACCATAGAGCATTCCTGTTTCGAATAGCCGAGAGTTGGCTTTATCTTGAGGATCAATAATTTGCTCCTCACTGATAAATTTATACAGATGTCCCCCACGGCGATCGCATCCCGAATAGACAGCTAAATTTTTAGCTGCCACAGCTCGAATGGCAAAAGCCTCATGGCGATAGCGTCCCAGCCAAGTATGTTTCGTTCCGTAGTCATCCGATTTAGCGGGATCAATTTCCACCATCCAGCCATATTTATTCCCTGCTAATCCAAATATATTACCTCTACCATTGACCTCGGAAGCTGAAAGGAAAAAGGGAGTCTCACGAGGAGGGAAAGATGAACCATCCGCCATCACTGGTTCAGGAACTTGATCGTGAAAGTTTTCTTCGGCGCTAAGAACCGTTCCCCAAGGAGTTGTTCCCCCCGCACAGTTTTGAAACGTGCCAATAATGCGATCGCCTAAACCATCTTCATAACCTAATTTACTCGGCTTATTAAATACTGCCACCGCTGCGCCAGTAGATTTAAGAGCTTGCTCAGGATTATCTAGACCAGAAATGCCCGTAACTCGACGGTCTAAATCAGAATATGTCCGTTCCCATTTACCTTCAGGATTACGGTTAACAGAAATCACCCCCAATCCTTGATCGATCAAACCTGCGCGAGAAATCTGGCTGATTTTGTTCTTGATGGGGTCATCATCTTTTAAACTCAGAGCATCAACTATAAGCGCCTTTTCTTCATCCTCACCTTCTCCTACAGGTTTAGCCAGCGCCATTAACTCAGCTACAGGAAGCTCCTCTCCAATTACGGAGGAATAAGTTTGCATCCATGTGCCACCACTGATGTATTCAAAATTTACCGTCAGATAACCCTCTCCAGGAGCAGTTTCCACTAAGGATAGGTAGTCATTGTTGTAACCAAAACGAGAATCTCCCACGGGATCTCCCCATACAGCGATCAGATCGTAAGTAAAACCTTCAGGCAAAACCAATTCATCCTGTACTTGATAACTAGCGTAATTGGCGATTTGCTGAGGAATGGATAGTTGTTCTACTTCCAGTGGTAGCGCCATTTTGATTGGTTGAAAGCCTAAGTTAGAATTCGTCTGTGCCAAGGAGGATGAATTTTGGCTCACCCTCAAAGAGGTAGCTTGACTCTGTTTGGCCCAGCGACCAGAATTTGTGGTGACCGCAGTAACACCTAGAAAAAGCAAGAAATTACGACGATTGACGTTCATAGAATCAAATAGTAGAACTGTTGATCAAAAGCTTTAAACTCTAAGCTCTAAGCTTTTAAAGCGATGTTATTATTCCAAATTAAACCTCGAACATTAATAACCAATTAAGGTGAACAGAGATACGGATGTATGTCGTTTTCCCCTTTTCCCTTTCCCCAATAATGCTGTCCAAGTTAGGTTTAATGCTCTTCGGAGTTGCCACAACGCTATATATTTCTACTTGCCTATTGTTGCTTTGGGGACAACCCAAATTAATTTTTTTCCCTGACAGCTATCTCAAATCGACACCCCAAGCCTATGGTTTAGATTACCAAGATGTTTGGCTCAGAATTGGTGAAGATCAAGTTCATGGTTGGTGGATTCCTGCCTCTCAATCATCTGCCCCAACATTGCTCTATTTTCATGGCAATGGGAGTAATAATGGCGATTTAACGGAAATTGCTGCAATTTTGCATCAACTACCAGTATCAGTGCTACTGATTGACTATCGGGGCTATGGCAAAAGTAGTCCAGTGTTTCCCAATGAAACCAGAGTATACCAAGATGGGGAAGCTGCTTGGCAATATTTGACTCAAGAAAGAAAAATTAAACCGCAGCAGATTTTTGTCTATGGTCATTCCTTGGGGGGAGCGATCGCCATTGAACTAGCCAGTAAACATCCTGATATAGCAGGGTTAATTACCGAAGGTACGTTTACTTCGGTTCAAGATCTCGCCAGTCAATTGCCAGGGCTAAAGCTGTTTCCTTTAAGCTTGCTAGTAACCCAACGTTTTGACTCGATTACCAAGGTCAAGACTCTGGAAACACCGATTTTAATCCTTCATGGCGCTGGCGATCGCACTATTCCCCCACTTATGGCAAAAAAACTATATGCTGCTGCCCCCGAACCGAAATATCTCGCAACTTTCGACGAAGCAGGACATAATAATCTTCCTGAATCATACCTTCAGCAATACTTGTTGACCCTTCAAGAGTTCATTAAATCGGTTTCAAATCCTATTCAGATAACTCCACAAAAAACAAATTAACTTCAATTAAAAGAAAGGTTTTTAGCTGTTTCAATTAAATCACTAAAGCTCATAAGTTGATTTGATTTTAATTAGGTAGACTAAGTATTTAAGTGTTTCGATTTTATATTTTTTGAAATCCTCGTCTTAAGAACTCTAAGGTTGCATAGCCAAACATTCCAGCAACGAATGAGGTAATTATCCCAGCAGCATTCATGTCGCCTTCATAGTGTTTGAGAGCTACACTCAAACCAATCATAACCAAAGTCACTAACAGAGATACTAAAATCAAAACTGATACAGATGTTATGGGTGCTGCTGATTGAACTTTCAGTGATTTATTGGGTACAGTATAGCGGACTGTTAGTGCTTTTGTAGCAGATTCTCTTATAGATTCAAGAGTCGAATTTACTTTCCTGGTCGAATCTGTCATCACATCGCGATCATTATCCATCTTCATTCTTCCTCCCCTTCTTCTACTGTATTTTCTTCTCCAGCTTCACTCAACAAATTTCTCCTCTCTTCTTCTATTGTAGCTCCTTGAGTTATGTTACCTATTTGATCAAATCTTTGTGAACTACCGAACG
>Ga0114940_10000534_pt1 | contig 17317 bp, 15 predicted proteins | sample ColdCreekSource_FD_87195 | JGI IMG/M metagenome (GOLD analysis project Ga0114940, IMG submission 87195) | Groundwater microbial communities from Cold Creek, Nevada to study Microbial Dark Matter (Phase II) - Cold Creek Source | ecosystem: Environmental > Aquatic > Deep subsurface > Groundwater ... | reverse complement strand
TCGAGAAGTGATTGTGGTCGCGCAGCAGCTGGAGCTCGGGGGCAAAACCGTGGTGGCAGACCAAGCGCGAGAACAGCTCGCCAGCTTGGACGTGCATCTGAAGTAGATCCTGCTCGGCGAAACCAATCCAGAGTGGAAATGGCTGCGCGTCGACGTGCTCGACGATGCTGGCCGCTGACCAGGTGCTTTGGTCGAGGCCGAAGTACGCGTCGTTCCGCGGATCGGGCGTGGCGATCTTGAGTTGTGTTCGTGCCAGACCTTCGAGCTTCGCGTTGTAAGGACCGGACAACAGTGCAGCACCAGCGATCTGCCAATCTTCCGGTTGGAAGCGGCGCATGAGACACGCCGCTGCCACGTGCGCCGCGCCGGCTGATTCGCCCGCCAAGACGATGCGCTGCGGGTCGCCCCCCAAACTCCGCGCGTGCTGGCGCAGCCAGCGCCAGACTTCGATGATGTCTCGCGCACCACTCGGCCATGTGTTCAGCGGCGCGAGGCGGTAGTTGGGAAGTATGGTGACAAAACCTTCGCGGGCACCCCAGTACCCAATGTTCGCCCGGTGTGCTTTATCGCCGCGGATGAAACCGCCTCCATGCACCCAGACGAGCATGGGGCGACCTTCGCGAAGAGGATCCCTGTACACATCGAGCAGCTGACGTTCGTGGCCGCCATAACGTTGATCCAGCAGCCGACTGACTCCGTCACGCGCTTGTGCAGCCAGCAGCGGCTCGTACAACGCTGCGACCTTGGGCAAAGTCACGTCGGGCCCGAGCGCACGCAGCGCGTCCGCCATCGTTCGCCGCATGCTTACGCGAGCTCCTTGTGGAAGCGACCGTCCTTCATGATCACTTTCAGCGCATGCTTGTTCTGCAGCAAGGCAATATCCACCGTGGGATCGCCATCGATCAGGAGCAGATCCGCCAGGTAACCCGGCTCGATTTTCCCGAGCTCCGCCGGCTTGCCCATCAACTGCCCCCCGAGGGCTGTCGCGGCATGCAGCGCTGCGGCCGGTGTATAATCGAAGTGCCGTACCCAGAGCTCCAGATCACGCGCGTTGCGGCCGTTGGGATTGAACGGGAAGCCGTAGTCGCCGCCCGGCAGCAAGCGCAGCCCACGGCGGCGTAGCTCGGGCACCAGCTGTCTTTGATGTTCCAAGACCGTCGCTGCATCTTGCTTCATGTGCGTCATGTCGAAGTGCGGCGGCGGCGTTGCGTCGAGCGTGGCCTGCACGATGCCGATGCTGGGCGCCACGAAGATCTCGTGCTTGTGCGCCTCGAGCATGGCGAGTGCCTCGTCGTCCGCATAGGTGCAGTGGTAAAGCACCCGAAAGCCTGCGCGCAGCCCCATCTTGATCGCCTCGGCCGCATGCGCGTGTCCGGTGAGCCAGACGTCGTGTTCGCGTGCAGCACGCCTCGCTGCCTGTATTTCCTCGTCCGTGTACAGCAAGCGCTGCGAAGCTCCTGGCTGCAGCGCACTCTCACCTGACAACAGAAACTTCACGGCTTTCGCGCCGATCCGCGCGCACATCCCAACGAATGCGGCCACGTTCTCGGGCCCGACACCATGATCATCGGCGCGTCCTGGATCGAGCAGGGCAGTGTCCGTGGGCGGCTCGCGCTCCAGGGTAGACGGGATCAAGCGAGGCCCGGGCAGGCCACCGGAGTCGATCTCTGCTTTCAGCGCAGGCTCAATGTGCTTGCCGAGGGAGCCGGCCGAGTAAGCGCTGGTGAAGCCATGGTCGAGCAGGATGCGGGCGTTTCGTGCCGCCGTCAGCGCGAGCTCATCGGGCGGTAAGCTCATGCCAGGCACGAACTTCTCGACACTGGTCGGCCACGTGAGATGAGCGTGGGCTTCGACCATGCCGGGCATCAAGACCCCGCCGTGGCCGTCGATCACGCGCGCGTTTTGTCGCGAGACTTGCTCCGCGCCGCGGCTCACCTCAGCGATGCGATTGCCTTCGATCCTCACCTCGCCGTCGACCGGCGCGCTGCCGCTGCCGTCGAACACGCGCACTCGGCTGAAGACGATGGAGCTGTGTGCACCCGTCATGTTCGCATCTCCTTGCTTGCCCATAGTTGTTCAGCCGCGAATGTCTTGTAGCGATCGTCCCAGCGCCGCGAGCTCCGAGACGGTTGACGCAGTCCCGAACGTGTAGTGATCGGGACGCAACAGCGCAGCGTGCGCGCCGTGCCGCGCTAGCCATTGGCGCGCAACGCCGTCGACTTCAGGCTCGCGCGACAGATCGACGAGCGCAATGCCAGGCCATGTTGGTGCGGTCAGCGTTCCGTCTGTCACTAGACGAAACCCGTGGCCGTGGCGCTCGTCCATCAACACGCTGCCATGCGCATCGCGCAAGCGCGGCTGGGGGAAGAGCAGGCCGGCGCCGCTCGTTGCAGTGAGCGCACCGGCTCGCAATGGTGGAAGAATGTCTTGGCGCGGCGTGTCGCGGATGGCCCCTCCGTAAACATCGAGCAGCTGCGCGTCGCGCTGCCGTGCTTTGTGCAAGTCGCGCTCGCAGATCAGCGCACCGACCGCCTTGATGCGTGAGGTTAGCTCGATCACGTGCCGCTTGCGCTCCAGCTCGTAGCTATCGAGTAGCGCAGGCGTCGCCGCTCCCCGCAGCACATCAGCGAGTTTCCAGCTGAGGTTTGCGACATCGCGTATGCCTTGGCACATGCCCTGGCCGAGGAAGGGCGGCTGCATGTGCGCGGCGTCGCCCGCGATGAAGCAGCGCCCCACGCGCCAGCGCTCAGCCACCAGGGCGTGAAAGCGATAGCTTGCCCGACGCCAGAGCGTGCCATCGTCAGGCGTGATCCAGCGCGCCAGCAGCGACCACGTGTCAGCGGCTCGCTCGACCTGCTTGGGATCTTCGCCAGGATTCAGTGCGATCTCCCAGCGACGGTGGTTACTCGGGCCGATCAAAAAGCTGCAGGGGCGCGCAGGCTCGCAATACTGCACGCTCGTCATAGGCAGCTTCGCCAAGCCACGCTCATTGCAGAACACATCGACGACCAGCCACGGCTCATCAAAGCCGAGGTCTTCCAGGCCGATGCCCATGCGTGTACGCACTTGGCTCGACGCGCCATCGCAGCCTATCAGCCAGCGCGCGTTCACCAGCTCATTGTCAACTGTCAAGGTGACACAATCAGCGCGCGGCTCGATTTCGGAGCACTCCACCTGCTCCAGCACACGCACGTTCGGAAGCTCCGCGATGCGTGCGCGCAAGATGCGCTCGACCGCTGGCTGCGTGAACACGAGCGACGGCGTGTAGCCCTGGGGGTAGGGCGGATCCAGCATGGTCATACGCTTGATCAGCTGGCCGTCGACGCCGAAATACTCAGACGGTGTGAACGGTTCGCAGTGCGCGCTGACAGCTTTGGCCACGCCGAGCTGCTGGAAGATGCGCATGATCTCGTGGTCCAGTGACAGGGCGCGCGGTAGCTCGTACACGCCGCGCATGCGATCGCAGACAAAGACTGAGAAACCAGCTTGGCCTAACAGTCCGGCAGCCACGGCGCCGACCGGGCCAAGCCCGACGATCGCGACATCGTACACTCAGACCTCCATCGCGATCGGATTGCTCAGGACACCGATGCGCGCGATCTCCACTTCGATCGTGTCGCCGGGTTTCATCCAGACGGGAGGTTTGCGCGCGAAACCGACACCGGCGGGCGTCCCCATCACGATCACGTCGCCTGGATCGAGCGTCAGACACTGACTAAGTAGTGCAATGGTCTCTGCTACGCCTGAAATCATGTCGGAGGTGTTCGCGTCCTGCATGACTTGACCGTTCAAGCGGCTTTGAATCCGCAAGTCGGCCGCTCCAGGATCGAGCTCGTCGGCGGTCACCAACGTGGGCCCGAAACCACCCGTGGCGTCGAAGTTCTTACCGATGGTCCACTGCGGCGTGCGCTTCTGATAGTCACGAATAGACATATCGTTGAAGCACGTGTAGCCGAACACAAAGTCGAGCGCGGCTGCTGGCGCGATGTGCCGCGGCACCCTCCGGCCGATCACCACGGCCAGCTCGGCCTCGTAGTCGAGCTGTGAAGACACTTTTGGACATAGCGCAGGCTGCAAGTGCCCGAGCAGCGAGCTCTTGCTGCGCAAGAAGAACCAAGGATAGTCGGGTTTTTCGCGACCGCCTTCTTTCGCGTGGTCGTAGTAGTTGAGCCCGAGACAAATGGTCTTGCCGGGCTCGGGCAAGAGCGGCGCAAAGCTCAGTGCGTCGAGCGCCTGCCTCGGTGCGCTCGAGTCGATGGCTCTGCGCGCCGCTGCCTGCAGATCGACCTCAGCTTCGAGCGCCGCTCGCAGCTGCGTCGGAACGCCAGGGTTTGCCGCGTGAAAGTCGATCACACCCGAGTCGGTGACGACACCGAGCCGCGGCTGTCCCTGATGCAGATACGTCGTGAAGCGCATGTCTTGGATCCTTAGAAATTGGGGGTGAACTCCACGCCGCGCTGCGCCTCTTTCAGACGTGCGCTCGGCGGTCCCGACACGCCCCACTGATCTGAACGTCCGCTGGGCCACGTCCAGTCCGCAGGTGTACCGGGGCGGTACGAATCGTCGATCTGCTCGATCTCGGCGGTGTACTCGATGGGAATGCCGAAAGGATCGATGAAATAGCTGAACGCGTTGTCCCCTGGACCGTGTCGACCGGGTCCCCACTCGACTGGATGGCCAGCATCCCGCATGCGACCGGCGCCGCGCATGACAGCGTCCAGCGTCGGCATGGCGAACGCGATGTGATTCAAGGCAACGTTGTTGGTGTCGCCGATCGCCAGCGAATGATGATCGAGATCGCAGTTCATAAACGCCATGATGCGTGTGCGGTCGGCGAGCACGAAGCCTAACGCACGCTCCAGAAAGTTCTGTGCAACGGGCACGTCGTGGCTGTTCAGCACGACGTGTGCGAGTCGTACCGGTTGATCGGGCGGCGCTGGATGCTCCGCTTGGCGCAGCGTGTCCGCGTGCACGACCTCGAAGCGTCGGCCATGAGGGTCGCGAAGCACAAGGCGTTGCCCGCCAGCGGGATCCGTCGCAGCAGCGATGTCGCGCTCCACGGTGCCTGCAGCCTCCGATACCGCCGCTGCGATGCGCACGAGCGCCTCTGCGTTGCGGGCGCGCAGGCTGACATAGAGTATGCGTGGAGCGCCGCTGACTTCGTGCAGCGCGAGCACGTGGTGGTCTTGGCCGCTGCCACGCAAGTACAACACATCGCGGCTTCGGTCTGCCGCTGTGAGCTGCCAGACTGCGGTATAGAACTCCTCGGCGCGTCGCAGGTCCGGAACGGTCAGTGCCACGCTGCGCACGCCGCTTATCCAGGGGGACTTCACGTGTTTTCCTTCTGTGCTTCGGGGCAGATCAGACCAGCAGCTCGTATGCCGCTGATGACGACTTCCTCGTCCTCGTCTCCCGTGCCGCCTGATGCGCCTGCCGCCCCCAACACTTCGCCCGTTGCGCTGCGGATCAGCACCGCGCCTGTATGGGGCACGAACGGCTGGTGCGTGCGTGCGCTCATGGCGGCCACTGCACCGAAGAACACAGGCAAATCTTTCGCACGCTGCCCGAGCACCCGGCTGCTTACACCCATTCCAGCTGCTGCTGCGGCTTTGCCCAAGGCGATATCCAACCGTAGTGCGCTCGCACCGTCTTCTCGGCCGCTAGCAACGACTTGTGCAGCTGCGTCTACGACCACCACGGCCATCGGTCTCGAGCCGTGTCGACGCGCAGCCGCGAATGCTGCATCGATCAGATTCCGAGCATCTACCCAAGTCAGCGCCATCTACGTCTCCTGCGCGTCGAGTGTTCGCAGACTCTAACCAGCTTCGATCGACTTCTCCAATTGATCTTGCTGTGTCGAGGTGCTCCATGCGGGATCTCGCGCTTGTCATAACTACTAAGAACCTCGACAGGACTTAGAACGAAATGAGGTGTTAGGTGTCGCGCGAGCGCTTTAGCCTAGGACGAGCATGAGGACAATGACTCCATTGATTCGACTTGTGTGCGGTGCGTTACTGCTTGTCGTGTGCGGGCGCGTACAAGCGCAGGCCAGCAGCGGTCCACACGAAGCGAGCGCGCGCGCACGCATCGCGCGCGTCCAAGGGATCCTCGATGAAAGAACGGGGCGCGCAGGTTTGTGGCAATACGGCTTTATGGGGCTCGGTTATGCGGCCACAGGCGCGTTCGTTGCGCTCGCGGCGACGCTCGACGGCGAACAGCGGTTGGACTTCGCATTCGCGGCCGGCGGAGCGTTCGTCGACACCACCGTGCACGTGATCGGCTCTATCAACGTGCATGCTGCCGCGCGTTTGCGCGAACAACCTGATGCGTCGCCGGAGCAGCTGCGGTTGAAGCTCGCGCTGGCGGAAGCCGAGCTGAGTGCCGCGGCTGAAGCAGAGCGCGAGCGGCGCTCTCTACTCAAAGCTCAGATTTTGCCTGTCGGTTTCAGCCTCGCCACGGGGCTAGTGTTAGGTGTTGGCTTTGGTCATATCCGCGGTGCTGTTGTAAATACACTGGCTGCGATCGTGATCAACGAGCTGCGCGTGCTCACACAGCCGACGTCGACCATCACTGCCTTGGAAGAGTACCGACGAGATCCTGATGCGCTCGCGCGACCGATTTCCCACACGGGCTCGTCTTGGTCGTGGACTGCCTCGCCGTTCGGCTGCGCTGTCACCGCCGTGTTCTGAGCACGCGTTAGCGCCTCGCAGTTACGAGTAGACAGAACGCCCCGCGCAGCGCTGGTACTGCTGCGCGGGGCTTCAAGGACAGTCCGTGAGAGTGTGCTCGGTCGCATCGAGCATTCGTAGCGAGGTGTCAACAGTCGCTTCGGAGAGTTCCTTTCACATGAGAGCCTAGGGGCCGCAAAGTCGCGGCTGCCCGCACTGCCTATTTTAGTGGTGGTAGGCGCCCACTGATCATTGACCGCAGGCGAGAATTTTTTTGAATTGATCTGCACCGCGGCTGACCACGCCTGATGAGGGCTAGCTCGTATCTCAGCCACGCTGCTCGGGAAACCTGCGCTGCTCAATATTATCGCTTGCTCGGAACGCTCGACACTCATGAACTGTGCCAGCAGTCCGTAACCGTAAGCCAGCGCGAGCGGACGCACCCATGGTGGCCAGAAAATCTCTGTCATAAGCCGGATCGCGTAACCTGTCGGGGTACAACAGACTGCAGCCGCATGTCGGTAGCGCAGCAGTCTTCGCGGCTTCTGCCTCTGCGATGATCGAGTTGCTGCAACGCTGCCGATCTTTCCGGGCAAGCGGCGGTGACACTCGCAAGGGCGGCGTCGAGATCACCGCCTGCATGGTCATGGGTGGCGGCCACGCACGGGTCGGAGATTGACTTGTGAAACGTTAGCCGCCAACAGCTGCGACGTCGTGGAAGTCGACAGCCTCTTCGTCAACACTGATGCAGCGTTTTCACGTGAGCTGCGTTGTGCGTAAACGTGAATGCGACGCCATCAGCGGCAGATGAGACTGGCGACGCGTGAAGGTATCTGAATGGCCCGCAAGGTGAGGTTTGTGCTGATTAGCGTCTGAATCAGAAATCAGCACAGAGGACGACATGGCACTTTGGTAGGTGCTTCACGCGAGCTTTCCACGGCTCCCGGCGTGGTGAAGCTCTGTAGAGGGAGACTATGATGGTGTCCAAATCAACTGAGTCATGGCGGCCGCGTACTCATGTCCATCTGCATGACGCCACGGTCTGGGGAATACTTTGGGTCGCACAGGCAATCGTCGGCTGCACGCTTGACGAAAAAGGAAGCAGCTCTGGCGACTCTGCCGCTGTCGAGCAGACGTCCACCGCGAGCGCCGGGACAGAGCTGGCCCCAAATCCGCTGAGTGGAGCCACTGGTTCGACGCCAAGACAACAGGCGGCCGGGCGCTCGGTTGCTCCAGGCAGCGCGGGAGCTTCGGCAGGACGATCCGGCTCGCCGGCGACTCCGCTAGTACACGGCGGCCCACCAGCGCTCACGTCAACTGCGGGCACGCCAGCAGCGGGCGTGGGAGGCTTGAATGCCGAGCCGGCGCAGATGCGCGATTGCACGGCGGTCCAATGGGAGAACCCGGGCATGGTTCCGGATCCCAAGCTCGTCCCGGTCGCAGCCGATGGCGGCACAACGAAGAAGCCCTTCGAGCAAAACGCGGGCATGGAAGAGTACGGCTACGAAATGCACGAGTTCCTCTTCACGGGCAGCTCTCCCGCGTACACATCGCGCATGATGGTGCGACGCCCGAGCGACCCGGCGAAGTTCTCGGGGACGGTGTTCGTCGAGTGGTACAATGTGTCAGGTGGCATCGACTTCGCAGTGCTGTGGGCGAACTCGCGCGAATACTTCATGCGTGAAGGGCATGTGTTCGTGGGCGTATCCGCGCAAGCGGTGGGCGCGGACGCGCTCAAAGAGTACGACGCGACCCGCTATGCTGCGATCGACCATCCCGGCGACACGGCAGCCGCCGATATTTTCTCGCAAGCTGGCGTCGCGCTGCGCACGCAAACCGAAACGCTTCTTGGTCCCTGCATGCCAGTGCAAGCGACGATCGCGCTCGGTCAGTCCCAGTCAGGCGGTCGGCTTACGTCGTACGTCAACAGCACGCAAAACAACGCTAAGGTGTATGACGGCATCATGATCCATTCGGGAGGGGAGCCCTCGAGCGCCGATCCCACCGTGCCTGTTTTCGTGGTCAATACGATGAGCGAGGGCAACGGATCGAGGAGTGACAGCGCCCATCTCGTCAAATGGGTGGTTGCCGGAGCAACTCACAACGACGAGCGCGTCACGACGCGCGGCATGGATCTACCGACTGCGTCCGAGATCGGCGCGATCGAGTGCGCTAACCCCCTCAACCAATTTCCGTCCTATCGTGCTTACAATCGAGCGCTCGACTGGCTTCATCGCTGGGTCAGGAAGGGGGAAAAGCCGCCCGCCGGGATGCCGTTTGAGGTGCAAGGGCGCAACTTGAGGACTGATAGCTCTGGCAACGTTCTCGGAGGCGTGCGGACGCCGCATATCCAAGCTCCCTTCGCGACTTATGGATTCGACAATGGGCCGGCGAGCTCAGCCGATGTCGTCGCGCTGCTTGCTTGTGGCCTCGGCGGAACCACGATTCCGTTCAGCGCTTCGGAGCTGCTCGAGCTGTATCCGACGCACGAGGACTACGTGCAGAAGGTCACGGCCGCAGCGGACGAGGCTGTAAGCAAGGGCTATTTCCTGCAGACCGACCGCGATGAAGTGGTCAAAGAGGCGATCGCCGCACCGATCCCACAATGACCGCTGGTCGTGCGCGTTCGAGCGCTGATAGACGGACGAACTACCGGCGGCATCGCTGGCCACTACCACACGATTTGGCGCGATAGATCGGCCGATTACGGCGCCGGATTTCATCTCACAGGTGGACATTGTGGCGATCGCAGCTGACAGTCGGATGTTACATAACTTGGACTGGCACGAGCTGGCATCCCTCTAACACAGAGTGGGCAAGCTTCGGCGGCACGTTCGCTGGACCTCCCTCGATCGCGTCCTGCGGCGCAAACCGTCTGGACATCGTGGCCGCGGCCACGAACAAACCACCTCCTTTACAAGGTCTGGACTGGCTCCGCATTCTGGCCTTCGCCGACCGAGTGGAGGACCGAGGGCAGCTTCACCGGAACATCGGCGATGGCATTCTGGGCGTCGGATCGGCTGGACATTGTGGCCGTAAGGTCGGACGACTTGCCGGCAGGGCGTGACATCGCCGCTTCGAATGAGGGTCAATACGAAGCGGCGATGATTGTGTCGTATGTGCACTGCGGATTCGTTGCGAGGGTACTAACGGCGCGTGGCGCGACAAAGACAACGTATGAGCGGGCAAGCGGGCTGTAAGTCGTCCTGCAGCACGACGCGGGCGAGCACATCTCGACGACATCGTTGGACTCGTAGTCCATGCTGCAAGGACGCTTTAGACCGTTACTGACCCGTGACGACTATGAGGTCGACCCCTTGTTCCGCACCCTGAGTCGCACTCCAGCCTGTGCCCTGCACTGTGAAGCTGCCCTGCATGCGTTCGCTTGCCTTGACCGTCTTCGTGCTTAGCATCTCATTCGTGTTCGCACTGTCGACGCGGAAGGTCTCTACGGTGACGTCACCCCAAGAATCCGGGATGTTATTGATCGTGAGCTCGTAGCCCTTCGTGTCCGGATACATGATTGTCCGGCGTGGCAGATAAGACATGATCGTTACGGTGATGTCTTCCTCCAGCACGCTAGGACCCATCAAGTTTTCGGGAACGTGGTAGCTCGCGATAGCGACTTGCATCTTATGCTCGCTCTCGCCGCGACCGGCCATGACTGCAAACCCGTTGTCCTCACCCGCCTGAGTCTTGTGGCATAGCAAGCGAGGAGTGGCGTTCAATTTCGAGATGAAGGAAAACGCCTCGTTGAGCTTGCCCTGTCCAGTACTGACACGGCCGTAGTGCATTGACTTTGCGACAACTGGTTGCTGGTAAATTAGCGCTTGTGCCACGAAGGCCGCTTGACCAGCTTCTCCGCCGATGACCTGCTCGCCGACCAGTGAAGTCCAAAATTCGGAGTTCACGATCGGCACATTCCCCAGCTCATACTTCGTGAGCTCGGCGGTGAAATCCTCCGCCATGCGCTTGAACTCGTGCGGGTCGTTGGTGTGATTCGTGTACTTGTGGAAACTGAAGAAGTCGAGCGGCAGCTTGTTGTCGACCACGTACTTCATCAGCGAGCCGCGCGTGCCCCGCATGTCATTGAACGAAGCATTCGCGGGTCCGCCGATGAGCGCCTCGGGTTCCGCCTCTTTGATCGCGCGGGCCACCTTTCCGTAAAGCTCGTGGTACTGCTCGCCAGTGCCTGACCAGAAAGGTGTGAAGTCGGGTTCGTTCCAGATCTCCCACCACTTGATGCCGTACTCAAAGCCGTTGGCCCAACCTTTGTTGTAGTGCAGGACGATCTGCTTCACGAAGGCGGCATATTTGTCCATGTCCGGCGGCACGTCACCGCTGCCGAAAATATTGCTGCGGCCCACGCGGAAGAAGACCTCCGCACCGGTGTCGACGATGTTCTTGATCATCGCGTCGCTGGCCGCGAACGAGTAACTCGATTCAGACGCGGGATCGGCGTTCAGGTTCGGAACCATCGCTCCGCGTCCGGGCCCATCGACGTCGCCGCAGCCTGAGCCATTGATGCCGCACGCGTCATGCGTACGGATCATGTCCACGCCGATCTCCTTGTAGGCCTTGCTCAATGCACCGCTCGAGGGGCCTGGGTCCCAGTGAGCGCCCTGGATGGAGTGGATCATGCCGGACACTTGCGCCGCGTCGACGACGACCGCACGTGCAGAGCCGGCACCCATGGGTTCCGGTAGCACACACTCCGTGACCATCATCGTGCCGTCCTCGGGCATCATGGGAGTGGTGGGAGTGGTGGGAGTCGTGGAGTCGGTGCCACCCGTCGGCACATCACCCGGAATGCCCGTCGCACCCGTGCCGGCTGCGGCCGCTACGGTCATAGTTCCGGAGGCACCGGTAGTCCCCGCTCCGGCCGTGGACCCACTCGGCGACCTCGTTGCAACTGCGCCCCCAGTCGTGGTGACGCCGCCGCTGCCAGCTTTGCTGGAACCGGCGTTGCTCTGACTGCCTGTGCCGTTCGTCTGGGTGGATGAGCCGTTCTGAGCGTCTCCGCTCATCGTGCCGCTGTCAGTACAACCTGCGGCGGCGAGTGTTGTCGATATCGTGCATACGGCTGCGGCCAATGCTCTTCGCATGAGTCTCTACCTTCTTCAAACAGCAACTGCGGATTCTGAGCGGCACCGGCCATCGCATCCTGGCCACCCCGTCTCGTGATTTTGCGGACTCGTTAAATGCGAGTGCGATGTTGTTCGTTGCTCGCCATGGAAGTGCGCTTGATCCTGTGCACACGCGAGCCACTGCGTCGCCCGCGTACGAACGTCCCGGCGCAGAGCTTCCATGCGCGCACCACGCTTGCACGCTGTCGATCGCGTGCGCGGTGTCCGACCCGAATATGAAGACGCTCGCGGGAATACCTACTTCTTGCCCAGCTCGAAGTACTTTTTTGACCTGTCGTTAGCGAGCCACGCGGCCCTCGGCGCAAGGGTCGCGTCACCTGCGCTGCGCCTCGTGCGAGCATAGCCAGCTCATCTGCAGCCAAGAGCGGCGCGGTATCTCGACATCGACGCCATCGAGCAAGTCGCGCACAACGCGATGCTCGTCGCATTGGCGTGTGGTGCTTGCGGCATGCGCAGCATCTTGTACAAAATTTTCACCCCGCTCGGGCAAACAGCAGTCAAGGTCGCTGAATCGGCCCGGAGGGCGTCATGGACAGGCTAGTCATTCGGTGGCGGATCGCGCTGCTGCTCATCGTGCTCAGCGCGGCTTGCGGCGGCGACAATGGTTCTGGTGCACTTGGAGCACCCGTCGCAAACGGAGCCCCGAGTACCGCGGGCATCAGTGGTGGGCCGGCGACCGTTCCTGGATCGTCAGTGCAGCCCACGCTCCCAGCACCAGCCGGCAGCGTCAGCACTGTGCCGCCAATGGCTGCAGCGGGGCGCGCCGCGCCAACTGCACCGCCACCCCAGGCGCCATCCGGAGCGCCGCTGGTCACACCGCCGGTGCCCGCAGCTGGTAGCGGCGTGCCGCCCGCCACTCCTCCGGCGATGACGCCTCCTCCGGCTTCGCCGCCGGTCGGTCCACCCGGTACCTGGCCCGACGCAGATCCTTCGAAGATGGGTCCCTTCACGATCGTGGAAGAAAAGAACGTCGGGCCTGGCATGGCGTTCACGATGTACCGGCCCATGATGCTCACGCAGAAACATCCCGTGATCACCTGGGGCAACGGCACGGGATCGAGTCCCCAGACTTACGGCGTGATGTTGAAGCTCTGGGCATCCCACGGTTTCATCGTGATCGCCTCCAACAGCCCGAACGTTGGCCAGGGCTCACCGCCACCGATGCTGGATGGCGTGACCTGGGTCCTGGCGCAGGACATGACCGATGGCGTTCCGCTCTATCAGCACGTCGATCGCGACCGCATCGGCGCTTCCGGACATTCGCAAGGCGCGTTCGCTACCACCAGCGCCGGCTCCGATCCTAGGATCAAGACGATCGCCCCGATCCAGACCTTCGGTGGGAGTCGCGGCCTCCACGGTCCGGTGCTCGCGCTGTGCGGCGGGATGGATACGCTGCTCTCTTGCGACGGCAACCTGACCGGCTTCCAAAGCGTCAAAGATTTTCCGGCGATGTATGCGAATTTGAAAGCGGCTGACCACGCGGCTTGGTCCTTCAGCCCTGGCATTCCGGACTTCGCTGTGATCACGAACGCTTGGTTCCGCGTGCATCTGATGAATGACATGGCGAACCGCCCGATGTTCTACGGCGCCGACTGCGGTTTCTGCAAAGACGACAAGTGGATCATCATGCGATCGATGATGGACAACTAACAGTCGGGTCGGGCTAAGCAAGACCGCTCGATGGTTCTGTCTACACTCGCGTTGTGAGTGTGACGGCGACGACAGTCCAACGCAGCCACTGCGGACCTACGCGCAGTTATGTGAGCCGCATTTGATGGATCGGGCCCGCGCGCTCGCTGCAAAACACTTAGTCACAGCATTGCAGCTTCTCCGAGCGCTGGCGCTCGTCTTGCGCGCGCAGCTGAACGTTCCAAGAAAAAAGCGCCCGCCGGGCAAGCGCTGGAGAGTGCCCAATTCTCGCGCGCGGATGCGAACGGGCCAATGGAACCATTTTTGGAGGATCCGGATGACGCTGCGAAAACTGGCACACGCAAGTCTCGAAATCATTGGTTGCGGCTGCGCAATCGCGTCGCTCGTCGCGTGCTCAGGCGCTGGTGAGCCGCCCGCGGTATCTACCGAATCAACGACGACGTCGGAGAGCGCGCCCGTATCCTCGTCGGCAGTTGCTGGTGCAGCGGCTGGTCAAACAACCAGCGTCGGTGCCTCGATTGCCGGACGCCCGAGCGTACCTGGCATGAACACAGGCACGGCTGGGCGTGCAGCTCAGAATGCTAACGCACCAGCGTCGACCAGCGCCGGCGCGCCGGCCAACTCAGCGGCCGGGGCACCGAGCGCCGCAGCGGCCGGCACGGGCGCCGCAGCGACCGGAGGGGCGAGCGGCGCCGCAGCGGCCGGCACGAGCGCCAGTGCAGCGGGCGCAGGGGGCGCTGTCGCCATGGGACCTCCTGACGTTGCGTGTGATCCCGCCGACAAGAAGCCTGACGCGATGGTAACCACTGCCATGGGCCTTCAAAAGAGCGGCATGCCTCCTTCAGGCATGTTCGAAACCGTGGTGGAGGTCGATCCCGGCATCGTCGCCACGATCTTTCGTCCCGAACCCATCGGCATGATCCAACACCCTGTCTTGGTCTTTGGAATGGGCGCGTGTTCGAACGACAGCACTTCGAGCGGCGGTGTCTTCTCAGAAATGCTGCACGAGATGGCCTCGCACGGCATTCTCGTGATCGTCGACGCAACTGTCGGCGGCTCCGGAGCCGCTTCGACGAACGGGTCGGCGGCTGGGCTGACCAAAGCAATGGATTGGGCGGAGGCCGAGAACGAGCGGCCGTGCAGCAAGTACTATCACAAGCTCAACACGAAGAAATTCGCGACATCCGGTCAGTCTTGCGGAGGAATGAACGCGATCACCACTGCGGCTGACCCGCGAGTCGCGGTCGCTCTACCGTTCAACAGCGGAAACTTCTCGCGCGATACGGCGCTGTACGCGAAGCTGCACGCTCCGATGGCGATCGTTAATTCGGGACCGGAGGACATCGCATACGAAAATGGCAAGGCCGACTTCGAGGCGATCGACACCATTCCCATCATGTTTGCCAACTACGAGTTCAACAGCAGCTTTGCGCACAATGCGGGCTTCACGAACCAGGACAACTCAGGCGTGTTCGGTGTGCTGGCGATCGCCTGGCTGAATTGGTGGCTCTTCGACGACATGGGTCCGACTGGCAAAGGATACTTCGTCGGCGATAGCTGCGGCGTATGCAGCACCGAGTGGGACATCCAGTGGAAGATGAAGCCGATGTGACGCGGCAGTGATGTAGATGCCATGTGCAGGCTCACTCAAAACAACCAATGCCGCCATCGTCGACAGTGTTGGCATTGAGTGCGCCTGCGGGCCATGCGGTCAACACATTCATGCACATTTCGTCCTCGGTACTGGAGCCTTCTCGGATGATGCGGTCGGTGTCGTTCTGATAGTGACAGGTCGTAATCAGCGAATCTCCAGGCCTTAACACCATGTCGGTCTGGTATGTGATTTGATTGGTGAAGTCATACGGCACATCGATCAACGTTTCGCGACTCCCATCTGCACGTTCGACGATCGTGTCGAGCCGCACACCCCGCGCGTGCATGTGCGGTTGCGTTTGGATGAGATGAATGTCGCCGGAGTACTTCGGCGTGCAGTGAGTTGTGATCTTCGTGGCTTGACGTGGCGGCAGCTCGAGGTCGAGGGCTCCGACGTTATGGGGTGCAGCAGTGTGGGCTCGGGGCTCGCGCGCGACACAAACCTCGACACCAGACGAGTCGGCAACCGGCGCACCCATATTGAAGTAGTGGACAGAGAGCATCATTCGCAGACCCGACCTAGCCGCCGGCATCTCGAGTCCAACAGATGGCGGCATGTTAATCTCGTCGAAGTCGCTGATGAGGCCCGATGTGTAGATCTTCGTAGCGCCGAGGCTGCAGTCTTCCGGTGTGACAAGCACGGTGCCCTGTGGCAGGGAGAGCTGCGAATCGAACAGAACCCAGTGGTGAACGATCGGCGAATCGCGAATATGTACAGAGAGCGCCTGTGCCGCGTCGGGCCATGGAATATCAAACACAAAACAAGCGTAGTTTTCTCCCGTTGGAACCTGGAACGGCTGTTTGATATCGGCGCCGCTCTGATAGGCGTAAAAGGGATAACACCGCTCGATCTCGGATGGGTCCGGAGGCGGATACTCCGACCTCTTTGCGCCCGTACCTTCGCAGCGCTCTGCACCGACTGTGAGCTCCGCACCGAGGAGATTGTCAAATGTAGCGAGCTCACCCGCAGTCAGTTGCCGAGCCGTGACTGGAGGCATCGGTGCCAAAGTGCTGTGAATTCGCTCTGAAACCAGCTCGTAAACCTTACGATCGGGCTGAGTGATCGCTGGTCCCAGTAAGTCCTCACGGCTGGTAAGCGCCATGGGCGCTAAGCTCCCAGGCGTACGCGCGTGGCAACTCTGACAGGACGTTTCGAGCACACTTCGAAGCTCGCAAGGCAACGGAGTGGTGCCCAGTGTTCCACGGCCAAGGGGGGCCGTCGCTGCAGTGGCGGCGGCGTCCGGCCCGGCCGTCCCATCGGGAAGCGGATGTGCAGCTGCACCCGCTGCTGCGGGCTTGGGCGGCGCGGCCATTTCGGAACCAGCACTCGACTGGCCCTGCGGTGCTTGAGATGCGCTAGGCACAGCTCGTGAGCTCGGCGCGACAACGTCGTTGTCCACCTCGCGACTCTCAGTGCCGGTCGGCGCGAGCCGCGATTGTGTTTTCGCGCCGGGCGCATCGTTCGCGTTGGTGTCAGCTGAACGCCCGTAGCCACAACCAATGCCGAGGACAACTGCCACCCAAATCAGTAGTTTCTCGCTGTACACACTAAATAACTTGGTGCTGGTAGGCGCTTACTGCTCATTCACCGCAGGTGAGAGTTTTTTTGACTCGATCTGCATAGAGCTCTGACTAGGTATGGAGAGAGCCAGCTCGTGGCGTGCCTCAACCACACTGCTTGGGAAACCTGCTCGTTGGCTAAACGCTATGGCCTCCTCGAAATGATCGCATGCGCGCCGCGCCTCTCCCATGAATTGTGCCAGCAGTCCTAGCAGGAGCGACACTGAGCCCTCGCAGAACCCGGAGATGTTCAGAGCGAAGCACTCGGGAAACGGCAACAAGCACTCGTAGATCACGCGCACGTACGACCGAGCTTCCAAGCGCAGGGCAGTGCGCGCCAGCGCACCCATGGTGCCAAGAAAGTCTCTGTCACAAGGCAGCTCATGCAAACGGTCGGCTGGCACCAACAAAAGCGCGCTACGCGCATCCTCGAACGCTCCGGCAGACTCTAGAGCCCGAAGCTTGAGCGCCCAGATGTTCGGAGGATCGTAGGCATCCGGGACCAGCTCCGAGCGACGAGAGTCGCAGAGCTCGCCCGGGGAAATCAGCACGTGTTGATCGTACGCACAGAACATCGCCGTCCCGGAATGGTCGTCACAGCCACGCGCGCCGCTATGCAACGCGAGCAGGGCCGTCCGG
>Ga0114940_10000533_pt1 | contig 17318 bp, 16 predicted proteins | sample ColdCreekSource_FD_87195 | JGI IMG/M metagenome (GOLD analysis project Ga0114940, IMG submission 87195) | Groundwater microbial communities from Cold Creek, Nevada to study Microbial Dark Matter (Phase II) - Cold Creek Source | ecosystem: Environmental > Aquatic > Deep subsurface > Groundwater ... | reverse complement strand
ACAGGGCTTTTGTTGTTATTTTGTGAAATTTGGTGCTTTAGTGCTTTAGTGGCATAAAAACTTTCGCCACAAAAACACAAAAACACAAAATAACACTAAAAATTCTATTTTTTATACTGTGAAGGGTTACGAAAAATTCGCAGTGTTCGCATTTGTTCGCGGCATTTGCATGATTTTATCTATAGGTAGCAACTTACATTATTAGCATTATAAAAATATGACTCCCAACCAACTCACCGACACCTATCTTCACAAAGGGCTGCGAGCTAAACTTGTAAAAGAACTTGCTGTTAAAATCACAGATAAAAATGTGCTGGATGCAATTGCAAAAATTCCGCGCCATTTTTTCTTCAACACCGCTTTTGTTGGTCATGCCTATGAAGACAAAGCATTCCCGATTGCGGCAGGGCAAACCATTTCACAGCCATACACGGTTGCTTTTCAAACGCAACTTCTTGAATTAAAAAGAAGAGAGAAAGTTCTTGAGATAGGAACCGGAAGCGGATATCAAACCTGTGTACTTCTTGAAATGAGCGCGAAGGTTTATACAATCGAAAGACAGAAAGAACTTTACGATAAAACAAAACTGACACTTCCTAAAATGGGATATTCCCCAAAAATGTTTTACGGAGACGGATATCTGGGACTTGAAGCCTTTGCCCCTTTTGATAAAATACTGGTTACTGCAGGTGCCCCATTTATTCCTGAACCATTAAAGAAACAACTTAAACCAGGGGGGCGCTTAGTAATACCCGTTGGGGAAGGAAACCTTCAGGTAATGACATTAATTGAGAAACAAATTGACTCGAATTTCGTCCAAACTACTCATGGAGAGTTCAGATTTGTACCCTTATTATCTCAAAAAAACAGGAATTATTGATGCTTTTTTCTCGTTCAAATACATCAAAATAATTAAAATTTCAGATTATTTATTTCATTCTGGCTTATTTCTCAATCATTTAGAATGATTAAAACTAACACTCGTATGTTGATAATGCTATGAATACGCTGGTATCTATGCCATTGAATTACCCCACTTTTGTGAAACTAAAATGTTTAATCTCCCTGTTACAAACGGGGAACAAAACCAACAACTATGAAAAAATCAATTTTATTTGGAGCAATGGCAATCATGTCAATGGGTGCATTTGCTCAGGAAGGACTAACTTCCAAAATGGGAGAAAAGTATCTTCCTGAATCTGGGGATTGGGCTGTGGGAATTGAAGCCAGACCTTTCCTTGATTATGCTGGAAATTTTTTCGGCAAAACTACGCCTAACGTATCTCCATCATGGATGGAAGCCAATCCAATGTCAATTACAGGCAAAATGTTTAAGGACGACAAAACTGCCTACAGAGCAATCATTGGATTGAATTTTGGATCATCTAAAGCGACCCATTTGGTTTATGATGACCAATTTGGTGTTACAACTCCTGATCCTAACAAAACAGTTACTGATGAGAGAACAGTGTCTACACGGAGCATTACTTTGGGCGCAGGTATAGAGATGAGAAAAGGTTCTACTAGATTGCAAGGTTATTATGGTGGAATGGGAATGATCAGCATGGGCGGCTCTAAAAGCGAGTACACTTATGCCAATTCAATGATATTCACCGACAACCCTGATCCAACATCTACTAATTGGTCAACAGCAACACCGACCAGCAGCCAAATGACTACACGCGATGTATCTTCCAAAGCAGGCGGAACTTTCGGATTGGACATTGTAGGTTTTGTTGGCGCTGAGTATTTTATTCTTCCTAAAATCTCTATTGGTGCAGAATATCAGTGGGGTATCGGATTTTCTTCAACTGGTCAGGGAGAAACAGTTGTCGAAGAAACAGCCGGAACTGCTATTGTAACCACTACCACTCCTTCTAAAATCGGAAAGTCTAGCTCTTTCAGTTTAGGAAATGGTATTGGATATGCAGCTTTTACTTTGAATCTTCATTTTCAATAGTAGCTAGTTGCTTGATTTTAAAAAACCCTGAACAGAAATGTTTGGGGTTTTTTATTTTACATCATTCGTGTGTGGCATAATCTCCCGTATAATATCTCACATCTAATTATAATCGTACCAATCTCTCTTTCTGCTCAACTTCAGATCCTGGAGCACACTTGCTTTAACGGCAACTGTCAGCATGTAGCTTTTTCTAAATCCAAACGGTATCCAGTTGAAGCGCATTTCCCAGCAATGAAGATCGCGGTAAATATCGACCGATGTAAAAGTAAAATCTTTATTGATAAAATCGTATCCGGAACGAAAACCTAATTTCCATTTCTCAGTAATACTTAAATCCCCGCTGAATGTGAACGACTGAATTACCGTGTCTGCCAATGCAGGTTTAGCATACACTACATTATAATGAAGAGCAAGATTCCATGGAACATTAAAGTCCACATAATAATCTGGATGCATCATAATATAATTCAGTTCATCCTTATTTTGTTGTATTCCTTTCACTTCTGCCTGCCGCCTTTTTCCTTCTGCCTTATCGGTAATACTTCTTAAACTCGTACTCACCGAAAGTGAAGCGGAGGTAAGGCGCGCGGGTCTTCGGGTAACATTATATTCAAAGCGCTCTATTCGTTTGTTCAAAGCCGAATCGAATGCATACGGATCGAGTATCGTGTTGAATGTTATGTCAACTACTTTGAAGAGTTTTGTCCTGCCCGAAATATTTGTGTTCGACCAGTTGAACTCTTTCGCGGCAAGATTATAGGCCGAAGTGATGCTGAGGTTTTCGATGAGGACAACTTTTCTGTCTTCACCGGTCGTGTCCTTCTTTGAGGGGCGAAGTTTCATTTCAAGATTATTGTTCAGTCCGAGATTAATAAATCCTGATTTTCCGGATGCAGGTGAACCGTAAAGCGCATTTTGAAAAATGGAATACAATGCAGAATCCCCTGCAATGTTTGTCTGCACATAATGGTAATAATTATACTTCTCCTGGCTGAAATCAGGTCGGTAGCTGAACGATGCGGAAGGAGTCAGCACATGGCGAATGGCTTTTACATTTCCGCGCTTGAACAAAAACATTCCGTAAAGTTTGGTGCTGGCAGAAACAGCAGCATTCCAATCGTACGCGCTGGCAAAGCTTCGCAATGTATCTGTAACCAACGTGCTATCAGAATAATCAAAGTATTTTTTTGTGGTTTGAAAATATCCGTATCCGTTTGCACTTGCTGATGGAGTAATTATTACAGGACCTACATTCGTGGATGTGCTAATGGGAATCGTTGCTTTTAATCCATTGCGGAATCTATCCATAGCATTTTCATCGAACAAAAGCGTATCGTAAGTACTTACCTGATTTTTTGCACTTAACGTCCCACTGATTCCTATTTTCTCATGCAACTTCGGTTTACCAATCGGAACTTTTTTTCTGAACGGATACTGGCGTGCAACTGAAAAAGCCGCCTCAGGAAGTGTTATATCCATCGTTTTATTTATTGTATTCTGCGAATGATTTGCGCTCATCGAAAAGTTGAACGGTTTTCCTTGCCAGGATTTGTTCCATGCAATGTTCGATTGAAATGTATTGGACAAATATTCATTTGCCGTGTTTGAGTTGTAGGTCTGGTACGTGCTGCTTCCTGCATTCACGTTTGCTGAAAAGCGCGATGTAGGATTCGATTTCGGATCCTGCGAATGCAACCATCGCACAAAAAAATCATTACTGACCCGATAGTCCTGAAATTCCTTCTCGCTGATTTTTATCTGCGCATATTTAATTCCAAGATTTCCGTTATATCTGTAACGCTTGCTGTACTTCGAATTTGTTTTCACCGCATAACTTCCTCTTGAATAAATATCTCCGCGCAGGGCAAGGTCAAAATAATCGCTGATGCCGAAATAATATCCGCCATCTTTCAGAAAAAAACCGAGTTCAGATTCTCCATAAGTAGGAATGAGAATACCTGAAGTCCGGTTGCGGTTATTCGGAAAAATTCCGAACGGCAAAGCAAGCGGTGTGGGAAGCCCGGCAATCACGAGGTTAGCGGGACCAGTAATTATTTTATCATCCGGAATAATTTTAAGCTTGGATGCTTTAATATAGAAATGTGGATCCGTATTATTACAAGTGGTATACCTTCCGTTTCTGATATAATACACATTGCTGGAATCTTTCTTTGCATCATTTGCGTGAATAAATCCTTCTCCTTCTTCGGTAGTAACATCTTTGATCTTTCCTTTTCTCGTTTTGAAATTATAGGTGATCTCTTTTGCATCAAAACTTTTTCCTCCATCGGCAAAAACAGGTCTTCCGATTGGATTGCCAGCGCTGTCGAGCACACTTTTTCCTGAACTGTCAAGAGCGCCCTGTGCAAATACTATGTCATTCGCCATATCAATCTCAATATAATAAGCTTCCAGTTGTGTATCCTCGTAATTTACTTTAGCATTATTAAACAGAAATGCTTTTTGATTATTTACATCGAACCGAATGGAATCTGTGCAGGTATATGCAACTTTTGATTTTAATCCCGAATTTGATGATGGGCTTTCCTGCGCGAATAACTGCCCCGCAGAAATTAACAAATGAATGGTGAAAAAAAGAAATATATTGGTTTTAATAGACACTCCCCTTAAGTAAATTTGTTTTTCCAGTAAAACTAAATAAAAATATTAGTTGATGGTTGTTAGCTTCCTGTTGCATTTTAACAACTCAACACTGAAAACTAAATACGATAGTCATCTGTGAACAAACGCACACCTATATTTCTTATTGCCCTGATTTGTTTTGCTGGCGTATCCTTCACAGCAAAAGTCACACCATCAAATGACTCTTTAACATTTTTTAACAAACCTCTTTCTTTATCTGCCTCTCCGGCAATGTTCGGAATCAAAACGGTGGTGATTGATCCGGGACACGGAGGAAAAGATCCGGGTTGCCTTGGGATTACCGATGTGAAAGAAAAAGAGGTAGCGTTAGGCGTTGCCTTTAAACTCGGAAAATATATAGAAGATAAAATCCCTGATGTAAAAGTGGTGTATACCCGTAAGACAGATATTTTTCTTTCGCTTCAGGAAAGAGCGGACATTGCAAACAAGAACAAGGCCGATCTGTTTATTTGCGTTCATGCAAATACCACTTGCTCGTACATTAAAAAAACAAAACAAAAAACCTGCAATGAAGAAATATTCGGCACAGAAACATATGTGATGGGATTGCATAAAACAAATGCAAACCTGAATGTTGCCAAACGTGAAAATGAAGCCATCCTCCTTGAAAAAAATTATCAGAAACGTTACGATGGATTTGATCCTAACAGCGAAACCGGATATATTCTTCTTACTTTGCAACAGAACGCCTACCTGAAACAGAGTGTGAGCTTTGCTTCTAAAGTTCAGAAACATGTGAAAGCAAAAGCGGGCCGTGCTGATAAAGGAGTTCAGCAGGCAGGGTTTCTTGTTCTATGGAAAACTGCTATGCCAAGCGTACTGATTGAGACGGAATTTCTTTCGAACAAGGAATCTGAAAAGTTCATGGCCTCAGAAAAGGGGCAAGACGATCTTGCACGCGCCATCTTCTTTGCTTTTCGTGAATACAAAGATGAAGTGGAAGGAAAAATTACAAAATATGAAGATGAAAACAATAATGCATTGCCTTATGTCCCGGAAAAAGACACTATAAAAGTGAAAGAGACAAAGGACGAGGAACCAGGAACAATAAAACCAAAGAAAGATTCAATTATTATAAAGAAAGAACCGGTGATAGACAATGAAATAAAAGTAGAAATTGCTCCGAAGGATTCTTCATCGGTAAAAAATGAAATGCTCCCTCCTGTAAAAAAAGATTCTGTAAAAAATATTTCTGCTAAAGACACTTCAAAAAAAGAACTTTACCCTCCTGTTCCTTCTCAGAATATTATATATAAGGTGCAATTCATGTCGGTAGCAGAACGGGTGCCGCTGCTTTCTGCTAAATTCAAAGGACTGAACGATGTAGGAGAATATCAGGATGGCGCTTCTTACAAATACACTGCAGGAGAATTTTATACTATTAACGAGGCGATGAAATACCGCACCGAAATGCAAAACAAAGGATTCAAAGATTGCTTTGTGGTAAAATTCAAAGATGGGAAGCGAATGAAAAACAACTGATGTCTTGTCGAGCAAAGTTGAGACCTCTATTATCTTTACTCAAAATGATTACTTCTTCCCTTTTCTGTCAAGAGCATCCAACTGAATAGCGGCAAGTTCAAACTGAGGATTCACAGCAAGACATCTTTTATACTCCTCTTTTGCTTTATTTATTTCGCCAAGCGCTTCGTAACATCTTCCGCGTCCGTAATATCCACGAAAAAAATTCGCATCTCTTTTGACCGTCTCTTCATATTTCTGCAATGCCTCATTATATTTTTTTTGCACGAAAAAAATTCCGCCAATATTAAAAGTTACTTCCTGATTTTCGGGAGAAATATTCAGGATGGAATTGTATTCCTTCAACGAGTTTTCATATTCTTCTATGTCTTGAAAAAATTTTCCTTTCCCATATCTCGCCTCCATACTTTTCGGATCAATGTTCAGGGCATTGTCAAAAAAGCCAAGAGCAACTGATTTTTTTTTAGCTGAGTGCAAGAGTCCGAGTTGCATATATGCATCGTAGTACTGCTGGTTAAATTCAACAGCTGTTTGAAAACTTGAAATAGATTTTACAGTGTCACCCCATTCTTTCAGAATCATTCCTTTTTGAAAATGAGCGGTTGCACTTGAATTGTTAAAATGAATACTTCTGTTGATGAAAATAGTTGCCGTGTCATATTGTTTCAAAAGATAAAAAAGCTGGCTGTACTTCATCAATGCTTCCGAGTTCGCTGAGTCAAGAGCTATTGCTTTTCTCAGCATGTCGCGGGTAGCACGCGTTTGATTGTGTGAAAAATAAAGATCGGAGAGAAAAATATAGTAATTCGCCTTTGTGCTGTCAAAATTCAACGCAATCTTCATGTCATTAACGGCATTGGGATAATCATTATTTGCGAAATACGCCTTTGCCCTTTGAAAATATAAATCAACATCACCTCGGTCGTTTTTTATTTTTTCGTTAATCGCACGAATGTCGGCAGGAGTAGTTGAATCATTGGTAGCAACCGGAAGTTGGTCGCTTTCACCATTTCCGCAGGAAGAAAAAACAGTAAACAGTAAACAGTAAACAGTAAACAACAAGATTCTTCGGGTACGCTCGGAATGACAGCCAATCTGCAACCTGTAATCTGCCACCTGCCACTTCATTACGCTTCTTTAATCAGCACGTCTTTAATTTTCTTTTCTATCTCGGCTGCAAGTTCAGGATTGTCATCGAATATCTGCTTAACGGCATCTCTGCCTTGTCCTAGTTTTGTTCCATCATACGAAAACCACGAGCCGCTCTTCTGAATGATTTCATGCTGAACTCCAATGTCAATTATTTCTCCCACTTTAGAAATTCCTTTTCCGAAAAGAATATCAAACTCAGCAAGACGAAATGGAGGCGCTACTTTATTTTTTGCCACTTTAACTTTCGCGCGATTACCAATCACTTCATCACCTTCTTTTATCTGACCGATTCTGCGGATGTCTAAACGAACAGAAGCATAAAACTTCAGCGCGTTTCCTCCGGTAGTAGTTTCAGGATTTCCAAACATCACTCCTATTTTTTCGCGCAGTTGATTAATAAAAATGACACAGCATTTTGTTTTGCTGATGGTGCCGGTAAGTTTTCTCATCGCCTGCGACATCAATCGTGCGTGCAATCCCATTTTAGAATCTCCCATCTCTCCTTCTATTTCCGCTTTCGGTGTGAGTGCGGCAACTGAATCAATTACGATAATATCAATCGCGCCCGAACGAATCAGGTTTTCAGTAATCTCCAGCGCCTGTTCTCCATTATCGGGCTGTGAAATAAGAAGGTCTTCCAGATTCACTCCAAGTTTTTTCGCGTACGTTCTGTCAAAAGCATGTTCGGCATCCACAAACGCGGCAATGCCTCCTAACCTCTGCGCTTGGGCAATCGCATGAAGCGAGAGCGTAGTTTTTCCGGATGATTCAGGACCATAGATTTCAATTATTCTTCCGCGAGGCAAGCCGCCAACGCCCAGCGCGACATCCAATCCGAGCGAACCGGTGGGGATGGCATCTACTTTTTCTATCACTTCATCTATGCCCATTTTCATGATCGTTCCTTTGCCATACGCTTTCTCTAATTTGTCAATGGTAAGTTGGAGGGCTTTAAGTTTTTCTTTGCTCACATCATTTTTGCCTCCGAGTTCTCGGGGTTCTTTTTCTTTTACTGCTTCTTTTGTTGCCATTTTATTAAGGATTTATTTATTGTTGATTATTAATTAGAGAAGAGGTTTTGCTTTCTTTTTTAATTTTTTCAAAAGGTTTTCTACTCTAAGTTCTTTTGCCCATTTTTCCAAATAACTCATATCTAATTTCGCGTATTGAACTTCATAAACACCTAACGCATCCATAAATTGCTTTTCACTTTTGCCATACGATTTCATCCAATGAAGTTTTTTTAATAGGGTATCTTCAGGTGAAGATACCAGCATTTTCAATCCTGCAAATGTGTCTTCCTGTTTACGTGAGAACCGCGATTTGTCGAACGGCTCGTCTGTCAAAATCCAAAAATCTATTTTATCACCTTCCGCGCCTTCAATCAGATTAAACATATTTTTTCTCTCGATAGATTCTCTGATACTGCTTTCAGAAAGATAATATTGCGGAGGAGGAAAAGCATTCAGCAAAACAGGAATAGAATTTTTTGTTATCTGAACCACCACATCCACATCGTGCGTGGCTCTTGGCGCTCCTTGCATACTCGATACGATTGAACCTGTAAGCATGTATTCTATATGATGTTCTTCGAGAACAGGCAACGCTTTTCTCAATAATTTAAGTTGGAACATTTCAAAATCTGCTTTAAATATAACTCATTAATTTCCCCCTCGCTTTTTTCAGGAAATCTTTTTTTTAATCCGTGCTTAAAAAGTTCACGCACAGTTTCAGATAATTCAAGCGCTTTCATGAGCCGCTGACTGGAAGTCATGTTTCGCAATATCTGAAGATATAGATTATGATTTTGCTTCTCTTTCATATTCCAATATCTGCCGGGTGTGATTCTCTGTATCCACAGAGCGAATTATTTTTTCAATCGTTCCTTTCTCATCAATGATGAATGTGGTTCTGATAATTCCTTCAAAGGTTCTTCCCATGAACGTTTTCTTTCCCCACACATCATAGTCCTTAATAACTTCTTTTTCAGTATCAGGAATTAAAGTAAAGGGAAGTTTAAATTTCTTAATGAACTTGCCGTGAGATTTTGCATCATCCTTACTTACTCCAATCACTTCATATCCTTTTCTTTTCAGCGAAGAATAATTATCCCGAAGATTGCAGGATTCTTTTGTGCAGCCGGGAGTATCGTCTTTCGGATAGAAATATAAAATGACTTTCTTTCCTGACAAATTCTTCAGCGAAATATTTTTTCCTTGAGAATTTGCGAATGAAAAATCAGGGGCATTGTCTCCTTCTTTCAATCTTGTAGAATATAAACTCTTAACCATATTGCTTAACAACTTTAACATTAATGAGGGGAGCAAACTTACAAAAATTTTAATCAATGCTTTTTGTGTTCATAAATTTTCTCATAGTAATTGCAAAATGATTTTATTCCGCATGCTAAACATTTCGGATTCCTCGCAGTGCAAACATATCTGCCATGAAGAATGAGCCAGTGATGGGCAATCGAGATTTTATTTTCAGGAATATATTTTATTAATTGCATTTCTGTCTGATAAGGATTCTTCGCGTTCACCGTTAAACCAATCCTTGCCGAGATTCTGAACACATGCGTATCAACTGCCATTGTGGGTTTATCATATACAACCGAAGCAACCACATTCGCTGTCTTTCTTCCTACACCGGGAAGTTTTTGCAGCTCGTCTACATCCGAAGGAACTACTCCGCCAAAATCATTCACCAGCATTTTTGCCATGCCAACCAGATGCTTTGATTTATTATTCGGATAAGAAATGCTTTTAATTAAAGGAAAAACTTTTTCAGAAGTTGATTCTGCAAGAGATTGAACGGTGGGGAATTTTTTGAACAACGCTGGCGTGGTCATATTCACGCGTTTATCGGTGCATTGTGCTGAAAGAATTACCGAAACAATCAGTTCGTAAGGATTTGTGTATTCAAGTTCTGTTTCAGCAGAGGGATGGTGCGTGCTGAAGTAGTCAATTATTTTTTCGAAGCGCTCGTTGCGAAACATGAATTAAAGTTACAGGACTTACGCATATTTTGCCACGAAGGCATGATTTGTATTTTTTGCGTAAGTCCTGAGTTACTCGTTAATCCCGTTGGATAAGCATCCGTTAGATGACGGATTGGCACAAATTAGGAAATACTATAACGGGGTGAACCGTTAAATTTCTTTAAGCGCGGTCACAAGTTTGTCCAAATCATTTTGCACTATGCGCCATACTATTTTATAATCAATACCCATATAGTCATGAACGATTCTGTTTCGGAATCCTATTATGCGGAGCCAATTAACAGATGGGTGTTTATTTCTGAAATCTTCTGGAATTCTTTTTGCGGCTTCTCCAATGATTTCAAAATTTCTAATCACTGCGTCAAGCGTTTTTGAATCGTTCAGAAATTCGGATAGTGAAAGTTGTACAGCGTATTTTTTTATTTTCTCTGCCGCCTCAAGGATGTCTGCAATTAAAAGGTTTTCGCTACGCTTAGACATAACTTAATTCTTGCTGTATTTGTGTTAAGTAACGGGGGTTAACACCGTCTTTTGAAACAAGGTCAACTTTTATTTTAAGTATTCTTTCCAGTTCATCGGCAAGGTCAATAAACTCAATGCCAACAGGTCTTTGAAAGCCAACTAAAATATCTACATCGCTGTTTTCATTTTGTTCACCCCGGCCGTAAGAACCAAAAATACCTAATAGATTTAACCCGTATTTTTCATACAGTTTTTTCTTGTGTTCAGTTAAAATGTTTTTTATATCGGTTAAGTTTTTCATACAACGAATTTACAAATAATATCCGTTTTGAGCGGCACTGCCAATTTATTTTTTCGAAACATTCTTTACAAGACATGCATTATTGCTTTATCGCAGGAACTGCTTCCTTCCTTTTATATACTGCCAGCCACAATGCATCCCAAGGAGAGCCACCCGGTTTTACAGGAGCAACACATTCGTTACCCGGCTTTGATGGATCTTCCCAGCAGTAAACTCCTTCTTTTCTTCCACCTATAATGTTTACGATTCCTGCCTGCTCGTAATTTTCAGAAATATATTTATGCGACTGATCAAAAATATACGGATCCATATTTTTCAGTGGTGTGGCAAACCACGATGAACTCACATACACATATAAAATCATTTTCGGTTTTGCTTCTTCAATTTCTTTCATCATTGTTGTCTGAAATTCATGAACATGCGGATGGTCTTTCATCATCTCGTAGGTATACATAAATCCGGTTGCCGCCCTGCGCTTGGCGTAAAAATAAATCTGCGGCTCAGATCCTATTACAGCAATTTTATCTTCCGGTGAAGTATTCTTCTCTATGTATTTCGCAATCTCCAAAGATTCCGGAAAAGGATTTCCGTGATAGGATGAACGAACCACACTAATTCCGTCCATATTGAAATAATAATCCTTTTCATTTTTAATGGCGGAAAAAAGAAAAATTATGAGAACAGAAGCACCCAGGTAATTTTTCAGGAAGCCCTTGTTACTATTTCTGAAAAAGTTGGAGATAAATTCAGCACCTGCAGCGACAAGCAATCCTAAAGCCGGTGTGGCATGAATGAAATAGTGCGGGTAAAAATAAAATCCGGCAGATAAAGCAAGAACTGTAAAAGCAAATAAACCAATCACAAATATTTTCGAATCCCATGGTTTGTCTTTTACCAAACCAATTATGCCTGCCCCAGCAAGAACAAAAAGCAGCCAGAAGGTTTCCCACATCGGTTTAAATGAAAAACCCAGATAATTCATTCCCGCATCCCATGAAATCTGTGTAATGTACTGGCGCGGATAATACCATGTCCACCACCAAAATTTGTCGAACAAACCAAGCTTAAGAAAAATAAGGCAAAGCACTCCGAGCGGAAGTAAAACACCTGCTCCAAATACAAATCCATTCACAAAAAAATTCTTCCAGTTAAGCGGCTTAGCGACAAACCATTTATAAAGAAAAAATATGCCGGCAAAAGCTATGAAGAATATCCCGTGCTGCTTCATGGTATAGGCAGTGCCAAGAAAAAGTCCGGCAACAAAAAAATTAAACAAAGGCAGGGAGGCAATATTCAAAAGGCGCAACTTAAAATCTTTTCCGGAAACAATTTTTCTTTCTTTCACTGCTTCAAATGAACGCAGCAAAAACAAAATACCAATCATGGCAGGAAGCACAACAAAATGTTCGGCATTTGCCGAAAAACCGAGAAACTTCTGGCTGAGAGAAAAAATACAAAAGCAGGCAGCAGCAAGCGCAGCATATAAAGGATTGAAAAATCTTTTGCCGGTAAAAAAAACAACGATTGCAGTGAGAACATTTACAAACAACAATCCGAAATGAATTCCTTTATGAGTTTCGCCAAATAAAAATTCAATAATAGCGTAAGCAGTATAAATGCCGGGAAGTTTTACGTGATAAATGCTGACAAATGGGGGAACCCCCTGCAGTAATTGCTGACCTACATACGCATATTCGCCCTCATCACGTTCAAGAGGCACTTCAAGCAAACGCAACCTGCATGCAACAGTGAATAACAATGAACAACAGAGAATAATGTGGGGAAGATTTTTAGAAAAAGAAAAATATTCAGAAGAAATCTGTTTTTGTTGGAGGGATAGAGATGACTTAGAATTCTTTTTCTGTTTCTTGTTCTTATTCATGCGAGGACTCCTTTTCTAAATGATAAAGTAAGCGAAGATAAGAGTTATTTTTAGTTTTGTATTCGAATCACATCTGTGTGAAAAAATATTTAGCTATCCTTTTGTTTTTTGGAATTTATACGCGTGTCCTTTTTTCACAGGACACAACAAATAATCATTATATCCTCAGCGCAAACGGACATTATGGTTTTGGTGTTCCTCACAACAGCAACATGAATTACCTGATCAAAAGACACATTGGAGCTTTTGAAATAAATTTCGGAAAAACCACCAGCGGAGAAAAAGAATGGCAGCGGGTTTACAACCATCCTGAAATGGGATTAGGCATACTGTATACCAGCATGGGAAACCCCTATCTGCTCGGGCAAGGAATCGGAGCTCATGTCAGCGTTAATTTTCCTCTCAATCAATCAAGAAAAGTAAAATTGGTTCTACGCGTATGCCAAGGCATAGGATACCTAACTAAACCTTACGAAAGAATTGAGAATCACAAAAACAATATTCTCGGAACTCGCTTTAACGGACTGGTGGGCTTTCGACTCAATTCAGTTTTTAATATAACCAAGAAAATCAGAATGGAATCTGGAATCAGCTTCACCCATTTTTCGAACGGAGCATGGTCGGTTCCCAATCTGGGAATTAATCTTGTTACTGCAAATCTCGGATTCGGATTGAATGCCGGCACTGTAAAAAAGAAATCAGCTGAGAATGAAAATATTTCTCCTGCTGTTGCGGAAAAAAAATCAACCTTTTTCATTATTGTAGCGGCAGGTCCAAACGAATTAAGTCCTCCGGGCGGAAAAAAATACGGAGCCTATTCCATTTCAGGATGGTATGGAAAAAAAACTTCTCCCAAACACCGGTTCGGGGTTGGGGGGGACCTGTTTTACAATGTCGCTAATATCGAATACGCAAAACGCGATACTACTTTTGAATATGACAACGATCTTCAAAATCTTCAGGCTGGAATAAAGGTAACTTATGAATTCATTGTAGGAAAAGTTGCCCTTCCGCTCGACCTGGGTGTTTATCTTTTATCCAAGCAAAAACAAAATATCTCCCTCTACCACAGAATCGGCATTCGTTATTTTATGACCAGGCATTTAATATTAAATTATTCGCTGAAGACCCACTTTGCACAGGCAGAAACTTTTGAATTTGGATTAGGATGGAAATTCTGATTTATTTATCAGAAGGAACTGGAAAGTTTAATGACAGAAAAATTTCAATTGTTTCTTTTGATTGTGAGATTCTTCGTTCCACTCGGAATGACACTTCGTGACACTTCTCTTCCAAAAACATCAAACATCACAAACTCAGCGTTTGTATTTGTCAGATTGTAATTCAGGATTTCAATAGTCGTGCTCTCAGAAACCGGATTCGGATACACAACAACATCTGCATTGTAATTTTCTAATTCATTCACTCCAATAAATACCGAATCAATCACAAAAAAAACTATATAGAAGAAAATAGTTTCATATCAATGCCAGTTGGACTTTCCAGTTTCTTTATCTTGCTCTGTTCTTTTTTTCTTCATATAATTAAACTCCGCGGTGGAAATAATCTGGAGCTTTCTGTCAACAAGTGTGAAGATGCAGGTGTATTTATCCGAAACAACATGGTGCTCATCCCATTCCATTCTGTTTTTATAAAGCAGCAGCATTGCAACATCGGTGGGAGTAATAAGATTTGAACCGAATTTTCCTTTGTGATTATGATGGGTTGACTTGCTCGCATCATACGATTTCCCCTTGTACTCGGTAGCAAGCAGTATCAAACTGTTATGCAACGGATATTTTTCAATAATTTCATTTAATTTTTTATCAAACGTAATAAGATAATCTCCGCCAATGGGAACAACCGCATCATCCATACTGGATGAATAAATATATGACTTCACTATTTTGCCTTCATCAAGCAAAACAACTTTGAGCTGAGTTCCTTCGTACCGTTTGAAGTAGGCGGTATCGCTGTTTATCATTTTATAAGTTGTTGCACGAAAATTCATAAGCATTTTTTCATAATCTGTTGGCTCGCGCTCGTCTTCAACCACCTCGGCATTTTTTTTCGTAATGATCATTTTCTGATAACGGATTGTTTTATGAATTATACGCATATCAGCAGGTTTCTTCTGTTGCTGCTCTGCCACAATCTCGGTATCGCCTACATTCTTAAAAGTTCTTGCTTTGTATTCTGCCGATATAGTGTCAAGCTCGCGCCAGAAAATTGTTTTAACCGTGTCTTTATCTTTATACGAAAGATATCCTTGAATAATTTTTGTATTGAATTCGTGTTCATAATAAATGTCGTTGGATGTCCAGTTGGAAAGAATAAGCGTATAAAGCGCCATGCCTTCACCAACAATACGGTTTTTTTCTTTCTCCAATTTATTTTGTGAGAAAAGAGATTGGATTGAAAAAAATAAAATAAATAAATATATAATGGAGATGTGCATTAATTTTATAATTGTTGATTGTAACGGATGAATTGATAGGAATGTTGCAAAATAAAAAAATTGTTACTGTTCGGGTAGGGTAAGCAGGATTTTTATTTTTAGTGGAATTTTATGCTTTTGAGACACAACTATCTGAAAGTCGAAATTTTACAACTACCCTAATTACGAACATTCGAACATTCGATTTACGAACAATCGAACAAACTATCCGGTACTTTTCATAGATGAAATTCATCGCTTCAGCAAAGCCCAGCAGGACTCATTACTTGGAGTAGTGGAAAAAGGAACCATCACATTAATTGGAGCAACTACTGAAAATCCTTCGTTTGAAGTAATCTCCGCCCTACTTTCTCGCTGCCAGGTTTATGTGTTGAAGCATATTGAAAGGGATGATTTGCTTTCGCTTGTTAATTATGCCGCGCATACAGATGAGTTTCTGAAGAAGAAGAATATTATTCTGAAAGAAAGCGATGCTTTGCTTCGTCTGTCTGGCGGTGATGTTCGAAAACTTTACAACGCGCTTGAACTGTATGTGAATTCTGTCTCGCAAACAGTTAAATCCTCCTCTCCTGAAAGAGAGGAGTTAGGAGGTGAGGTCATTGAAATCACGGATGAAAAACTTCTCAGCGTTGTTCAGCAAAAAATGGCTTTGTATGATAAAACCGGAGAACAGCACTTTGATATTATTTCAGCGTTCATAAAATCTATTCGCGGCAGCGACCCCAATGCAGGAGTTTATTATCTGGCGCGAATGATTGAGGGAGGAGAAGACCCGCTTTTCATCGCACGAAGATTAGTTATTCTCGCATCAGAAGACATCGGCAACGCAAACCCAATGGGATTGGTGCTCGCAAATAATTGTTTTCAGGCGGTGGATTCAATCGGCATGCCTGAAGCAAGAATAATTCTTTCCCAAGCGGTTGTTTATCTGGCGTGTTCGCCAAAGAGCAATGCATCGTACAATGCAATAGGCAGCGCACAGGAGAAAGTAAAACACACCGGAGATTTATCAGTGCCCCTCCACATCCGAAACGCTCCTACCAAACTCATGAAAGAACTGAATTACGGGAAAGATTATCAATATGCACACAGCTTTGACAGAAACTTTATTGATTCAGAATTTCTTCCGGAAGAAATAAGAGGAAATAAGTTTTATGAGCCGGGAGAAAATGATGTGGAAAAAAGATTCAGGGAATACTTAAGAAAAAACTGGAAAGAGAAATACGGATACTAATGGTCTCCGAAGATTTTGCGTGTAAGTATCTCCATCGGGTTGCCATCATAAATTGATATGTAAACCATAGCTACTACAATCCCTCCGACAGTTTGTTCAAATGCCTGCCACAACAAATCAAATAAAATGTATTCCAGAGTAAGTGTACTGCTGAAGGATACTCCAATTACGAGAGCCAATAAGTAAGATGAAATTCCAAGCATAGCACCGGAAATAATTCCTCTCAGAAACGGCCTCTTCGCAATACTCTTTGGAAATTTTATCATAAATACTTTGGTGAGCAGGAAACCAAGAATTAGATAAACAACAATGGCTCCGGTAAGGAATATTTCTTTCGGATAGTTTAATCTCTCGAGATCATTAAGAAAGATGCCGTGCCACAGATAGGAAAGCGAAAACATTATTGTGGCACTGAAAATCCAGCAAAGAAAGAAACTTCTTGTATTCATAATCTCGTGTGTGGACGATGTTTTCGCAACAAAGTTACATAATTTCTTACTGTTCGGGTTCGTCATTGCCAGGGCGTTTAGCCAGTTCAGTTTGTTTCATTTGCTTTTCATAGTTTTCAATTCCTTGTTCAACATATTCACAGCTTTCGCAACTATTGTACAGATAACAGATACATGGCTGCCTGTTTAAACTCCTGCGTGAAACAACCCCAGTGTTTTGTACTCGCCTTCTTTTGGGTAAGTCCTGTACCTATTAAATAGATTAATATT
>Ga0114940_10000531_pt1 | contig 17362 bp, 6 predicted proteins | sample ColdCreekSource_FD_87195 | JGI IMG/M metagenome (GOLD analysis project Ga0114940, IMG submission 87195) | Groundwater microbial communities from Cold Creek, Nevada to study Microbial Dark Matter (Phase II) - Cold Creek Source | ecosystem: Environmental > Aquatic > Deep subsurface > Groundwater ... | reverse complement strand
TCAACTATAAAACCCTGTTGAAAGACGCTTTTCTCGAACTGAGAAAAACACGCCTCGAGCGAGATGTTTTAAAATTTCGACAAACAGAACCAATCGCAATTATTGGTATGGGTTGCCGCTTTCCTCAAGGTGCTGATAGTCCAGAAGCCTATTGGGAACTTTTACGTAATGGTATTAACACAGTGGCACAGGTGCCAGCCGAACGCTGGGATATTGATCGGTATTACGACCCCGATCCTGATGCTCCCGGTCAAATGTATACCCGCTATGGTAGCTTTATTGAGGATGTAGACCGTTTTGATGCTCATTTCTTCGGGATTTCTGCCCGTGAAGCAGCCGAACTCGATCCTCAGCAACGCCTACTTTTAGAAATTTCCTGGTCAGCCCTAGAAAATGCTGGACAGTCATTGAACTCAATTAATGGGAGTAAAACTGGGGTTTTTGTTGGTTCAACTAGTAATGATTATGCACACCAACTAATTAATCCTCAAGAACGTTTTCAGCTTAATCCTTATCGTAGTTTGGGTACCTTACGCTCCATGATAGCTGGACGTTTGGCTTACTTTTATAATTTTCATGGTCCAGCCATCCAGCTAGATACTGCCTGTTCTTCTTCCTTGCTTTCGGTTCATATGGCTTGTCAAAGTTTGCGTTCTCGTGAATGTAACCTGGCTTTGGCGGGAGGAATCAATCTCATGCTGACTCCAGAAACAACGATTAGTCTGTGTAAAATGCGAGCTTTGAGTGCCGATCGCCGTTGTAAAACCTTCGATGCCCAAGCAGACGGCTATGTTCGCGGCGAAGGTGGGGGGATTGTTGTTCTTAAGCGTTTATCCGAGGCTGTTGCCGACGAAGATACGATCCTAGCTACCATTCGAGGGTCAGCTATGAACCATGATGGATTGACTAATGGACTGACGGCTCCTAATGGTTTAGCCCAAGAAGCAGTTATTCGACAAGCCTTAGAAAATGCTGGAGTAACTCCACAGCAAATTCAGTATGTGGAAGCCCATGGAACAGGAACTTCTCTAGGAGATCCAATTGAGGTCATGGCTCTGGCAAATGTATTGGGTCAAAACAGAAATAATAATCCCCTAGCTCTTGGCTCGGTAAAAACTAATATCGGTCATTTGGAAGCAGCAGCAGGAATCGCCAGTCTGATTAAAGTGCTACTTTCCTTGCAAAACAAGCAAATTCCACCCCATCTTCACTTACAAACCCCGAATACTTATATTCCTTGGCAGAAACTGCCAATTTCGATTCCGACCCAACTAACTCCTTGGCTCGGGGAAGGAGAAAGCCGACTAGCTGGAATTAGTTCTTTTGGTATGAGCGGCACTAATGTTCACTTAATTGTCGAGGAGAATAACGGCTAATGTCTAATTCTGTCCAACCAATCCATTCTTCTTGGAAAACTTCTCTAGAGGGTTCTAGTCATCTGCTTACCCTCTCGGCCAAAAGTAGTACTGCTCTGCAAGATCTGGCCAAAAGTTATCAAACATTTCTTCATGATTCTACTTTGTCTCTAGCAGACGTTTGTTTTACTGCTAACACCAAGCGATCGCATTTTAATCATCGTCTGGCAATCACTGCTCAATCCCTACCCCAAGCCCAAGAAAAGTTACAAAGTTTTCTCAGTTCTCATCAAACCAAAGGTGTAATTGGGGGACAAATTCCCCAGCAGGGAAAGTCAGGGGGAACTGTCTTTTTGTTTACAGGTCAAGGGTCTCAATACCCCAACATGGGACGAGTTTTTTATGATACACAACCTACTTTTCGCAGTATTATCGATCAATGCGATGAAATTCTGCGACCTGTGTTGGAACTTCCTTTATTATCGGTTCTCTATCCAGTTGGTCAAAATTCTCCCGAACTACATCAAACCGCCTATACTCAACCAGCTCTATTTGCTTTAGAATATGCATTAGCTCAGTTATGGCAGAGCTGGGGAATTGTACCAGATGTCGTTATGGGTCATAGTGTAGGGGAATATGTTGCTGCCACCGTCGCTGGTGTTTTTAGTCTAGAGGACGGACTCAAATTAATTGCCCAGAGAGGGAGTCTAATTCAAAGTCTGCCCAAAAACGGCATGATGGCTGCTGTGTTTGCCCCAGAAGAAGCGATCGCTCAAACAATAGCCGCTCATGAAGTTGAAGTCGATATTGCCGCAGTAAATGGTTCGGGAAATGTCGTCATTTCTGGTTTAAAAGAATCTGTGCAAAAGATTCTGTCAATTTTTAAGTCTCAAGGGATTACAGCCAAACCTTTACAGGTTTCCCATGCCTTCCATTCATCTTTGATGGAGCCTATCTTGACATCTTTTAACGATGTGGCTAAGGCGATGACCTATAACTGCCCGCGTTTGCCCATGATTTCAAATTTAACTGGTCAACTATTGGCTACAGGAGAAGTGCCAAATGCGGCTTATTGGTGTCGCCATCTTCGCGGTGCTGTTAGATTTTCGACGGGGATGGATACTCTTTACCAACAGGGTTATGGCACTTTTATCGAGATGGGGCCGAGTTCGACGCTTTTGCACATGGGACAAAAGTGTTTGACCGCAAAAAGCGGACTGTGGCTGCCATCACTAAAGCAAGGACAAAATGATTCGTCTGTAATGCTAGAAAGTTTGAGTAGATTGTATGTTGAGGGAAGGGAGATTGATTGGTTAGGGCTAAATCGCGACGAGCAGCGACGCCCAGTTCTTCTACCTAACTATCCTTTTGAGCGTCAACGTTTTCAGCTCAAGGTTACTCCCGATCCTGCTCCCCGCCCCAAAACATCTGAGATAACTACGGCTAAAACTCAAGACGCTGTGCAATTATTTTACGAGTGGCAATGGTATTCTGAAAAGTTACCCCAGCCTCATCGATTGCCCACTGGTACAATTCTAAAGTTTGGCGATCGCCAAACTTTAGAATCCAGTGTAGAACAGGCATTTGCGGGTCAGTCCGAGCAGTTTTTATGGGTAATGCCAGGAGAAACCTTCCAACAACAAAAAAATCAGTTTACCCTCAACCCAGATTCAGCTGAAGATTACAAAAAACTGATTGGCACGATTAAAGCTGATGGTCATTCCCTAGCAGGAATTATTCATAATTGGAATGCTCGGCACATCGATGAATTAGATGCTCCTAATATCTCGGACAGTATCTTAGCTGAAAGTGCCTACAGTATTCTGTTTTTAGGTCAGGCATTACTCAAGCATTTCTCCGAGGAAGCCATACCTTTGCTGCTAACGACCTACAATGCTTATGCGGTAACAGACAGTTGTTTACAGGGTGTTCATCAATGTTTGGGAGCGACATTAAATCAGATTTTAAATCTGGAAAATCCCCGTCTCCAAACCAAAGTTGTGGATGTGATGCCGACAGAAATCTACTTTGAACAATTGGCGCAACTATGGGTAAAAGAGCTGCAAACTGAAGCTAGCGCCGAAAGAATTATTGCCATTCGAGGACAACAGCGATTTATTAGAGGTTTAGAGCCGATTTCTTTAACTCCTCAATCTAGCGATCGCCAGATTCAAGATGATGATACCTATTTGATTACGGGAGGAACAAGTGCTGTAGCCTTAGAACTGATTAAGAGTTTGCTGGTTCATGTTCGGCTCAACCTAGTGTTGACAGGTCGTCAACCTCTGCCACCTCAAACAGAATGGGCGCAATGTCTGGCCTCAAAACACCCATTAAGCGATCGCATCCGTGCAATCCAAAAGTTAGAACATTTGGGAGCTACGGTGATGTATGAGGCTGTTGACGTAACTAATAAGTTGAGCATGCAGGGGTTAATGGCAAAGATTAAGCAGCGTTTCCCTCGCCTTGATGGAGTAATTCATGCTGCGGGAATTTTTGACCATCAAACGGTAAAGCTGACGCAAAAACAACAGCAAACAGTGGCGCGAGTGCTAGCCCCCAAAGTCCAAGGAACTATCATTTTAGATGAGATTACTCGTAGTCAACCCCTGAAATTTTTTGCTCTGATCTCATCAGCAAGTGCATCGAAGCAAGAATGGGGTGAAAATTCAGGTGACTATGCAGCGGCAAACGCTTTTCTGGATCACTATGCTATTTATCGTTCTCAACAACAAAGTCCAGGACGTTCTTTAGCCGTTAATTTTTCCCTCTGGCGCAATTTAGGAATTGCTAAAGGTCTGGCTAAAATCGGCGGGGAAGCATTGGTTTGGGCGGCAAAAGCCAGAGGACTCGATCCTTTAAAACCGCAACAGGCTGCTGATGCTTTCTTTCAAGCTTTATCTGGCAATAGTCCCAGTGTTACTCACATTATCAACTTTCTCAAAGCCCCTTCCACATTTAAAGCCAAGCCTGTAGCTAAAACAGAAACTAGTTCTAAAACAGAAGTTCCTCCTCCCAATCTAAAACTTTTACTAGAAAAGACTTTATGCCAACACATAACAGTTTCCCAAGAGGAGTTTGACGGCGAGCGAACTTTTCAAGAATTAGGTTTAGATTCTTTGAGTGCAGTCGAATTTATTCAACAACTCAATCAAATCCTGGATACCCAGCTATCAGTGACGCTTTTGTTTGAGCATCAAAGTCCCAACGAATTGCTTAATAACTTAGAACAAAAGATTTCAACTTCACCAGCCGTCACGGTGCCAGATCGGACAACACTGCCACGAACACCAGCAATTTCCCAAACAGCTGCTCTTGGAGACATTGCGATTATTGGCATGGCCTGTAAAGTTCCAGGTGCCAATAACTTGAGCGAGTATTGGCATCTATTAAAAGAAGGACGCTCTGCCATTAATGATGTTCCTAGTAGTCGTTGGTCGTCTCAAGATTATTTTGATGAGACAGGTAAAGCAGCAGATCGAACTTATTGTCAACAAGGTGGATTTATCGATAATCCCTTTGACTTCGACCCGTTGTTTTTTGGGATTTCCCCCAGAGAAGCAAAGGTTATGGACCCCCAACAACGTCTCTTTTTAGAAATAGCCTGGCAAGCTATACAGCAATCTGGTTATGGGGGTAAAAATCGACCCAAAGAGATTGGCGTTTTTGTCGGTTGTGGTCAGAATAACTACGTCGAACACTTTATTAATTCCCAATCTTATGGAGCTTTGCGTCGTCGTTTAGATACTAGTACTTGGTTCGAGCAACTTGACAATGAAGCTCGCTCCTCTTTGCTAGGTATGCTTTCGGAGGTACTTAAACCAAGTGAAATACTCTCAGAAACCGCAGCTGGTAATGAGTTAAATGAACTAGCAGCACGAGTTAGTCATTCCCTAGATCTTACAGGACCGAGTTTAGCCGTAAATACAGCCTGCTCATCCTCTTTGGTTGCCTTGCATCTAGCCTGTGAGAATTTGCGCTCGGGTCAAAGTTCTATGAGCATTGTGGGTGGAGTGAATTTGAATCTCAGTCCTACTCCCTTAACCTTCATGAGTCGCGTACAAGCTCTCTCGCCCACTGCAAGCTGTTATCCTTTCGATCAGCGTGCCAACGGTATGGTGATTGGTGAAGGTGCTGGAGCATTAGTCTTGAAACCGCTACAGCAAGCAATTGCTGATGGGGATTATATCCATGCAGTAATTAAAGGGTCTGCCACCAACAATGACGGTCATTCTCAGGGGATGACCGCCCCCAAACCCCAAGGACAGGCAGCAGCAGTTCGTCAAGCCTATGCCCAGTCTGGTATTGACCCCAATACAGTTTCTTATATTGAAGCTCACGGTACGGGAACTTTACTAGGAGATCCGATTGAAATTGAAGGCTTGACTCAGGCTTTTCGCACCTACACCGAAGCCCGTCAGTTCTGTGCTGTCGGCTCGGTTAAATCTTCTATTGGTCACTGTCTTTCCGCATCAGGTATCATCAGTCTGATTAAGGTGGTGTTATCTATGCAGCATGGAATGATTCCAGGCACGCGAGGTTTTAAAAATCCCAATCCTCAGATTGACTTTGCGCAAACGCCGTTTTATGTAGTTGAAGAAGAGGGAATGCTTTGGTCGAAGCGGGATGAACCCTTGCGAGCAGGAGTCAATGGCTTTGGCTTTGGCGGTACTAACTGTCATGTTATTTTGGAACAAGCTCCGTCTTTACCTGCGGTAGTCAAGGATTCTCAAGCATCTCATTTATTCTTACTAACGGCTCGCAACCAAAAGGTGCTACAAATAGTGGCTCGACAACTGCGATCGCATCTGCTACAACACCCCGAACAAGAACTAGCTCAAATTGCTTTCACTTTAAACAACGCTCAACGGGAGTTTCCTGACAAAACAGCTTTTGTGGTTGAGGATCGCCAACAGCTTTTAGATTATCTGACGGCAATTGAGAATAATACAGAAGCTAATTTTTATCGAGGTCGAGCCAATCCCCAGCGTCCTCCTGCTCTATCTATCTTCTTGGATGGTTCTAGTTCTTTGACACCAGAAGCAACTCAAATTTTGGCAAGCCAGTTTCCCTGTTTTCAGAAGGCTTATCAAGATTGTCAAACTGCTTGGTTTAAGTATAGTTTAGCTGGTAAGAATGCTCACAATAAGTTGACTGGCAATGCCCATATATTTGCGGCGAACTATGGGTTCTTGAGTTGGTTAATGTCTTTAAAATTACAGCCAACCTGTTTAATTGCCGAAGATATGGGAATTTTGGTCGCTGCTTGTTGTTCGGGAAGATTAACTTTAGAAGAAGCGATCGCCGCTTTAGCACGTTTATCAGGAGAGAAAATTGTCATTCCTGGCAAAAGCAATGTCGAAGCAAAAGTTAATCAGAACCGATGGAATTGTTCCCTGATAACTCCCAAAGGAATTTTTAAGCAGAACGTTGCTCTTTTAAGCTTGCAGGCTAGTGCTTTAGTACAATCATCAGGTTTATTCAATCGCGATCGCCAAGCTAGCATTACGCAAAAAGGAATTTGCCTATCTTTGGGCAATAGTCGCGATTGGGGCGAAGCTAGCTTAACCTGGATCTCGCCCAAGCTTCAACTATCACCTGTTAAAGGTTTACTTGCTCTGATGGCTCAATTGTATGTTGTCGGCGTTCCCTTCGATAGCAGCCAATTATATCCCCAGGGAATACGTCGAGTGCTTTTACCTACCTATCCCTTCGAACACAAACCCTACCAGGCAGTGACAGAAGTAGATACAGAGAGATCCAATCATCAAGCCGTTGAGTTAGTTTCTAGCCCGATCGGCTTAGATTTATTACCAACTCAGCAACTCCCCTCACTATCACCAGAACAACGTCAAGCTAGTTATTTAGCCTTAAAAAAAGCAACTAAAAGATTGAATTAATCTTTTTGCTGGCTCAACTCAAGTTTTCCCTCGGTGCTGTTTGAAATCGAAAATAAGTAGCTTCAACTATTCGTTTACCCTTACAAAATTATTAGCAGATATTATGAATACATTCAAGACTTTACCTCCAGGACCAAAAACTATCCCTGCGATTCAGTTGCTTCAGTGGATGAGCAATACCTTGGAATACATGGACTCCGCACGGCAGAAATATGGCGATTTGTTTACAGTCTATTTAGGGTCGAAAAGTCAACCCACGGTATATGTTAGCGATCCACAAGCAATTCAACAGATTTTTGATGGGGAATCTCAGCAGTTTTCCAATCCAGGAAACCAGCTTTTCAAACCGTTTTTGGGACAATATTCTTTAATCACGCTCATAGAAGCCGAGCACAAGCGTCATCGTCAGCTAATCATGCCTTCTTTTCATGGTCAGCATCTCAAAGCATATGCTCAAACCATTGACGATCTGATCGAGCAGATATTTGCAGCATTAACCCCAGGAGAAACCTTTTCTGCCTATGGTGCTACCAGAGAAATTTCAGGGCAGATTATCTTGAGCGTTGTACTTGGAGTCAACAAAGGAGAGCGTATCCGTAAACTAAATCAATTGATTAGTTCTTTGCTAAATTATGCCAAATATCCCTTTGTATCTAGTTTATTTTTCTTTCCCTGGTTGAGAAAAGACTTTGGTCGTTGGAGTCCCTGGGGCTATGTCCGTCACTTGATGCGCCAGATTGACGAGCTAATTTATGCCGAAATTGCCGAGCGTCGTCAGAATTATGACCCCGAACGAACCGACATTCTTAATTTGATGATGGGAGCTAAAGATGAAGCAGGTGAAGCCTTGAGCGATCGCGAATTACGAGATGAGGTAGTAACCCTAGTTGTAGCGGGTCAAGATGGTATTGCTTCAGCTATGGCTTGGTCTTTGTATTGGGTTCATCATCTGCCAGAGGTTCGAGATAAGCTGCGTCAAGAAATTGACTCTTTAGGCCCTAATCAAAATCTGCTCGATATTACTCGTCTTAGCTATTTGACGGCAGTTTCTCAAGAAATTCTGCGGATTAGTCCCGTGGAGATTCAACCTCAGCCCCGTATTGTTAAATCGCCGATTAAATTGCTGGATTATGACTTACCAATAGGCACAGTTGTCGTACCTTCAATTTATCTAGTTCATCAGCGCGAAGACTTATATCCAGAGCCACAAAAATTCAAACCAGAACGCTTTTTAGAACGGAAGTTTTCATATTACGAATACCTACCCTTTGGTGGGGGCAGCAGACGCTGTATCGGCGCAGCATTTTCCATGCTGATTGTTAAATCAATTATTGCCATTGCTGTATCGCGTTATCAACTGGAGTTAAAGTGCGATCGCCCTGTGTACCCTACTCTCAGCGGGTTAAACCTTGTTCCTGGAGATGCTCTAGAAATGACCTTTTTAGGTAAGCGAACCGCAAACTCTCATCAATCTCAAACGGTATTGGAAAGTATTTAACACGGAGAATATAAAATGATTTACAATTCCACAGCACAACAAATTTATACTTTAGTATCTCAAGTCTCTGGACACGATGTTAGCGACTTAGAACCCGATCTATTCCTCGAAAGCGATTTGGGACTCGACTCAATCAAAATAGTACAAATGCTCAACGGTCTAGTTGAATTAATCCCACCAGAGCGACAAGGAGATTTTTTACAAGCTGTGCCGATGGAGCAGTTGATGCAGCTACAAACTTTAGGAGACATTATTGCCGTTGCTCAAAATTGGTTGGCTGAGGATACCAACGAGATTGACCCTACTCAATCGCCAGAAATAGATTGCCAAACAGTAGACGAGGGGGTAGTGCCAGAAGCAGTAGATCTAACTGATTCTCAGTACGTCCTGTTAGCAGGTCATTTGGCAGTTTCTACCTGTACTGTATGTTCGACGGTACGATTTGAGGGAACTTTCACTCCTGAAATTGCTCGAAAAAGCTGGAAGCAACTTTTATCACGCCATCCCATTTTGAGGGCTTACTTTTCTATTCCCTCAGAAGCCACTAGCTTTAAAGATTACCAACTTCTGGTTGTGGATAATCCCCCAATTCCCGAACTATCCATAACAGACTTAAGTGGTGAGGATTCTGCTACTCAAGAACTTTACATTCAAGAAGCAGTTAATAAAGCGATTAATCAAACCTGGTCGCTGCAACAATGGCCACTACATCGCTTTTTGGTTTTTCGCCTAGAAGAAAATCTTTATGAATTAGGAATAAGTCTGCATCATGTCATTGCCGATGGCTTGAGCGTTCAGATCGTGTTGCGAGAATTCCTCGAAATTTATGGCGCCAATTTAAGTCAAACCAAACCAAATTTACCACCAGCAACAACTCTAGAAAATTATCGTCAACAGATTGCCAAGATTAATAGTTGGCGATCGCCTCAAGCAGCAAAGTCACTTCAAGAGTATTTAAGTCAGCAGGGTAATAGTAAATTTTTCTGGAATCCCCAAAAGGCTACTACCTCTGAAAAGGCTAATACTTGTAGTGTCCGCTCTGTAGTCGATCAAAGTATTCTGACTGAATTGACCAAACGCTCTCGTGATTGGCGTTTACCCTTGAACGCCTTGTTAGTCGGAGCTTATTTACAGGCAGTTGCTAGTATTCAAACCCAGATTGAATCAATCATCCTCAATATTCCGACGAGTGGGCGGACTTATCCCAATACAGATGTTTCTAATTTGGTCGGTTGCTTTGCTGAGAATTTAGCTTTAAGTTTTTCTTTGCCCCAGAAGGAACAGGATAGTCTAAGCTGGCTTAAATCGGTGCAGTCGAATATTCAAACAGCCCTGGGTTCCAATCATGATAATGCCCAGACTCTGCAAATGGGAAGCGTGACGCGAGAGCAAATCAAACTTGTTAATGGTCAGATGTCGAGTATGGCAGCAGAACTAATCCGAACTGCGATTAAGTCTAATTTGTACTTCTCCAATATGGGGCAAACTGGGCTGAAAAAGCAATATGGAACCTTAGAAGTTCTCAATTATCGTTCGGCAACGGTAACTAATGCAGGTTGTATCGATACGTTGGCGGAAATTTTTGACGATCGCCTGTATTTCAATACAAATTACGACAGCAATTTCTTTACAGCCTCTTTTATTGAGAGCTTGCTCGCCAAATTTCTCAAAGAACTGGAAAACTTAGCTACTCTCGATCTCCAATTTACTCCTGCTGTTACTGCTACTTTGAGTTTACCTGCTGATTCTCGTATTCGCTCGATTCTGCAACAGGTAGTAAGCACCGTTTGTCATCTATCCCTCGATGAAGCAGATTTCTCCCAGGATTTAGAAGCAGATTTAGGCATAGATTCTTTAGAATCGATCCGCATTATCGCTGAATTAGAAAAACAGTTAAAGCGTACGTTAGACCGTCAGGCTTTATTAGGCTGTCGAAGTTTGAACGAAATGGCAGGGATTCTCGATCCACCTGCCAACTCCTCTGCTGCCAATGATGGGGAGTTGCAGCTATCTATTCCTTACGTAGCCATTACGCAACAGGTAAAACGGACTCCTAATGCCCTTGCCGTTCTCGATCCCGAAACTCCCTTAACTTATCTACAGCTACACCATCTCTCCAACCAAGTCGCTCATTGTTTGCGAGAGCAAGGAGTTAAGCCTGGAGATTTAGTCGGTATCATGACTCAACAGAATTCTTCCCTTTGGGTGGGTATTTTAGGGATTCTTAAAGCAGGTGCAGCTTACGTTCCTATCGATATCGCTTATCCCACCGAACGAATTTGCTATATGCTCGACCATGCTGAAATCGATATTTTGTTAACGGAATCTCAACTAGTTGACAAACTGGAGTCTTTGTCAGAAGCAAGTTTGCCAACCCTGCTGTTTTTAGATGAAGGAGCGCAGCTAGGTAACAAGCGTTCGCTAAAACAGCTTGGCCGCCGCAGTTGGTCGCAACAGTCTGAAGCCGATTTGCCCTTGCTAAATACTCCAGATGATCTGATGACGGTTCTTTACACTTCAGGGTCAACTGGTCGTCCCAAGGGGGTGATGCTGAGTCATCGTGGCTATATGAATCGTCTACAATGGATGCAAAAGACTTTTCCTCTAGCAGATGGCGATCGCGTGGCACAAAAAACTTCCTGTTGCTTTGATATTTCAATCTGGGAAATTTTCTGGCCCCTAATGGTAGGAGCTACAGCCTGTCCCGTACAGCGAGATATCGTCAGAAATCCCTGGAATCTAGCTCAATGGCTGAATCAAACTCAGATTGACGTGATGCACTTTGTGCCTTCTTTGTTTGGGGAATTTATTAATGCTTTGGCAGGAGAAGAGCATAAGTTTCCCCATCTGCGATGGTTAATTTTTAGCGGGGAGGCAACAAGTAAAGTCAAAAGATTTAGGTGCGGGAACGGCTTTATTTACCACTACCTACTCTTTAGGTAATGCCACTGGTCCGGTGATGTCTTCTTTAATGATGGAAATTTTTGGTAATCGCTTTATCTTCAGCGCCTTTATTCCCATATACATTGTCTTATTGCTGCGAATGCTGGCAAAAGAAAAAAAGCCGAAGTTTGAATTTTAGCTAATGCATATATATGTCCTGGCTCTAACCATCTCTTCAATCGCACCACGAAAACAATTCAAATCAACCATATCGAAATACGGAGAATAACAAAATGAATAACCAAAACCCAACCGACGATTTTCAGCAGACCTCAATTGAGGATGGAACAACTAGTATTACTTTCGACCAGCAGCAATTAGAAACACTAGGATTGACTTTAGTCGATAACAATAATTCAGTAGAATCCTCTGGGGAGGAATTTACTTTTAATTTTGATATTACTGAAGATAGCGATCTAGTCTTTGACGAGGAAGGATTTAATATCGATCTCGAACAACTGGAATTAATTCCCACTGATCCTATCGAATCTGATACTTTTCTCTCGTTTGAAGGTGATATTAACGATAATCAAGGACAAACAGCTTTTTTCAATCCCAATCCCGATGCACCCGATAGCGGTCATACAGAAATTAGCCTTAATTCCAATGGTGGTATTGCCCCATATTATGCGACGGGTCGCCAGTCTAGCCCCTTGGCAATGGATGCAACACGTGCTGCAACATTAGATAGTAATCAGAACCTAACTAACTTTTCTGATTACTTGCAAGATAACAATATTGATACCACTAAGATTGGATTTAGCTTTGGACAAAAAAGCGATCGAGCTTTTACAGAAACTTACAATGCAGGAGATGATCTTTTAGGTCAAGACTATCTAGCAAGTCCTGATTCCAACATCGAAGAAAGAATTTACCAAGCCGATCCAAATGCAGTAGAAACTTCTTTGCTTTTTGGAGACACAAAAATCATCACTTTCGATTATTCCCCTCTTTATGCGGTTTTTGATTTTGGCGAGACTACAAGCACCACAGACGATAACGATCTGTTTTTTACCGAGGCGATCTCTGCTCAAAAAGTAGATGGTTTAGATCCTGTAAGTGATGGACTGGCGGATGCTTTCTTAGAAGATCTAGCAAACAAAAAAATTCAAATTGTTGCTGAGGATAGTGCCACTGACGCTTTTGTTCCCGAAGTTGATCCCGATACTGGTTTTGTTGTCGCTAATATTCCCTTACCTGTAAGTATACGAATTATTGATGATGCCAACCCCAATGAAGCAAACGATTCGGTCTTCGATGGTCAAGACTTCACTACTGCTTTAGGAGGAGAAATCGAACATGGAGGAGATCTAACCTTTGAGACTACAGCGGGCGACATTACAGTTAATGATTTTACTATTGGTTTTGATGCTTCGCGCCAAACTCAAGACATCAGTGGTTTCTTCGTGCAAAGTAGTGTTGATGGTATTGTACCTAATGATACAATTTTGTTCGATTTAGGCAATCCCCAAAATATAGAGACTGGTGAAAACGAGCTGAATTTGGACTATGCTGACGTACTTATAACTCCTGAGTTTTCTGAAGTGCTTCAGGCTAATGGTTTGGCAACAGATGATTTGACTGGTAGCGATGTGGGGAATCTATCGATCGAGGCGATCATGGAATCTTTTTCTGAAAATTCTATGGATTATTTATAGCTATATAGTAACTCTGCCTATACATAATCCAAGCGAATTGATCGGCATAACTAACCCATAGTTTGTTGGCTTATTTCCCAAGGAACCTGTTTAACAATTTCAATGAAAACTTGTTTAGACCAGGCTTCCAACCGTCTAAGAGACAAAGGAAAATCAGGCGATCGCTTTTACTTTCTTTTGTCTTACTTTCTCTACATTTTCTAGAACTTTAATTTATGAATTCAGCTATAGAGCAAACTAAAATAATTGAGGCATTACTAACTTATCCTCAACAGACGGCTAAAATCTTGGCAGCTCGTTCCGACCTGATTAATTACGAGTTGGTTAAGAAGATAGAACAGCTTAGTTGTCACATGAAGACTAATGGTTCGCGAGAAGCTGCTGCTTTTCTAGCGAGTTTGATTCCTCATCTCAATCGATTAATTGACACAACAGCCATCAATTGTTTGAAAATTCAGGTAGTAGAAACGTTTATTGGCTCGAAGACGACGGTTGAACCAAATAAAATTAACCAACAAGCAACTAATGCCTATCGCTATCTGATCGATGCTTTACTGACTTATCCTAACCAAACTACAAAACTTTTAGCCAGTCATGAAAATTTGCTCGATAAAAATCTCGTAGAGATGATCAAGAAACTAGCAATTTTGATGACAGCCAATGGTTCACAAGAAGCTGCCACTTTTCTCTGTAACTTAATAGCGCGATTGAGCAGCCAGATTTCTTCTAGTTCAGAGATAGTTAAATTGGAGTCCAGCAAAGCTATAACCATTCCAGCTCAAAGGAAAAATAGATTTGCATCATTTTCTTCCATAGCATTGATCGCCTTCTTTTTATTACTTGCTATCAATAACCAGTTCGGTCAAAACCGATTTGCGAGTTTACCTAAAGTTTTAGCGACCAATTCCCAAAATACTGCTAAAAAAGCGCTAACCAGCAGTATTTTACCAGTTAAAACTATCGAGATCGAACCAGTAAAATCATATCAATCTACTCGCAACTATAGCGGTCAGATTGTTGCCAAACAAAATAGCGAACTTAGTTTTTCCCTTGCTGGTAAATTAGCTTCTATAATGGCTCAGGAAGGAGATTTTGTTGAAAAAGGTACTCCTATTGCCTATTTAAATACGGACAATCTCCATAATCAACAGCAAGAGTTATTGGCAAGAAAAGCTAGAGCTGTTGCTCAATTAAAAGAGTTGCAGGCAGGAGAAAGACCAGAAACTATTGCTGTGGCAAAGGCTGTAGTCTCTAATTTTCAAGGACAACTAAAATTAGAAAATCAAAAGCGTTTGAGGAGAGCTTCACTATACGCAGAAGGTGCAATTTCTCGCGAACAATTGGAAGAGGCAGTAGCTTCTTTTACTTCTCTAGAGGCTCGTTTAAATGCAGCCCAAAGCGAGCTTGATAGATTAGAGGCAGGAACTCGCCCCGAACGTATTGAAGCGCAACAAGCCTCTATTCAAGAACTAGATGCTAATATCGCTAATATCCAGATCGAATTAAATAAAAGCATTCTGAAAGCTCCTTTTACTGGAACAATTTCCCAGCGTCAAGTTGACGAAGGTGCTGTAGTTGAGGCTGGTCAATCTATCTTTCGTTTGGTAGAAGATCGTATTTTAGAAGCGCATATTGGTATTCCCACTAATCAAAGCGAACAAATTAAGGTAGGAGAGACTTTCCCTTTAAAGATCGGCAAAAATGTCTACCAGGCCAAAGTAGCATCTCTACTTCCCGAGCTTGATGTTGACACTCGCACTTTGACAGCGGTTTTACGTTTAGAACCGTCCACCAAACGCAAAATTTTTCCTGGACAAACTGCTCAATTACAGCTAACTCAAACTGTGGCTAAGTCTGGTTTTTGGTTGCCGCTAAAGTCTTTAGTAAGAGGAGAACAGGGTTTGTGGTATTGCTATGTTGCAGTTAAAACAGCCTCAGACTCCGACGTTACCCAGACAGAACCTATTTTCCGTATCGAACGTAGAGCCATAGAAGTTTTGCATAGCAATAATAATCAAGTTCTAATTCGCGGTACTCTTCAGCCTGGAGAAAAGGTAATTGCTAACGGCATAGAAAGCCTGGTATCAGGTCAGCTTGTGACTTTAAAATAAGCTATTTTTTGAAAAACTAATTCTAATTTATCAATTATGACAACTTTATTTTATCGAAATTTTAGGCTAACAATTCTTACTATTTGTCTGATTGTTTTTTGGGGTATTTCATCTTATCAATTATTACCTCGTATGGAAGATCCAGAGACAATTAATCGCTGGGCTTTGATTACAACTCGCTTTCCTGGAGCTAATGCTGATCGAGTTGAATCTTTAATTACAGATAAAATTGAATCAGAATTATCAGAGATTGCAGAAATAGGGACAATCAATTCTACTTCTCGTCTGGGAGTTTCGATTATCTCCGTAGAGATCGACGATAAGATTGTTGATGTTGAGAGCATTAAATCCCGTATCCGAGATCGTCTCAAAGATGTGACTAGTCAATTACCAGAAAATGCTCTCGAACCAGAATATGAAGATACGGTTCCTGGAGCGCGGACTCTGATCGTGGGACTCTCTTGGGACTTTGAATCTTCTCCTAACTATTCTATTTTGCATCGTCTGGCTAAACAATTACAAAAGGACTTGAATTCTATCAATGGCACAGAACAAGTTGAGTTATTCGGCTCTCCTCAAGAAGAAATTGCCGTAGAGATCGACCCTTCAGAGTTAGCTAATTTGGGTTTGACTCCTCAAGACTTATCACAACAAATTCGTCTGAGCGATGCGAAGGTACCCGCTGGACAACTACACAGTAGTGCAAATGATATTGTACTCGAAGTCGATGGGGAACTCGACTCGATTGAAAGAATCAGAAAAATTCCCATTCGCTCTGGTAATCTCGGTCAGTTTACCCACTTAGAAGATATTGCCAAGGTCAAAAAAGGAGTTATCGAACCTCGTACAGAAATAGCTTTCATCAATAGTAAACCTGGCATACTTCTGGGGGTGCTGATGAATTCTGACCAAAGAATAGATCGCTGGAGCGCTGCTGCTGAGCGGAAAATTGAAAAATTCCAGCAGCAATTAACCCGTGGGGTAGATTTACAAATTATTTTCGACCAAAGCATCTATGTAAACAAGCGTCTCGATGAACTATTTATAAATCTGTTCCAAGGAACTTTGCTGGTTGTGGCCACTACTTTTCTGATGATGGGATGGAAATCTGCTGTGGCGATCGGTTCGGTTTTACCTCTTTCGATTCTGATGGTATTTGGCAGCATGGACTTATTTAATATTCCGATGCATCAGATGTCAGTGACGGGATTAGTACTTGCTTTGGGTATGTTAGTCGATAACGCGATCGTCTTAGTTGATGAAATCAACAAAGAATTAGATCAAGGTATTAAACCCCACCAAGCAATCTCTAAAAGTATCAGCTATTTAACTATTCCCCTCTTAGCTTCTACTTTAACTACTGTTTTAACTTTTCTGCCTATAGCCCTAATTTCTGGCCCTACAGGTGAGTTTGTCAGAACGATCGCCTTTGGGGTTATTTCAGCTTTAGTTTGTTCGCTGTTTCTTACTCTAACTATAATTCCTGCTTTGACTGGCAGGTTAAATGATCTTGTAACCAGCGGTGAAGTAAGAAAGACTAATTTGTGGTGGAATAGTGGTATTTCTAATTCTAGAATAACCCAAGTTTATACTCGTACTTTAAAATACATCTTAAAAAAACCTGTATTGGGGATTATTTTAGCTCTAATTTTGCCAGTTACAGGATTTGTAATGGCTGCAAATTTAGAAGAACAATTTTTTCCTCCCGCAGAGCGAGATCAGTTCCAAATTGAACTGGAATTATCCTCTTCTGCTTCGATTGAAGAAACCAAAGTCAATGTTTTTAAAGTAAATTCTCTGCTGCAAAGTCATCCAGAAATAGTCAACTTTCATTGGTTGTTGGGTAGAAGTGCCCCAAAATTCTATTACAATTTGAACGAAGCCATCGAAGATTTAT
>Ga0114940_10000530_pt1 | contig 17369 bp, 12 predicted proteins | sample ColdCreekSource_FD_87195 | JGI IMG/M metagenome (GOLD analysis project Ga0114940, IMG submission 87195) | Groundwater microbial communities from Cold Creek, Nevada to study Microbial Dark Matter (Phase II) - Cold Creek Source | ecosystem: Environmental > Aquatic > Deep subsurface > Groundwater ... | reverse complement strand
TTCGCGCACGCCGTCGACCAGCGTTCCCATAAAGCGCAACGCCGTGCGGTCAGAGCGCCGCACGACGTCGATCCGCAGGTCGGCGGGCAGGGCTTGCAGCGCGGTGGTGCGGGTCAGCGGCCACTGCGCATCGAACTGGGTATCGAGCAGCGTGGCGATCGCGCCGGACAGGCTGACCCATTGGTTGGGCGCATCGCGGTGCGCGAGATACTGGACATAGGCGATCCGCTTGTAGCTCTGCCGGAAGCATTCCATCACCAGATCGTCCTTGGCATCAAGGTGGTGATAGAAGCTGCCCTTGGTGACGTTGAGCTGCTCGGCGATGCGCTCCACCGATGCGCCGCGATAGCCGCGTTCATTGATCAGGACGGTAGCGGCGCGCAGGAAGCTTTCGGCAGCCGGGTCGAGCTCGGCCATAGCGGCGGCAACTTTGCGAGGATCGAGCAGCGTGGGTTCCCAGCGCGTTCCAGCGGGCGCCAGACCTTCGGACAGGATCGCGAACAGCCGCTGGGTGACACGATCAAAATCTCCGATCGAATAGCGCGTCAGCCAGGCCGGCAGCCAGAACACGATCTCGAGCAAGACATGCGCCCGCGCGGCGTGCAGCTCCTTGAGCTCGGCCGATGCCGCGTCACCGAACAGGCTGCGGACATCGCGGAACATATCGGTATACTGCCGGTCGAGCGGCGCCCGCACCTCGGGATCGAGCGAGCGGATATCGGACAGGCTGACCAGCGGCCGATCGGTTTCCGCCAATACCCGGGCGCGGCGGTCGACATTGAGGCGGATGAAGGTCAGCACGCGCTGCTGCGGATCGGGCTGGTCGGCGGCTTCGTCGACCATGGCCTGGAGCCGCTCGAGCGAGCGCGCGAACACCGCAACCGCGAGCTGCTCCTTGCGGCGGAAATAGTAAGTCACGCTGGTGGTGTTGAGCCCGACTGCGGCCGCGACTTCCTGCAGCGTCGTGCCGCCAAGACCATATTCGTTGATCAGCGCGCCCGCCGCGTCGAGAATCGCCTCGCGCTTGCGTTCGAACTTGGTCTGGCGTTCGCCGGCGGAGGGTTCCACCGGCTGTTGCACTTTGGTCGCCATCCTGCCCACCACTTCCGCCAAAGCCCGCGCGCCCCCTGCGCCGCCGCTCCTGCGATTCCGGTGCGGTTCTGCCCAAGCGCGGGGCGAAGCGCAAGCGTGGCCGACGTTTTTCGAATCTGCGGTATCCGCTGCGCTGTGGGAAGTCAGCGCAGTTCGGGCTCGCTTCCGGGCAGCGGCGCGCTGTGCGAGGCCATTTGCGCCAGCCGGGCCAGCCGCTGCTCATGGTGTGCCCGCGTGATCGGGAAGCGGATCAGAACCGCGATCGTCAGCACGCCGAGCACCAGCTTGATCACGCAGTAGGTTAGCACGAGGTTGTCCAGCACCGCTGGCGGGACTTGCCCGGGCAAGGCTCCGGCAGGAAAGCTGACCGCAGTCAGGATCGCGCCGGCGACGAACAGTCCGATGCCCGAAATGCACTTCTGCATGAAGAACGATCCGGCGAAGAACACGCCTTCCTGCCGTTCACCGGTCTTTTCCTCGGCCTCTTCGACCACGTCGGACATCATCGATGCGCCTAGGATCGCGTTGGCAACGCCAAAGGCCGTGCCCAGCACCACAAAGCCCATCAGCACCGGGACCAGCAGCGGGTCCGCATTGCTCATGAACAGTCCGGCGTAACGCAGCGATAGCGGCACCAGTGACATCACCAGATAGATCGCGATGCACAGGATCGCCGCCTCGCGCTTGCCCATCCAGCGCGATAGCGGCCCCGCGATGGCGAAAGCGGCAACCACCCCGGCGAGCGTCGCCACCATCAGCACGCCGATGATGTCGGCCGGCAGAACCCAGACATATGTGTTGATATAGGTCGATAGTGCGGCGTTGATCCCCTGGTTGGTATAGGCGAACACCCCCGCCAGGGTCAGGATCAGGAACGAACGGTGGCGAAAAGCGGTCATGATCGCCTGGAAGTTGCCGCGCAGTGACTTGCGCGGCTCGGGCGGGTTGAGCTTCGCCAGCTCTGCTGCGCGGCGATGCGTGCCGAGCGCCGAAATCAGGATCGCGGCGATCATCACAATTGACGCGATCACCGCATAGTCCTTGTAACCCTGCGGATTGAGCTGCCCCAGGGGGTATTCTGGGGTTGGCTGCAACAGCCAGCCAAAGGTCAGCACCACCATCGCGATCCCGCCGAACCAGCCGAACAGATAGCGATAGCCCAGCACGGAAGTGCGTTCATGGTAATCCTGCGTCAACTCGGGCGCGAGCGCGGCCGAGGGAACCTCGTAGCAGGAGATCGCGGTGCGGATCAGGATCGCCACCCCGACCAGATAGCTCACTGTCACCAGCGGATTACCGACCGGTGGATGCCACAACAGCAGGTAAAGCAGCCCGACCGGCAGCGCAGCGGCGTACATCCACGGGTGACGCTTGCCGAGCTTGCTGCGGGTCTGGTCAGAGAGCTGGCCGATCACCGGATCTATGAAGGCATCGAGCACCAGTGCCACCATCATTGCCAGCCCGACCAAGTGCGCGGGCACCCCGATCACCTGATTGTAGTAGAGCATCAACAGCGTCTGAAAGCCGTTGTCCTTGATCCCATAGGCGATCGAACCGAAGCCGTATGCCAGCTTGGTCCCAAGCCCCACTCGGCCTTGCGGCCGGGCAGAGCCCGCGGGTCCGGCGATTGTTCCCATAGCCTTAGAACTTGACCTGGAATTCGAAGCCGATCTGGCGCGGCGGGGTGAACGCGAACGACTGGCCATAGCCTGCCGCCGATGTGCCGCCCGCTCCGGCCGCGCCGACATAGCCCTTGCTGTCGAACAGGTTGCGGACATAGGCGATCACGGTCAGGCGTTCGCTCGGATCGATCCAGGTAACGCGGGCGTCGACCTGATCCCAGCCGGGCGCGCGGCCAGTGACCGAGTTGAACACGTCATAATAGGCGTCCGAACGGTAGGAGTAGCTTGCCGCAAACAGCAGATGACTGTCACCGATCGGCGCATCGTAGAGCGCGGCAAGATAGACCTTGTGCTTCGAGGTGGTCGGGCTGCGCTTGCCGGCCAGATCGAGCAGCAGCGTGCCTGGCTGGTTGGGATCGTCGAACAGGCGTGGTGCCTTTTCGATCGTCGCATCGAGGTAGGAATAGGTTGCAGTCAGATCGAGCCGCTCGGTAATCGCCCAGCGCGCCTCCATTTCGACGCCCATCGAGCGGGACTCATCGATATTGAAGAAGTTGGTGGTGTTGAGCGTGGTGGTGCCAAGCGGAACCGAGATCGGAATCTGCGCGTCACGGTAATTATAGTAGAACGCCGAAAGGTTGAGCGTCAGCCCATCCATCGGGCGGCTTTTGAGGCCCAGTTCAAAAGCATCGACGGTCTCGTTCTGGACCACCGGGTTCTGCGCGTAGGAGCCGAGGTTGAACCCCCCGGCCTTGAGCCCGCGGTTGTAGCTGAAGTAGGCCAGGGTCCGATCGCTCAGGGTCAGGTCAGCGCCGAGCCGCCATGACCAGCCATCGAAGGTTTCCTCGACCGTACGTTCGGCCGGTCCCGATCCGGCGATCTGCAGGACATAGCGGGTGATGTCCTGCCCGGCCGTCAGCGGGCCGCAGTTGCCGAAGCCGATCACGCCGAAGGGGGCGAACACGCAATAGGCCGATCCGACCGGGTCCCAGTTGACCAGCCGGTACGTCTCGAACCCGCGCTTCTTGTCAGAGCTGTAACGCAGCCCGGCGGTGACCTTGAGCGCGTCGGTCAGGCGATAGTCGAGCTGGGCAAACCCGGCGTAGCTGTCGGTCGTCAGGTCGCCGGTGCCGCTGTAGAATGCGCGGCTGGGGTTGGCAGGGCAGGTCGCGCCGACCGAGAAGGTGGCGGTCAGGCACAGCGGTGCGGCCATCGCGCGGCCCTGATTGTCAGTCCCGGCGCCGCCCTGGAACCAGCTGACCGGCTGGTAGAAATCCTCATGATACTGGTACGCACCGATCACCCAGTTGAAGCGGTCGTTGGAGCCCCGGTTGGAGAGCGTCACTTCGTTGCTGTAGTACTGCTTATCCTCGACATAGCTCTGAATATACGTCGGATTCCAGGTGAACCCGCCATAGGCTGAGGTGAACCGGTCGGTCCGGGTTTCTGCCGAAGTCATGTCGAGATCGGTGGTCAGGTCATAAAGGTACTGCGAATAGCCGCCGACATAACGCAGCTCGACATTGTCAGAGAGCGCGGCGCGAAAATTGACCACCACGTTGTGGTTGTGGGTGAGATTGTCGATCGCGGCGGTGTTGGTGTTGATCTGCCGGAAGTCCGTCACGCCCGGATTGGCGACGCTGTAGCCGAAACCCGCGTTGGGGACGAGCGCGCCTGAAGGGAAGAACGGCGCGGTCTGGTACGGCGTGACCAGATTGCTGATGCCGTAGCGCTCATTTTCCCATTCGGCGTGCGAATACTTGACCCACAGCTCCACGTCGTCGGCAATGTCCCATTCGAGCTGGCCTTCGACGAGGAAGCGGTTGAGCGAGCCCATGTCACCGCCGCTGCCGGTGTTGGTGAAGGCGTTGCGCACCGGGCGCGGCCCCATCTGGACCGAGGCGCGATACTTGAGGCCGCCACCGATCGGTCCGGTCAGGACCGTCTCGGCGATCAGGCCGGAATATTCGTCAAAGGTGAAGCGGAACTCGCCGCCAAGTTCGTCTGCCGGACGCTTGGATACGACGTTGATCGCCCCGCCGACCGAATTGCGACCGAACAGCGTGCCCTGCGGGCCGCGCAGGATCTGGACGCTGCTGACGAACATCGGGCTTTTAGAGGCTTCGGCGTTGGACGAGGTGTAGAACCCGTCGTTGTAGACCGCGACGCCGGGGTCGGAACCAATCGTGTTGGTCAGGCGGCCGACGCCGCGGATCGAAAGCCGGTCAAGCTGGGCATTGAAGGTCAGCCCCGGCGTAACATTCGCCATGTCGGTGATGGTGCGGATGCCGAGCCGGTCGCGTTCCTTGTCATCGAACACCGTGACCGCGATCGGCACGTCCTGAAGATCTTCCTCACGGCGCTGCGCGGTGACGATGATCTCAGGGGATGCCGCAGGCGCGCTGCCAGTGGGCGGGGCGGTCTGCGCCTGCGCGGCGGCTGGCACCATGGCCAACAACGAAACGGCGGACAAGATCCAGGACTTGCTCATGCTTTCTCTCTCCCAAATCGCAGCCGCCGTCACGTGCGCCGGTCTGCCAAATCGCGGTTTCGGCGGCTCAACCTCCCTCGGCGGCGAGTTTCGCCAGCGGATGATCGTCGGGGCGCTTGAATTCGGGGTCCCAGGCTTGCCGCCCGCCGACCAGCAGCCCGCCATCGACCAGCAAGTGGGTTCCGGTGACGAAGGCAGAGTCATCGCTTGAGAGGAACGCGACGGCCCGGGCGACGTCTTCGGGCAACCCAGCCTTCGCCACCGGTTGCGCAAGAGGCGCAATCTTGGTCATGTAATCGTTGACGTCCTGCGCGAGGGTCGGGGCCTGTTCACGCCAGGACTGGGTGAAAATGCCGGTCAAGATCAACCCCGGGCAGACCGCATTGACGCGGATGTTGTGCCGCGCGAGTTGCGCCGCTGCGACTTTGGTGAAGTGCAGCACTCCGGCCTTGGCAACCGAATAGGCGATTGGCGCGTTGCCGGCCGAAAAGGCCGCAACCGAAGCGGTGTTGACGATCGCCCCGCCGCCACGCGCGATCATTGCCGGAACCGCCAGCCGCGTACCCAGCGCGACCGAGCGCAGCAGCACGTCCATCGTGCTGTCCCAGTCGGCCATCGCGATCGTGTCGATCGGTTGCTGCGCGCCGGGCGCACCGGCATTGTTGAACAGCACGTCAAGCCCGCCATGATTGGCAGTGATCGCGGCGATCAGTGCGGCAAATCCGGCTTCATCGGTGACATCGAGCTGAGCAGGATGGATCGTGCCGTGGCCTTCGTCGGCCAGTGCGTGGCAGCCGCCCTCATCACGGTCAGCGGCATGCACTACCGCACCTTCGCGCGCGAGCAGCGCAGCTGTTGCCCGGCCAATCCCCGAAGCGGCCCCCGTTACGAGCGCAATCTTACCCGCAAATCGCGTCATCCGCGCTGCGACTCCTCTGCATCCTGTCTCCATAATCAAGTTTGGATTTTATCTGAACTAAGTCAAGCTTCCAATTTCAAGGTGGCGAGATAATCCATGATATGCAGCTACAATGTGTAAAATTCCAAGGATTAATCTGATCATCAAGTGCTTTGGAATTGCATAGCGAAATCAGATTTCATTCGTATGCCAAGGCATTGGCGCATCGGGAATCGCGCGGTATAAGGACCGATGGCTACCGCACTCGCCCCGCGCACCGAAAAGTTTGCCCGGCGCCGGATCGAAATCCTCGAGACGGCGTGTGAGCATATCAATGTCCACGGGGTGCGCGGCATGACGCTGACCGCTGTGGCGCGCGAGCTGGGCCTCGATACCTCGAGTGTGACCTACTACTTCAAGAAGAAGGACGTGCTCGCCGCCGCCTGTATCGAGCGGACCCTACTGTGGCAGATCGAGGCGGCGCGGATCGCCGCGCAGGAACCAAATCCGCGCGCGCGGGTGCGGCGGTTCGTGCACGAACATTTCGAACTGCACCGCCGCCAGCGCGAGCCCGGCGCCCGCGATCTGGCGCTGCTGTCCGACATGGGCACGCTCGATGCAGATGCACGCGCGCCGCTGGACGCGATTTATGCCGAGATTCTGCGGATCGTTCGTCACTACTTCGATCCGCCCGCCGACGATGCTGCGCGGGCACAGATCGTGGTGGCGACGACGCTGCTGCTCAACGTGATCCATTGGATCCCGGCATGGCAGGACCGCTATCTCACCGAAGATCTGCCGCGCGTGGAAGCGCGCCTGTTCGACATTCTGGATCGCGGATTGCGGGTTGGCCCCGGGATCTGGTCGAGCGATGCCGACCGGCTCGAGACGTCGGACGAGGGGGAGGCCCAGACCCGGTTCCTCCATGCCGCGACCAACCTGATCAACCGTCAGGGCTATATCGGCGCAAGTGTCGAGCGGATCGCAGGCGAGCTCGGTGTATCGACCGGCAGTTTCTATCACCATATCGACAACAAGGACGATCTGGTGCTGGCCTGTTTCGATCGCAGCTTCGCGCTGGTCCACGAAGCCAGTCGCCGGGCCAGCAAGCACGGCGGCAGCGCGGCAGAGGTGCTGGCGCGAATGATCTCAAGCCTGTTCCGGTTGCAGCTCGAAGGCAGCAGCCCGCTGCTCCGTAACAGCGCTTACCAGGCTTTGCCGCCCGAACTGCGCGGTCAGATGCTGGCGCGGACCGGGCGAGTCACCCGCCATGCCGCGGGGCTGGTCTCGGATGGCATTGCCGACGGATCGCTGCGCGCGGTCGATCCGGTTGTAGCCAGCCACGTGATCATGGCGATGATCAACGGCGCGGTGGACCTGCGCCGCTATACGCAGGACCATCCCGCTGCGCAGGTCAGCGCGGCTTACCTGCAGATGCTCCAGTCCGGGCTGTTCGCAGCCTGAGCGCCCCGGCACCGCCGTGCCGGAACGCCCAGTGAACACTTAATCCAGCGTCAGACCCGCGAGCGAACCTTCGCTCCGCCAGTCCGACAGGATCTGGAAGAACGCGTTGGAGCCCTTGCCATAGGAAGCATAGCTTGCCGCGAGCGGGCTGAGCTGGCCTTCGCCGTTGTAGTAGCCCGGGGTGCATTCCTCCTGAAACTTGCGCCGATCGAGCACGGCTTCAAGGATTTCGCTGGTCCACTGCTGTTCGGCCGCTTCGGTCGGTTCGACCCGCGTCGCCTGCCGCCCCAATGCCTCGGCGATGATGTGCGCGGCATGCGTGCTCTGTTCGGACAGGGCGTGCGGATAGTTGGCGGTAAAGCCCGATTGGATCACTGAGAAGATGAAGCAGTTGGGGAACCCGTTGGCAGTCATCCCGTGCAGAGTGGCCGCCCCTTCCGCCCACTTTTCCTCCAGCGTGCGCCCACCGATCCCGCGGATCTGATAGCCCGCGCGACGGGCATAGCTGGTGCCGACCTCAAAACCGGTGGCGAAGATCAGGCAATCGAGCTTGTACTCTGTGCCGTTCGCCACCACGCCGTTTTCGGTGATCCGCTCCACGCCCTTGCCGTCGGTATCGACCAGCGAGACACCCGGCCGGTTGAACGTGGCGAGATAGTCGTCATGGAAGCACGGCCGTTTGCAGAACTGGTTGTACCACGGCTTGAGCGCGTCAGCGGTGGCCGGATCGGCGATCACCTCGTCAACCCGGGCGCGGATCGATTCCATCTTCTTGAAATCGGCCAGCTGGACCAGTTCGGCCGGATCGGCGGCGCCGTCCTTCGCCGCGCGCATCCGGGCGACGAGGCCAAGATTACGAATGATGTCGGTCCAGCCATCGTTGACCAGATCTTCCTTGGCCCAGCCGCCCGATACTAGCGTGTTGAAATTCTCCATCCGGTACTGGTGCCAGCCCGGTTCGAGCGAAGCTGCCCAATCGGCATCGGTCGGCCGGTCGCCGCGCACGTCGATCGAGGAGGGGGTGCGCTGGAACACGAAGAGCTGCTTGGCCGACGCGCCAAGGTGCGGGACTGCCTGCACCGCAGTCGCGCCGGTGCCGATGATCCCGACTACCTTGTCCTTCAGCCCATCAAGCCCGCCGTTGGCGTCGCCGCCGGTATAGCCATAGTCCCAGCGGCTGGTGTGGAAGGTGTGGCCCTGAAAGCTTTCGATCCCGGGGATTCCGGGCAGCTTGGGGCGGTGTAGCGGGCCATTGGCCATGACCACGAACCGGGCCTTGATTGCATCGCCGCGATTGGTGCTGATGGTCCAGCGGCGGCTCGCCTCGTCCCAGGCGAGGTCGGTCACCTCGGTCTGGAACAGGACATCACGGTAGAGATCGAAATGCTCGGCAATCCGGCGTGAATAGGCGCGGATTTCGGCACCTTGCGAGTACTTGCGCTCGGGCATGAAGCCCGTTTCCTCAAGCAGCGGAAGATAGACATAGCTCTCGATGTCGCAGGCCGCGCCGGGATAGCGGTTCCAGTACCAGGTCCCGCCGAACTCGCCGCCCTTCTCGATGATCCGGACGTCCTGTATGCCTGCCTCGCGCAACCGAGCGCCCGCCAGCAGCCCGCCGAAGCCGCCGCCGATCACGACCACGTCCTTTTCATCAGCCAAGGCCGCCCGGTCGATCGGCGCGTCGATGTAGGGATCGTCAAGGTAATGGGCGAACTTGCCCGCCATCTCGACATATTGCTCGTTGGCATCGGCGCGCAGGCGCTTGTCGCGTTCGGCACTGTATTTTGCGCGCAGTTCGGAGGGGTCGAATTCGAAGCCGACTTCGGCCTCGGTTGCAGTCTGTTCAGTCATTGAAGTTTGCTCCGGATTTGGCCTTGCCAAGCAGATAGGGTGACACGTCGATCCCGTGGCGTTCGAGCCCGGCGACCACTTCGCTCAAGCCCACATGGTCGGCCCAATACATCGGGCCGCCGGTCCAGGCCGGCCAGCCGTAGCCGTTGAGCCAGACCGTATCGATGTCCCCGGCGCGCTGGGCCATGCCCTCGTCGAGGATCTTCGCGCCCTCGTTGACCATCGGGTAAAGCAGCCGCTCGCGGATCTCGTCCTTGCCGATTTCGCGCTGCGGCTTGCCCTGCTTGGCGGCGAAGTCGGCGATGATTGCCTTGACCTCGGCCGAAGGCGTACGGGTGCGGCTTTCGTCGTAGTCGTAATAGCCCTTGCTGGTCTTCTGGCCCCAGCGTCCGGCAGCGCAAAGCGCATCACGGATCGTCTCGATCTTTGCTGGATCGCGGTGCCAGCCGATGTCGAGCCCGGCGAGATCGCTCATCTGGAACGGTCCCATTGGAAAGCCGAATTCGAGCAGGACATCGTCGATGTCGTTGTAGGCCGCGCCTTCCATCAGCATCGCCTGCGCCTGCTGCTGGCGCGGGGAGAGCATCCGGTTGCCGATGAAGCCGGGGCAGACCCCCGAAACCACCGCGATCTTCGCAATCTTGGGGGCGAGCGCCATCACCGTCGCCAGTTCGGCGTCGCCGGTCTTGGCGCCGCGCACCACCTCGAGCAGCTTCATCACATTGGCGGGCGAGAAGAAGTGCATCCCCAGGACGGCTTCGGGCCGCTTGGTCACCGCCGCCATCTCATCAATGTTGAGGTAGCTGGTGTTCGAGGCAAGAATCGCGCCGGGCTTGGCGATGGCATCGAGCCGGGTGAAAATGTCCTTCTTGAGGTCCATGTTCTCGTAAACCGCTTCGATCACCAGATCGCAGGCGGCCAGATCATCGAACTCGACGCTGGGGGTGAGCCGAGCCATCGCGGCTTCGACCTCGTCCTGCGTCATTCGCCCGCGCTTGACCGAGTTCTCGTAATTGCGGCGCATGGTTGCCACGCCCTTGTCGAGCGCGGCCTGCTCGCGTTCGACGATGGTCACCGGAATTCCGGCGGTGAGGAAGTTCATGGTGATCCCGCCGCCCATCGTCCCGGCACCGAGCACACCTACGCGTTCGATCGCCTTCAGCGCGGTTCCGGCGGGAATATCGTCGACCACTGCTGCCTTGGCGCGGGCGGTTTCGATGTGCTCCTTGGCTCCTGCCAGTGCTTCGGACATGCTCAATCTCCTTGTTTTCAATTCGGGTGTTTGGCTTCAGGCCGGTCCGGCATAGCCGCGCGACAATTCGCCGGGGCTGAGCGGGTGCGAGCTTGATAGGCCGCCATCGACAACCAGTGCGTGGCCGTTGACGTAGCTTGCCAGCGGCGAGGCGAGGAACAGCGCGGCCGAGGCGATCTCGGTCGGCTGGCCGCCGCGGCGCAGCGGGTTGACCTGGCCGATCTTGTCCATCTTGTCATGCGCGCGGGCATAGTCATAGGCGCCCTTGGTCATCCCGGTCTCGATCAGCCCGGGGCAGATCGCATTGACCCGCACTCCGGTTCCCGCGAGCTGCTGCGCGGCGGTCTGCACCAGGTTGATTACCCCGGCCTTGGAAGCCGAGTAGCTCGCCGGACCCGCGCCCGACCGAAGGCCTGCGACCGAAGCGGTGCAGACGATCGCCCCGCCGCCGCGCTTCACCATCACCGGTGCGGCGTGCTTGATCGCCAGCGCCGGGCCGATCAGGTTGATCCGCAGCACCTCGGTCCAGTCCTCTGGCCCGCTTTCCCAATAGGAGTGCGGCACCGAAGCGATTCCGGCATTGGCGTAGAAGATGTCGAGTCCGCCAAGGTCTGTGACGGCCCGTTCGACCAGCGCCGCGACCGAGGCTTCGTTGGCGGTGTCGCACTGGTGGGCGATGATCGCGGGATTGCCGTCTGGCGTATCTTTCACGCTGTCAGCGCGGTCGGCGGCGATCACTTTTGCTCCGGCGGCGGCGTAGAGCCGCGCAGTGGCACGACCGATCCCCGAGCCTGCGCCGGTGACGATCGCGACCTTGCCGGTCAGGTCTATGGCAACGCTCATATCGTCGATCCTCCGTCGACCACCAGGGTCTGGCCGTTGACATAGCCTCCGGCCTTGGAAGCGAGGAACACGGCGGCGCCCGCCAGTTCCTCCGCCTCGCCGATCCGCCGCATCGGATGACTGGTGTTGAAGCGCTTCTCGGACTCGGGGTTATCCCACAGCGCCTTGGCAAAATCGGTCCGGATCAGGCCGGGCGCGATCGCGTTGACGCGGATATTGTGCTGGCCCACCTCGACCGCGAGGTTGCGGATCAGTTGCATGTCCGCCGCCTTGGAGATCGCATAAGCGCCCAATGTGCTCGTGCCGCGCAGACCCCCGATCGAGGATATCACGATCACCGCGCCGTCGCGGCGCTCGATCATTCCCGGCAGACACATCTGGATCAGCCAGTGGTTGGACAGCACGTTGTTGTCGAGGATCTTGCGGAAAGCTTCATCGCTTAGCCCGCTCATCGGCCCGTAATAGGGGTTTGAGGCAGCGTTGCAGACGACGATGTCGATCGGGCCGACCTGTGCTTCGGTCTGCGCGACCAGTTCTTCCAGCGCCTGCTTGGACGAAATGCTGGCAGCGATCGCGGTGGCACGGCCAGCGCCGTGCCGGGCGTTGATCCCGGCGGCGACTTCTTGGCAGACGTCAAGATTGCGGCTGGAAATCACGACTTTCGCGCCGTGGTCGGCCATTGCCTCGGCTATCGCGCGGCCGATCCCGCGCGAGCTGCCGGTGATCACTGCGACTTTGCCGGTGAGGTCAAACAGGTCCATTTTCACTCTCCTCAGGCCGCGGCGGGAAGTTGCAGCAGCTCGATTTCATGGCCTTCGGGGTCGCTGATGAAGGACACCTTCATGCCTCCGAAGGCGGCCGGAGCACGGACTTCGGACGCACCTTTGGCGATAGCGGCGGCGTGATCCTTGTCGCAGTCGCGGACGATGAAGCCAAGCGGGCCCCAGCCGTTTCCGTTGCTAAGCGCGCGGCCGTCGGTGTGCTGATAAAGCACCAGTGTGAAACCCCCGGCCTTTTGCGCCATCATCACCTCGCGGAAAGCCGGGGTGTCGATCCGGTTCTGCACCGTGAAGCCGAGCGCGCCGGTGTAGAAGGTCTCCATCGCGGCGATGTCCGCGACGGTGATCTTGACGAAATTGAACATTGCCATTGCGGGTTTCCTTACTGTGCCGAGAGCAATTCGCGCGCACCCCGTTCGGGATCGCTGACGACCTGCGGCATGACGTTGAACTGCATTACGGAGCGGTCAGCGGTGCTATAAGCGGGCCATTGCGGCAACAGCTTGCTCGACGGCACCCCGGTCCGCGCGAAATTGAGCCAGGCGTCGCTCATCATCGCGGCGAGCTTTTCCGGGTTCGGCCCCGGTCCGACCAACACCCGCGCCTTGTCGACATTGTTGAACATGAACGGGATGTCGAGCGTGTGCGGGGTCTTGTAGAGCCCGTTCTGGACGGTGGTCTCATAGGTCAGCTGATAGACATAGATCGGCGCGCCGCCCTGCTCGGCCTTGCGATCGGCGAGAATGTAGGTTCCCTGCACAAACCGCGCCCCCATCGCCCGGTTGAACACGTGGCTGGGCGAGTAGGTGGGATTCTCCTTGCGATAAAGCGCCAGCAGCGCCGGACCTTGCGGGCCGAGCATCCCGCCCATCTTCAGCATCGCCGCTTCATCGATCGAGCCGAACCATGGTTGCGCGGCGTTGAAGATCGTCATCTCGTCCTTGTTCCAGCCGATCATCACCGGGACATTGCGCGAGACTTCGGGTGCGGCGGGCATGAACGGATCGCGCGGCAGCACCGTGCCGTCGACCACCGGGCCGAAGTTGGGCCCGCCCATCCGGTAACCGCCGCCTGCGTTCATCTCGGCCCGGGTTGCATCGAGCAGCACCTGGGGATCGAGCGTGCGCAGATCGGCCAAGCTCTTCACCCCGAGCCGGTCGAGCACCTTGCCCGCCAGCGCGGCGTTGTCGGCCTGCTTGCCGCTGGTCACGCCGGGACCGGACTGGATTACCGCCTTATGGAACAGCCCTGTGGCCGATGGCATAGCTAGCAGGTGGCTGACCTTCGCCCCGCCGCCGCTCTCACCCATGATCGTGACGTTGCCAGGATCGCCGCCAAACGCCGCAGCGTTGGCCTGGACCCATTTGAGCGCCGCGACGAGATCGAGATCGCCGACATTGGCGACATCCTTGAACTCAGGAAACCTGCTGCCCAGTGCCATGTAACCGAACGCATTGAGCCGGTGGTTGACGGTGACCACCACGGCATCGCCCTTGGCGGCCAGATTGCGCCCATCGTACGCGGGCCAGCCGCCCGAGCCATAGGCGTGGCCGCCGCCGTGGATCCAGAACAGGACGGGGCGCTTCTTTGCGTCGGCCGCCGGGGTCCAGACGTTGAGAAACAGGCAATCCTCATTGTCCTGGCGCGCCTCGGGGCCAGTCGGGAAGACCGCCTGCATCTCGGTCGAGAAGTCCGACTGGCGCGGGCCGCCGGGGGAGTACATCTGCATGCACGGCGCGCCGAGCGCGGTGGCATCCTCGACATTGGTCCAGGTCTTGGGCGCTTGCGGCGGCATGAAACGCAGGGTGCCGACCGGGGCCGCCGCATAGCGCAAGCCCTTGTAGGCACTGATCCCGCCGTCGAGCAGACCCTGAACCTTGCCGTTGCTGGTGGTCACCACGGCCGTCGCCTTTGGTCCCGCGACAGGCGCGGACTTGGTCCAGCCCGGAGCCGCCAAGGCAAGGCCCATTGCGGCCATTCCGATCACCGACAGCTTGTTCATCCTCATCCTCCCGAATTGACATGCGCCGGGGCAAAGCGCGGATCGCGCACTCCCAGCATGACGATGGCACTGGCGACGATCAGCGCGCCGAGCGAAAAGATCAGCAGCGGCGGAAAGCCGATATAATGGGCCACGCTGCCGCCGATCAGCGGTCCGATCGCGGCGATGCTGGTCTCGACCGTAGTGGACAGCGCGAGCCGGATCGGAATGTCCTCGGTCGCGCCGAATTCCAGCACGAGGGTCATCGCGCTCAGCATGTAGCCGCTGACCGCCGCGCCAAGCAGGCCAAAGGCGATCAGGAACCCGGTGCGGTCCTGCGCCAGCAGGATCTGCGCATAGCCCAGTGTCCACAGCACCAGCGCCAGCAGGAACACAAGCCGGAACCCGAATTTGTCGCCCAGCGCCCCCCAGACCAGGTTGGACAGCGTGTCCATGCCCAGAAACGCGAGGCTGAGCAGGCCGAGCGTCGACCCGTCGACTTCGAACTTGGTCCCGGCGTAGAGGATGCAGAACGGAATCGCGGTGCGGCCCGCCATGGCGACCATCTGCGCGATCAGGAAATTGCGATAGGCGCGGTTGTCCAGCAGCCGGGGCACATCGCGCAAGCGCTCGCGCAGGCCGGTGGTCGGACGCAGCACGGTGCTGGCCGGTTCGCGCAGCATCAGCGTCAGCACGGTCAGGCCAAGGCTGGTCAGCACGAAGCTGATCGCGAAGGTGGTGGCATAGCCGTTGCCGAGCACGTTGTTCTCGATCAGCGCGGTCCCCGCCCACCAGCTGAGCAGCGCGGCGATCCCGCCGCCGACAAGGTTGCGATAGCCCTGCAGCCGTCCGCGCTGTTCCAGCGGAATGACTTTGGACATCAGCACCTGGAACGCGACCCGCTGCGCGCCGTTGAAATAGCCGAACAGGCACAGCGCAGCGATGGTGACCACCGCCAGCGGCCAGCCGCCCATGAACCAACCTGCCAGCGCGATGATCGCCAGCGGAATCCGCATCAGGATCCCGGTGCGCCGCGCGATCGGCAGGACATAGGGCTTGTCCTCGATCGCCGAGGCACTGCGCATCGGCGAGATGATCGATCCAGCCTGCTGCAAGGCCTGCGACAGGCCGACGATCGCGGTCGAGCCGGTCAGCATGTAGAGGTAGGTCGGGACCAGCGTCGGGGCGTGGATCAGACGAAAGCCTGTCATCCCGAGCATGCCGTGGATGAAGTTGGCGATGTAATTGCGGCGCAGGTTGGCGAAAATGAACTCGCGATCCTGCCCGGCGGATGGCCGACGATCCGCCGCGGTATCGGTACCGATCGGTTCGAGATCGTCGTCCATTGCCCGTCAGAAGCCCGACAGCGTGGCGAAGCGGTCGCGGTGGAACGCGGCCGAGCCCCAGGCATTCTCCAGCACGCGCGCGCGCTTGATGTAAAAGCCGATGTCGTATTCGTCGGTCATGCCGATTCCGCCGTGCAGCTGGATCACCTCACGGCTGACGAGGTGCATGACCTCGTTAGCGGTGGCCTTGGCAACCGCGACCGTGGCCGCGACGTCGGAACCAGAATCGAGTGCTGCCAGAGCGCCTTCCACCGCCGAGCGCATCAGTTCGATCCGGGTGTAGAGCTCTGCCATGCGATGCTGCAACGCCTGGAACCGGGCGATGATCTCGCCGAACTGGGTGCGCTGCTTGAGATAGGCGAGCGTCACCTGATAGCTGTGATCGGCCATGCCGAGCATTTCTGCGGCGGCCAACGCGCGGGCTTGATCGAGCACTGCGGCATAGTCCTTCGCGTCACCAAGTCTGGCCGAAGCGCCAAGTTTGACACCCGCCAAGGCGACGTCGGAATGGCCGCGCGAGTCGGTCAGGAGGCGGGCGGACAGCGTGACACCTGACGCATCGGTTGGAACCGCGAACAGCGCGATGCCGTGATCAGTGGTCGCTGCGACCACCAGTAGCGCCGCGCCGGGTGCGTCGTGAACAAAGGCCTTGTGACCATCGATCACCCAGCCATCGCCCTGTCGCGTAGCGGTGGTGGCAATCGCCTCGGGGGCATGGCGCGGGCCTTCGTCGACCGCGAGCGCGCCGGTTATTTCACCGCTGGCAAGGCGGGGCAGCCATTCGGCTTTCACCGCATCGTCTCCGCCCAGCACCAGCGCACTGGCCGCGAGTGCCGAGGCGGCAATCGGGCTGGCGGTCAGGGTCTTGGCGGTCTCCTCGATCACCAGACCGAGACTGACCCAGCCGAAATCGGTGCCGCCAAAGGCTTCGGGCACGATGATCCCGGTCCAGCCCATCTCGGCCATCGCTGCGTGAACTTGCGGGTCGTAGCCCGTGGGTTGCTTGCCATTGCGGACCTTGCGGAACGCACTGACCGGGCTTTCATTCTGCGTCCATTCGCGCGCCATATCGCGCAACATGGTCTGTTCTTCGCTGAGCACTGCCATTGTCTGCGCCCTTCTACTGGTGATCGAGCATGCCAAGGATCTGCTTGGCGATGACGTTGTTCTGGATTTCGGTCGAGCCGCCGTAGATCGTCGTGGCCTTGCCGGCGAGCCAGCCGCGCGTTGCAGCAAGCTCCTCGCCCGAGAAGCCTTCGCCCTCCCAACCGAGCGCTTGCAAGCCTTGCAACTCGATCAGCAGTTCGGACCGTTCCTGGCCAAGCTTGGTGCCGACCGTCTTGAGGATCGAACTGACCACCGAAACCCCGCCCTGCGCCTTAGATTCCTGCTGCACCCGCACTGCGGTCATCAGGAAGGCGCGCCAATCCATCTCGAACTTGGCGATCCGCACCCGCATTTCGGGATCGGCGATCCGGCCCTGATCGTCGGTGCCGAACGCAGCCTTGGCGGCATCGGCGAGCGACGGCCCGCCCAGTCCCATGCGTGGGCCTGCGCCGCCTGACAGGTTGGTGCGCTCATGCTGAAGCAGCCGCTTGCCGATGGTCCAGCCGAACCCTTCGTCGCCGACCCGGTTTTCCTTGGGGACCTTCACCTCGGTAAAGAAGGTCTCGCAGAACGGGGAGACGCCGCTGATCATCTGGATCGGCTTCACCTCGATCCCCGGGGTGGTCATGTCGATCAGCAGGAA
>Ga0114940_10000529_pt1 | contig 17374 bp, 14 predicted proteins | sample ColdCreekSource_FD_87195 | JGI IMG/M metagenome (GOLD analysis project Ga0114940, IMG submission 87195) | Groundwater microbial communities from Cold Creek, Nevada to study Microbial Dark Matter (Phase II) - Cold Creek Source | ecosystem: Environmental > Aquatic > Deep subsurface > Groundwater ... | reverse complement strand
CTGCTTGCTCAGTCTTTAATTTCGGCAGTTAACCTGAGTTTAACGAAGTCTTATAGCGATCGCATTCCCTGGGATATTCCCACCATCGTGGTTAGTAATCATCGTAGTTTTTTGGATGCGCCAATTTTAATTAAGACCATCCCCAATACATTACGAATTGCTTGTCATCACTATATGGGTCAAACTCCGATAGTTAGGGAAATTGTTAATTCCCTGGGTTGTTTTCCCTTAGAAACGGCAGAAAAAAGACAGCGAGACTTTTTTGACCAAGCAAACCAGCTTTTAACTTCTAGACAGTGGGTAGGATTATTTCCCGAAGGGACTAAACCCATGATTGAATTGACTGCACCCCATGAGATCAATCCATTTCATCGGGGGTTTGCTCATCTGGCTTGGCAAGCACCTGTGGCTAATATAGCTGTTTTACCAGTGGCGATCGCTTCTTTGGAGGAAACAAACTATCCGAGTATTCCCATCCGCTGGCTTCAGCAGTTTGACCAAAATGAACCTTTCTTTGAACGTCAAGGCTTACACCCGATGCTGGTTTATCATCGCGTCCATGTACTAATCGGCAGACCCTACTTGATTAATACAGTTCGACAGCAGGAATATAAAGGTAAGCAGGCAAAACCTCTGAGTCTAGAATTGACTAACTATTGCCAAGATCAAATCACAGAGTTATTAAGGGAAGGGTGTTATTAATGAAACAGATATACAAATATAAAGAAAAAGAGGATGAAATTAATTTCCATCAGTAAATGTCAGACAATTAAGACAATAGTTAAGAAGATATAAGTTTTGTTTCATTATATGTATCTATGAGTTTTGAACTTAGCGTAAAATTTATCGATCCTAGAGAAGTTAATCCTGATTCACCTTTGTTTGTATATCTTCCTGGAATGGATGGGACGGGAGAATTACTCCAGAATCAGTCCGACCATTTAGCTGCAAATTTTGACCTGCGATGCTTAACAATTCGCACTGATAGTTATAGTACTTGGCAAGATTTAGCCAGAGACACAGTACAGCTAATTAGAGCAGAGTTGGCTCACAAGACAAATCAAGAAGTTTATTTGTGCGGAGAATCTTTTGGGGGGTGTCTCGCCTTAAAAACCGCTTTAGCTATGCCAAATTTAATCAGTAAGCTAATCTTAGTCAATCCTGCTTCTAGTTTTAATCAGCTACCAATTCTGGGTTGGGGAGTAGGTATTACTGGATTGCTACCTGCCTGGGTGCATCGCTATTCCGCTGCGGGACTTTTGCCTTTTTTGGTACGCTTAAATCGGATTGATGACTGCGATCGCGATCGCTTAGTGGCAAGTATGAGGTCAATTCCACCTCATGTTATAAGCTGGCGACTGTCTTTATTAAGGGATTTCAAGGTATCAGATGAAGAGCTACGGAGTCTCGATATTCCCAGTCTGATTTTGGCAGGCGCAGCGGATGGGTTATTGCCATCGGTAGCAGAGGCACAAAAACTAACAAGCCTTTTACCCCAAGGAAAAATGACAGTGTTACCCCAAAGCGGCCATGCTTGTTTGTTGGAAACAGAAGTCAATCTTGAGCAAATCCTGGTGGCGGAAAAATTTATCTCCCGAAAGATTGCCAATAAAGGTTTAGTATTAGCCAGTTAATAAAATTGCAGCCTGCAAACCAAAACCGCGATCGCTGATTTAGATAAGAGGCTGCTAGGACTTCGTATATTCTCTGGTATATCCAGTATTTTAAAAACTCCGAACTCGACGCTACGTAGGAGCTAATCCTTTAGGGCGAACTCCGAATTCCGAACTCTACAAACTAGTATTTATTAAGATTAAGACCAGCTTCTTTTGCCATTGCACCGATGCCTCTTTTCTCCAAAGTCTTAATGGCTTTAGTGGATAGACGTAATCTTACCCAACGATTGCCTTCTGCCCACCATACTCTTTTCCATTGCAAATTAACGCCCTGCAATTTTTTGGTGCGACGATGGGAGTGGGATACCGCCATCGCATTGTTGGCTTTTTTGCCCGTTATTGTACACTTACGACCCATGATTTACCTTAAAAATATGTTTCTATGTTTCACGATCTCTCATTATAGTCAAACTTAGACCTGCATCATAATTTTATTCGTGTCGCGTTCTAACTAAGCTGTCCATTCAGCAACGCTCTAACCCCTTCACCCTAACTCCAACTATAAGAAAATCGGACTAACTCTTCCGCCGAAAATTCATTCTGCCAACCACAGTTCTGACACTTAAACCCAAACCTTTGATTAGCCAAAAATTCCCGATACTCAAGTTTCTTAGACGAGCAATGGGGACAGCAACCGTTTAGGATGCAAGACTTTAATGATTCTTGTTTGTCTTTGATAGCTTTTTCTTGAAAATAATAAATCTAACTCGCCTAAGTTTGTATCCTAACGAGCCTCATGTCAGTACGTTATTGCACGCTAATGCCTAACCTCTGCGAGAACCTAACAACCGTAGAAATTCATTTTGGATCAAGTGGTAACACTCACAAGCAGTGTCTTCTAAACTTTGTTGATCTAAAATTGTGATTCTACCTCGACTATAACGAATAATGCCTGCTTGCTGTAATATTCCCGCTGCTACGGTAACTCCCGAACGACGAGTGCCTAACATATTGGCGATAAATTCTTGAGTCAAGGGCAATTCATCTTGCAAGATGCAGTCTTGAACCGAAAGCAGCCACCGCGCTAACCTTTCTTCAATGTTATGCTGACGATTGCAAGCCGCACTCTGGGATACTTGAGTTAACAATGCTTGAGTATAGAGTAAGAGCAATTTGTGTAGTTTTTCTCCTCGCTGAAACTCTTGACGAATAACTTCTGCCGAAACTTCTAATGCTGTCCCCGAAACCTGGACAATTGTTCTACTGGTGGTAGAGTTTCCCCCCAACAAAGCAGGTAAACCAATCATCCCTTCATTGCCAATTAAACCAATTTCCGTTGTTGAGCCGTCCATCATAATCGACACGAGAGAGATCATGGCTCGTTGGGGAAAATAAATTTTTTGAATCGGTTCGTTCGGTTCTAAGAGAATTTCTCCACTGATTAGATCGACGGGTTTTAAATGAGTTGCGATACGCTGATATTCAATAGGCGGTAAAGCTGCCAATATTTGATTAATAGGAGAATCTACATAATCGGTCATTATTTTGGAAAACCGTCTGAATTTAGTAAGTTGGAGCAGACTATACCAAGATCCGCATCGATGCTATCAGCTAAATAGATCTTCTGTTATGGCACTCCTATAGATTTCGCTATATTAAGTTTTTGGTTCAATCAATTAGACTATTACAAACTGCGGTCGCCTGTAACTCGTGTGATTTGTTAGGAATTATACAGAACTGAAATTGCTCTATCGGTTCGTTATGGTACTTAAGTTTATATTTCTAAATATTCTCTAATCTTGACTTTATCCATTTAGAGAGAAAAAAAAACGGAACAATAACAATATGAGGGATAACAATACAGTAAGTAGCTCCACCAAAATAAAAGTAAAATGGCTTTACTCAATTGCGGGTAACAGATAACCTCCCTGCTAGTTGCTAGTTGCTAGTTGCTAGTTGCTAGTTGCTCACAATTATTAGCTGTTTAATTAAGTTAAGCTACTTATCTTTGAGTGTATCGTTCGTTATCTTTCATGAATAAGCACGTGAGTTTTAATCTACTTTCCCTTTTCTCAATATGAAAGCTAGCTAAAAAAATATGGATAATTTACAGTCGCGGGGACATTTGTTAACAGAACAAATTAATCTTGAAAGTCAGAATTTGGATCGTTTATCCAGTCTAGAAATTGTTGATCTATTTAATCGAGAAGATACCAAAACGATTAAGGCGATCGCCAATGCCCGTATTCCTCTAGCTAAGACCATTGATGCGACAGCAGAGGCTTTCCACCAGGGGGGTAGATTGTTTTATGTCGGTGCTGGAACAAGTGGCAGATTGGGGGTTTTAGATGCTGCTGAGTGTCCTCCCACTTTTTGTACTCCTCCAGAATTAGTCCAAGGGATTTTAGCAGGGGGTGATGCTGCCTTAGTTAAAAGTTCGGAAGCTTTAGAAGATCGACCTGAAGATGGCGCTCAAGCAATTCGTGATCGCCAAGTTAGTAGCTTGGATGTAGTAATTGGTATCGCCGCAGGAGGCACAACTCCCTTCGTTCATGGTGCGCTACAAGAAGCCAAAGCAATCGGAGCAACAACCGTCGCCATGAGTTGTGTCAGTGCCGAGCAAGTGCCGATGGAAGCTGATATTCAGTTGCGTCTATTAGTTGGGGCCGAAATTCTGTCAGGCTCAACCAGACTAAAAGCGGGAACTGTAACTAAGATGGCTCTCAACATCATTTCTACGGGAGCGATGGTGCGTTACGGCAAGGTTTATGGCAATCGCATGATTGATGTGGCGGTAACGAATGATAAATTACACGATCGCGCCCTACGGATTGTGAGTGACTTAACCAGTCTTAATCGCCAGGAAGCAGAAGAATTATTAATTAAGAGTCAGAAGAAAGTCAAGCTAGCTTTACTGATGCATTGGACTGGCATGAGTGCTGAGGCGGGGGAGGCTCTATTGAAGACAGAACAGAGAGACTTGCGATCGCTTGTGGAGGGTCACCCTTCAGCCTGAACTACTGATTTCTGGTTGTCTGGGGGAAGCCTTTTGCCTATATGGCTTGTTGACTTAGGCAATTTCAGTGAAGCTAAAAGCTAAAAGCTAAAAGCTTTATTGGTAACATCAGATCATAAAATAAAGTAGACCATTGCTTATCAACTAATCGACATCGGATTCAATCTGCTGTTGATAGTTGATCTTGGTTTAACTGCTCAAAATATTAAAACAACCCATGTTAGACGGAACAGAATCTCTCGCTACCTTTATCCTGTTTGCTGCTGTGACAGCAATCCTGGTATGGGGCTATAACAGGGCTAAAACTTACGGCAAATTGGGAATTCTGGCTTGGCTGCAATCCATTGTCTTGATGAGTCCCTGGCTATTGTTCTTTGGCTTGTTTACTTTGGGTATATATCTTAATTTAGTCGGTATTTTATTCTTGTTAATAGTTTCCATTGCAGTTTATATCTGGTTAGGTAAACAACTTCGAGAAGCGGGACAAGATACCCTATTGCAGCAGAAAGCAGCGGAGAGAATTAAACGACAGGTGGAACTAGAATCGAAGGTAAAATCCCCAGTCGAAGCAACAACATCAGTTGATCCTCAAGAAGAGGCTGCAAAAGCAGCAACCGAAGTTTCACCGATTCCTGATGGAGATTTAGCAAAAATCAAGGAAATTTTCGGCATTGATACTTTTTTCTCGACAGAAACCATTCCCTATCAAGACGGAGCGATCTTTAAGGGTAACCTACGAGGAGAACCCGATCTTGCTTATGAAAAGATGAGCAACAAGTTGCACCAGGCTTTCGGTGATCAATACCGCTTATTTTTAGTAGAAAGCCCTGAAGAAAGACCAGTGGTGGTGGTTTTACCCAAGACTAACGATCCTCAGACCACTACTCTAGCGCAAAAAAATCTGGCGATCGTCTTGTTCCTCGGTACAATTCTGACCAGTTTAGAAGCAGCCAGTATCTTGCAGGGTTTTGATCTGTTTGATAACTTTAGTCGCTACCCTGAAGCAATTCCTCTCAGTTTAGGATTATGGTCGGTTTTAATTGCTCATGAAATTGGACATAAAGTGCTTGCGGATCGCTATAACATTCGCTTAAGCATTCCCTTTTTCCTCCCTAATTGGCAAATCGGCTCTTTCGGGGCAATTACTCGCTTTGAATCTCTGTTACCCAATCGCACCGCTCTCTTTGATATTGCTTTTGCTGGCCCTGCTGTAGGGGGAGTCTTATCCCTGCTGCTCTTGATTTTTGGCTTAATTCTGTCCCATCCTGGAAGTACCTTTCAATTGCCGACGGAATTCTTTCGGGCATCTGTGTTAGTTGGTAGTTTAGCTAAGGTAATTTTAGGTTCGGCTTTAGAAACAGCAGTAGTAGATATAAACCCTCTAGTTATCATTGGCTGGCTGGGATTGGTAATCACCGCCTTAAATCTCCTCCCCGCAGGGAAGTTAGATGGAGGCAGAATTGTCCATGCCATTTATGGACGAAAAACCGCTCGACGTAGCACCCTGGCAACTTTAATTATCTTGGGCATTATTTCCCTCTTTAATCCCGCCAATCCTATCCCTTTATATTGGGCTGTATTAATCTTATTTTTACAACGAGATCTAGAGCGTCCAGTACAAAATGAACTAACGGAACCAGATGACAGTAGAGCAGCTTGGGGTTTGTTAGCCTTATTTTTAATGTTGGCAACTCTGATTCCTCTAAGTACTAGTCTTGCTGGTCGCATTGGTCTAGGCTCTTAGTCATAGCACAAGTCAGCTAGGGCTAATGCACCTGACATTTATGAGTCAAATATCAGATTGGTAGAATGATCGTCTGTTAAGCGATCGCATTTTCGTTTTAATTCAATCATTCAAGCTTAATTCCATCAAAACAAACCATAACAGCTTCTTAATTTTGTATATACAAATTAGTATATTACTAATATGGAATTCGAGTGGGATGAAAATAAAAATCAATCCAACCAATTAAAACATGGCATTAGCTTTGAAGAGGCTTCAGAGATTTTTCGCTACCCGACATACGAAATCGCTGATACTCATCAAGACTACGGTGAGATTCGATATATTGGAATTGGCAGAAACAACCAAATGGTATTGCTGACAGTAGTCTTTACCGACAGAGAATCAAGAATCAGGATTATCTCAGCACGCCAAGCTAGTAGAAATGAGCAAAAACAATACTATGAGTACTGTACGTAAACATGACAGCGAAATACCTCCCATGAGCGAGGAGCGAGCCAAAGCAATTCAAGCCAGAAGAGATGAAGATATAGATTTTTCAGATATCCCAGAGTTAGATGAGGCATTTTTCCAGAATGCCAAATTAGTTAAAAGGCAACCAAACACAGAAGCAATTTCTATTCGGGTTGATACCGATACTTTAGAATGGTTTCGCAAAACAGCTAAAAATCATCCAAACATTAGGGGTTATCAAACCTTAATTAACGATGTGTTGAGAACTTACGTAACTCACCAAACGGCTATGCCACAAGGAAATAATGACAATGGCTGATCTAAACAGTCATCGGATTGCGATCGCTTTTTGAATTTTAACGACAAATAGGATTGATTTAGAGATAGTCAGATAGGCGATCGCACTTCCCATCGCGTCCATGATAGACCGGTTGTTTCTACTGCAAAGCTTTCGTTGTTAGCTAAATAGGTACGAGCGCGCAAAAGAGCCTGTTTGCCACCAGCCATTGCTGCTGTTTCAGGTGAGTTTGGTCTAATTATTCGTGCTTCTAAGTCGGGGTCGATAACTGGAACGCTTAAAGTCTCTTGAGTGTAGCGAGTAAAGGTGCTTTTCCTCGAACCGTTGGAACCTGCAATTACAGTTAGAATAGGTGTGGCAACGGTCATTATTCAAGAAGTTCGCGGATAATTTTTTCAGTTCCGCTCTCGTCTAATTTGTATTCAAAACGACGACCATCTGGTAGTTCCATAATCGAAATTCCTGACCAAGAGTAAAAAATCGGCTGACCGTTCTCTTTATGTACGGCAATTTCTTTTTTCGGACCAGCTTGCGCCAGATGTGTCAGTTGTTTGACCAGTTGAGAAAACTCACTTTCTGTTTTGGGATTAGCTTGAGTCATTTTTAGTTTTTTTCAAAGGTATTTGATATTTAAATCGAGTCGGGAAATCGCGATTAGGTTCTGCCTACCCTAGGGATCGCTCTTTCAATTTTAACGACAAATAGAATTGATTTAGAGATAGTTAGATAGGCGATCGCAAGTGAGAATTAGATGCTCCTGTTCCGACATACAGGCGATATTTCACGCCATATTTTTATTTTATTTTATGGTTTTAAAATTCAGTTGAGATTAAATGGTACTCACTGACAAAGTTGTTGATCATCTGGCTTGACATTAGGATTAGTAGCCAGATAATCCGATAAGAGATCGCATTTCCCAGCGTGTCCATAATAGAGCGATCGCATACGCCCGTAGCATCGGTTACCAGTGCAAATTATCATGGTGCTTCTGGGAACAATGATCTGAAGCTATTACGTCAACTAACAATTACTCAAAATTTAGCTGATAAATAGCAAAATGAGCAAAAAAAGTATAGATAGACCTACTATGACTGGTAAATTTTATAAGCGCTTGGTTTTATTGTTGTTCGTCAGCAGCTTTTTAAGCTTGGTTACGGTTAATTCAGCTATGGCAGAACCAAAATTAGATAAAACCCTGACAGTAACGGGAAATGGGATGGAAACTATCGCCACTACCATTGCTGAAGTAGACTTAGGGGTTGAGATTCAAGGAAAAACAGCGGAGTCAGTCCAAGCAGAGGTTGCCCAAAGAACTTCGGCAGTATTAGATGTTTTACGTGCCAAAAATATTAAACAGCTGAAAACTACGGGAATTCGACTCAGCCCAAATTACAACTACGACCAAGTTAATCAAAATAATGGTCAGCCATTATTAACAGGCTATATTGGCACTAATACCGTTAGCTTTCGTATTCCCACAGCGGAAGTGGGAGTCTTGTTAGACGAAACGGTCAAAGCAGGAGCCAGTCGTGTAGATGGAGTTAGTTTCACCGCTACTCCCGAAGCAATTTTTACTGCTAAAAAAGCTGCGTTACGGAAGGCGAGTATTAATGCTCAAGATCAAGCAGATGTTGTTTTGGATACCCTTAATCTGACATCAAAAGAAATTGTCAAGATTGAAGTAGACGACGCTAGAGTTGAGCAGCCTCAACCTCTTGGCAGAGAGCAACTGTACTCTGCTGACGCGAAGGCGAGTACCCCTGTAGTTGGGGGAGAACAAACAGTTGAAGCTTTTGTTACTTTGCAAATTACTTATTAGCTAGTCGAATGCCAGCTAAGATCTAGCTCCCTGAAGAATCATTCAGGGTTTTTTTTGTTTATTGGTTACTACCAACATTCAATGGGGAATGGTATGGTAAATCCTGAACTTAAGAGCTAAGGGTTGATCGCTAAATTAAAAATATGCTTAGGAAACCAAAGGTATTACCTGGAGAAAGTTTTCCTTTAGGAGCAACTGTCTATCCACATGGAGTCAATTTCAGCGTCTTTTCGCAAAATGCATCGGCAATAGAGCTACTGCTATTTAGTACGCCTCAAGATACTAAACCAACTTACGTCATTCCCCTCGATCCTCCCCGCCACAAGACTTATTATTACTGGCACGTTTTTATCCCCGAACTGGAAGCTGGACAAATCTATGGTTATCGAGTTTATGGAGAATATGCTCCAGAGACAGGCGATCGCTTTGATAAAACCAAGGTTTTACTAGATCCCTACGCTAAAGCAATTGTGGGGGAAGAATACTATAGTCGCCAAGCTGCGGTAGATCGTGGTAATAACTGTTCCCAGGCACTTAAGGGGGTGGTGGTAGACCCTAGTATCTACGATTGGGAACGAGATCGCCATCCGCGAATTCCCTATGCTTCCACCGTGATCTACGAAATGCACGTTGGGGGTTTTACTCGTCATCCTAATTCTGGTGTTGCCCCCGAAAAACGAGGTACCTATGCAGGGTTGATTGAGAAAATTCCCTATCTCCAAGAGTTAGGGATCACCGCCGTAGAATTATTACCTGTTCATCAGTTCGATCCTCAAGATGTGCGTCCTGGACTCAAAAATTACTGGGGCTATAGTACCATTGGCTTTTTTGCTCCCCATCGAGGCTATAGCTCTCGGCGAGATCCGTTGGGGGCAGTGGATGAGTTTCGTGACATGGTTAAAGCTTTCCACAAAGCAGGGATTGAAGTGATTTTAGACGTGGTGTTTAATCATACCGCTGAAGGTAATGAAAATGGGGCAACCCTTTCCTTTAGAGGGTTAGATAATCAGGTCTACTATATCCTAGAAGACAATCAAGAAGAATATAAAAACTATAGTGGCTGTGGTAACACTTTTAAGGGGAATCATCCTGTGGTGGCACGGTTGATCGTTGATTCTCTCCGCTACTGGGTTTCCCAGATGCACGTCGATGGTTTTCGCTTTGATTTGGCTTCGGTTTTGTCGCGAGATGTTTACGGTGAGCCGATTGAAGATGCAGGGGCATTAAAAATTCTCTCGATTATTGAGTCCGATCCTGTTTTAGCGGGGAGTAAATTAATTGCTGAAGCTTGGGATGCAGCGGGATTATATGATGTGGGCAAGTTTGTTGATCAGGCAGACTGGTTTTCCGAGTGGAACGGCCCTTTTCGGGATGATGTCAGGAGTTTTATTAAAAGCGATCGCGGTGCGATTCGTCACTTCGCTGCCCGAATCTTAGCCAGTCCTGATATTTACTTCCGCCAAGATACGGATATTAATCGCTGTGTTAATTTTGTCACCTGCCACGATGGTTTTACCCTCAACGATTTGGTTTCTTATAACGAAAAACACAATGAGGCAAACCAAGAAGATAGTCGAGACGGGAGTAATCATAATTTTAGTTGGAACTGTGGAGTGGAGGGCGCTACATCAGATCCTGAGATTCAGCAGCTACGTTGGCAACAAATCAAGAACTTCTTGACGGTGCTATTTATCTCTCAGGGAACACCGATGTTACTCATGGGGGATGAGATTCGTCATACTCAGCTAGGAAACAACAACGCTTACTGCCAAGATAATGAATTAAGCTGGTTTAACTGGGATTTGGTCGAAGAACACCAGGACTTATTGCGTTTTGTCAAAACCTTGATTCGCTTTAATAAAGAAGTGAAGATATTACGGGAAGAAAAGTTCTTACAAGTAGATAAGATTAGCTATAAACCTTATATTCTTTGGCATGGACAACGCTTAAGACAACCTGACTGGAGGGATGATTCCCACTGTATCGCTTTTTCTCTCTGCCATCCAGCCAGTGAAGAGCGGCTACATGTAATTTTTAATGCTTATTGGCAACCATTGAAGTTTGAATTACCAGCATTGAAGTTAGGTAACTCCTGGCATCGTATCGTTGATACTTCCTTACCCGCACCAGATGATATTGCTGACCCCGCCACCGCTCAAAAAATCTATGATCAGCATTATCTAGTGGCAGCGCGATCGTCTGTGGTTTTAATGGATCGGGGAAGCATAGTCCCCATACCCAATTTCAGTTTGTAAGATTATTCCACTTTAGCTTTTAGCCACAAAGTGAAACGATCTAAACTCCTAATTCCGAACTCAGAGCGCTGAATCATCAAGCTGCAATAATTTTGCCGCCTCGTTAACAGCTAGAGGACGACCAAACCAATACCCCTGCATATGATGGCAGTCCAAACCTAACACCAGTTCTTCCTGTTCTTGAGTTTCTATACCTTCCGCAACTACCCTGAGATTGAAGCCTTTGCCGATTTCAATTAATGCCGTGACGATCGCCAAATCTTGAGGACTATCGGTGAGTTGTTGCACTAGAGAACGGTCGATTTTCAAAGTGTCGAGGGGAATTTGCTTGAGATATTCTAAAGCTGAAAAGCCTGTGGTGAAACCATCTACTGCAATTTTAACCCCCAAGGATTTCAACTGGCTAATTAGATGTCGGCTGTGGTCGATGTTATCCATCAAGCTGGCTGCACTGATTTCTAGCTCTAGTAAACCAGCATCAAAATCTGTTTCTGAGAGTATTTCCGCAATTCTTTGAGGGAGGTCTGACTGTTGAAATTGAACTAAGGAGAGAGACACGATAATTCTCGAAGCTGGCATTGCTTCAGTCTGCCATTGTTTACTTTGGAGGCAGGCAGTGCGAATTGTCCATTCCCCAATCGGCACGATTAGCTGAGTTCTTTCGGCGATCCGCATGAAATTACCTGGTGCAACTAAACCTAGTTCAGGATGTTGCCAGCGTAACAGAGCTTCCACCGCTTCCATTTTGCCACTCTCAACGTTGATTTGTGGTTGGTAGTAAAGCTCGAACTCTTCTTGCTCGATCGCTTGCTGTAATAAGCTTTCTAACTCTAAAGCCACTAGTGCTTGGGAGTTCATCGCCTCATCATAAAACTGGTAATCACTCTTGTTGCTGCTAGCTCGTTCGAGGGCGGTGTTCGCGCTAGCCATTAAAATTTCAGGTTCGATGCCATCTTGAGGATATACGGCAATCCCTGTAACACTACTAATAGAGGCTTTGGTCTTACCGAGGGTAAAAGATTGATGGGTTGATTGATTGATCCGCTGGGTAATTTTGGTTACTTCTTCAATGTCACCAACCTGGGACAATAATAATGCAAATTTATCCTCCTGCCAACGAACGACTGTATCCCCTGCTCGTAAACAAGTACCCAATCTTTTTTCTAATGCCAATAGTAGCTTATCGTAGTTTTCGGCTCCAATGCTCACATTGATATCTGGCAAAAATTCTAGCTTGCAGAAGATGACGGCCAATAGTTTTTGACTTCTTTTGGCATTGGCGATCGCTGTTAATAGTTGCTGATTAAATAACTCTCTTTTGAATAATTCGCTGGATACTTGTTCAACAGCATCGAGGGTTGTTTTCACCCCAGAAGTACGAATAATCAAACAAATACTATCTTCTGAGGCAAATTTAACAATACTAATTTGCACTTGCGTCGGTACTAAATCTCCACTCTGATGACGTAAGTAATACTCTCCTTCAAAACTATTATTTTCGGCAATGATACTTTTAATTACTAGAGCAAATTTTTCTGATTGATCAACTAGTTCGTAGACATTCATCTGCAATAACTCAGCCTGAGAATATCCTAAGATTTTGCTACAGGCAGGATTCACTTCAATAATCTGCTTGGTAGCTGATTCCACCAACATAATTCCTTCGGAAATTTGGTCAGCGATGTGATTATAAAAAGTTTTAACTTGCTGTAACTCATCTTCAAGATTTTTTTGCTGAGTAATATTAGTTATATAATTCCTAATTACTCTTTTTTCTGGTAGATATTGAGCTACTTTATGAAAAGTTTCCTCATTTATTGTAATTTTACGACTAATAATATTGTCGTGTCCCTGATGATATTGAGCGACTAAGTTATCTAGTAAGGGATGATTTAATTTACGATGATGAATATCTTTAAAGCCAACTATTCCAGCAGAATTAATGTAGGTAATATTTCCATAAAGATCAATCTCAATGATTGGGTCAGGACTTAGTTCCGCTAGAGAAAGCTGTAGAGAATTATCGAGAGTTCTTTCAATTTTCGGAGGATTATTTTGATCTAAGGCAACAATTGTTTCTTTGTTAATTAAAATATCTCGATTAAGATCTTGAGGGGGAGTAGCAGCAATACGAACTAAATCCTCTTCATCTGATTGCAGAGTGTTTTTCAGTGGTTCAGTAGAAGTTTTATAACGGACTGAGGCATCGCCACTAAAATGGACTACGTCTCCAGATTGTAATTCATGAACTAGACTTTTTTTACCATTGATATAAATACCATTTCTGCTTCTATTGCCTTGTAAATCACCGTCTAAAATCCAGTAGGAGTATTGACCAGTTTTAGCATCGGTTCTTCTGAGAATAGTGGCATGATTGCGGGAAGATTTTTGACAGGAAAGAACAATATCATTACTAGAATGACGACCAATAGAATAGGTGGCAGCATCAAGCTGAATCTCTCTGACAAAAGATGGATCTTCAATGACTAATATGTGGTGTATCTGCTCTAAATCCATTTTTTGAATTTGATTATAAGTTTGATTATAATTAGTATCCATATTGTTCTGATTGTCGTGGCAAACTAATCTTCAAGCAATATTTTGTTGGCAAGGTAATTTAAACGGTTAAAATAGAGAGGTTGTCTAGATTAACCTCTGTTTACTAAGAATAGGCAGACTGGCTGAAAATAGACCTCGAACATCGATTATTCACGCCAGATTGTACTTGGATTTATTGTTCCCTAAAGTAGCTGTAAAGTATCAAGATGCATAAAAATCTTAGTATTCAAATACGTTGAGACATAATCCTGAATTAAAGTTATCTGATTATCTGAGAACATATTTTTAGTTTAGACGCTACTTTCAGATTTCAGATTAATTAGTAGCTGAAATCAACTGCAATTAAATGGTGAAATTCAAAGATTAGTGAAATTGCGGTTAGACAATCCTCTAGTTGCAACCTAGGCTGGAATAAATGAGTGAGTTTTAATCCATGTTAGCAAGGGTTTGGAGCGCAGCGATCGCAGGAATTGATGCCATTAAGGTGGGTGTAGAAGTTGATGTTTCAGGGGGATTGCCCAAAATTATCGTCGTGGGATTGCCCGATGTGGCGATTCAAGAATCTAGGGAAAGGGTGAAAGCTGCCCTCAAAAACGCCAAGTTTGCTTTTCCTGTGCGTAAGATTGTGATTAATTTAACTCCCGCCGATCTGCGGAAAGAAGGGCCCTGCTTCGATCTCCCGATCAGTGTGGGCATTCTCGCTGCCTCGGAACAAATAGACCCTCAATTGCTGGGGGATCATTTATTTTACGGTGAAGTTTCTCTCGATGGCAGTCTTCGCGCCGTTTCTGGAGTCTTACCCATCGCTGCTGCCGCTTCTAAAATGGGGATTGCTGGACTGATTCTCCCCCTAGGAAATGCTCAGGAGGCAGCAGTAGTTAAGGATATTAAGGTTTATGGCTTTGCTCATATTACCCAGGTTGCAGATTTTCTAAATCGGCCAAATAAATATCAGCCTGTGATTGCCGAAAACCCTCTAACAAGAGAGCGATTAGGCTCCGCCTACCCTTCGAGATCGCTTGATCATGTTCCCAATCTCAAGGATGTTAAGGGACAAATTCAAGCTCGGCGAGCCTTGGAAATTGCTGCTGCGGGGGGACACAACCTGATTCTCATTGGCCCCCCAGGTAGCGGTAAAACGATGCTTGCCCAGCGCTTGCCAGGAATTCTGCCCAATCTCTCTTTTGATGAGGCTTTAGAGGTTTCTCAGATTCATTCAGTGGCTGGATTGCTGAAAGATCGCGGTGAACTAGTCACCGAAAGACCTTTTCGGAGTCCTCACCATTCCGCTTCTGGGGCAGCTTTAGTTGGGGGTGGTACTTATCCTCGTCCTGGAGAAATATCTTTAGCTCATAAAGGCATCCTGTTTTTGGATGAACTCACAGAATTTAAGCGCAATGTTTTGGAATATTTGCGCCAGCCTCTAGAAGATGGTCAGGTGACAATTTCCCGTACTCGTCAGTCGGTGATTTTTCCTGCTCAATTTACTCTAGTTGCCAGTACTAATCCCTGTCCCTGTGGTTATTTTGGTGACCCCATTCAACATTGCACCTGTTCCTCCCGTCAGCGAGAATTGTACTGGAGTAGGCTCTCTGGCCCGTTAATGGACAGGATTGATCTTCAGGTGGCCGCCAATCGTCTTAAACCCGAAGAAATGACTCGACAAACTACAGGGGAAGATTCTGCGATGGTGAGAACCAGGGTGGTTGCTGCTCGTGAGTTAGCGTCACTACGTTTTCAGCGGGAACCAGGCATCAGTTGTAATGCTGAAATGCGATCGCATCACCTCCGAGAGTTTTGTATCTTGGATGAACAGAGTCGTAATCTCCTGGAAGGAGCAATTAGAAAACTAGGTCTATCCGCTAGAGCAATGGATCGGGTGTTGAAGGTAGCTCGCACCATTGCTGATTTAGCAGGCGATCGCGATTTACAAAGTAACCATCTAGCGGAAGCTATTCAATATCGCACCATTGATCGCATGCAGTAAGTCTTGAATTTGCGAGAGAATTGGCTAATAGTAATCAAAACCACAGATGATTTTGTTTAACTAGTAGAATATTGAACCATTACTTAGTGGCGTAAACGAGATGGAAATAGGTGTTCCGCAAGAAACTAAAGACCAAGAATTTCGCGTCGGCTTAACTCCCAATAGTGTTCAGGCCTTATCCAAAAACCATACTGTATTTGTCGAAAGCAATGCGGGAGTGGGTTCGGGATTTAGCGATCGCGATTATCAACAGGCGGGAGCTAAAATTATTACCGACCAGGCTGAAGTTTGGGGTCGGGAATTAATCGTCAAGGTCAAAGAGCCTTTAGCCCAAGAGTATCAATATCTGCGCCCCCATCAACTACTATTTACCTATCTTCATTTAGCAGCAGCTCCCTCTTTAACTAAAGCTTTGATCGATGCTGGCACTACGGCGATCGCCTACGAAACTGTCGAGTTAGAGAGTGGAATGCTACCTCTGCTCACCCCCATGAGCATCATTGCCGGCCGTTTATCTGTCCAGTTCGGCGCGAGGTATCTAGAAAAGCAGCAGGGAGGTAGAGGAGTTTTGTTGGGGGGTATGCCAGGAGTCAGCCCAGGGAAGGTAGTGATTCTGGGGGGTGGTGTGGTTGGTACGGAAGCAGCTAAAATTGCCGTGGGGATGGGGGCGAAAGTCCAAATTATTGATCTGAATGTCGATCGCCTGGGCTACCTAGAAAGTTTATTTGGTTCCAGGGTAGAGTTACTTTACAGCACTACTGCTCAAATCGAACAGGCAGTGAAAGACGCAGACTTGTTGATTGGAGCCGTGTTAGTAGTAGGTAAAAAAGCTCCTATCCTGGTATCTCGTGAACTAGTGGCTCAAATGCGTCCTGGTTCTGTCATTATTGATGTGGCGGTAGATCAAGGGGGCTGCATTGAAACCCTCCGTCCCACTTCCCATACCCAGCCGACTTATGAAGCCGAAGGAGTAGTTCATTTCGGGGTCCCGAATATGCCTGGGGCAGTTCCCTGGACCGCAACTCAAGCTTTAAACAACAGCACCTTACCCTATGTCATGCAGTTAGCAGATCATGGTCTAGCGGCTTTAGGGAAAAATCAGGCTCTAGCCAAGGGCTTAAATATAAAAGAGGGGCAGATTATTCATCCCGCCGTGCAGGAAGTTTTTCCCGATTTATAGTCATTTCAAATGAAAAACCACATGATTCTGTAAAGGCGAACAGCGACGCGGAGCGGCATCCTTTAGGACGCGAAGCTTATCCGAAGGTGTCCTAAAGGATACACCTGCGGATATACCCTTTAGGGAATCCTTTAGGGCGTTCGCCCCTACGATATACCCTGATGTCTTGACAGGGTATTTTTTTTTGCCTAAACTTTTAAAACATACTTTACCGTATGGTTAAGCTAAACTGTGTCCATACTCAAAACTGGAGTTTAAAACTAACAACTTCAGCAGAGTCATAAACCTTTCTCCTTTCCCCTTATGCGAAGCAGTACCCTTTAGGCTGCGTTTGGCAGAAGCCCCGCGCTTTAAGTGATAACTTAAGCGTCGGGATGAATGCCATTATATTATTTTTTGTGCTATACTTTTATAGTAAATTAAATTCACTCTAATGTTAAAAGTAGT
>Ga0114940_10000526_pt1 | contig 17446 bp, 15 predicted proteins | sample ColdCreekSource_FD_87195 | JGI IMG/M metagenome (GOLD analysis project Ga0114940, IMG submission 87195) | Groundwater microbial communities from Cold Creek, Nevada to study Microbial Dark Matter (Phase II) - Cold Creek Source | ecosystem: Environmental > Aquatic > Deep subsurface > Groundwater ... | reverse complement strand
GTGAAGGCTTCATGGCTGCACTGATTTGCGGCCGACGCATCGTCATGCCTGATGAATACCTGCCTGTGCTGTTAGACACGGGTGAAGACGGCGAAGGCAAGTTTGCCGACGACTCGCAGTTTGAGCTGTTTTTCAAACTATGGAGCCGCCGCTGGAAAGAAATCAGCGCGTCGCTGGATGCTGATGTGGAAAGCCTAGAAGACGACCGCGCCTTTTACCCACAGGTGATGGACGTGCGCGGCGTGATGGCAAGTTTGAGCCCTGAAGAACGCGCCACCGCGATGCGCGACAACCCGGGCGAAGACGTGCCGGCGTTTGGCCAAGTCTGGGCGCTGGGTTTTATGTTTGCTGTGGAGGCGTGGCCAGATGACTGGGTTGCACCGCCAAAAGACAAAGATGCCATCAAATGGCTGAACGACGCACTGGGTGCTCTTGTTGCGCTAACTGAAGACGACACCGGCCCAGTGGAAGTGTCCGTATTAGAACAAGAAGACGGCAAAGAGGGCCCACCCAGCATGTCAAAAGCCCGCCTAGAAGCCTTTGGCGAAGCGGTTTGGGCTGTTTATGACCTGCGTGAAATGTGGCAATCCATTGGCCCGCGCGTTGAGCAAGTCTTCAAAACCGCTGAGCCGGGGCGTAATGATTTATGCCACTGTGGCAGCGGGCGCAAATATAAAAAATGCCACGGGATGAATTAATAAAGCACAAAGATACAGCAAAGAAGCTTAGGCTTTTTTAGCTAAAAATTTCTGCAAATTGTCATTTGCTGTGGCCTGCACTTTGGTACGTAAATACGGCGTCCACCCCATCAACAAACCAGGCGCACCCAGCGCTTGGCGTGCCCAAGCCCAGAAGTTGAAGCTGTCGTGGTGTTTCACGATCAGCCCCGCTTCGTTGAAGGTGAATTGCGCGTCAATCTTGTTGAGCACCATGCGCCCTGTTTTGCTGAACAGGTAATTCGCGTCCCAATGCGCCTGTCCGCTCGTTGCGTCGGCCTTGACGCCGCTGAAGTCTAAATGCCAGGCGGCTTTTGACTTTGGGTTACCCGCTGTCGCGCTGCACAGCATGGTCCACATGCCCACGGTCTGAATTTTGCCATTCAAGTTAAACACTTCGTCTTGAAACTGCACATCATCGTCATAGCAAGCAGCCATGGCTGCAGCGTCTAGCTGGGCGAAGGCGGTATAGAAGCGCTTGATAGTTTCAAGATTAGCTGTCGAGTTGTTAACAGACGTAGACATTGTGTTTCCTTTTGAGGTGAGCACGCATCTTATCTCACCGTACTTTTAAATCACAGCGGGTAATGCTTTCGATAAATAATCAAACACCATGCGTATGCGCTGACTGGAGCGGATTTCTCTGTGCACGGCTAGCCACATGGGCAGAGGTGGAATCATCAGCATGGGCAGCAGTTTGACAAGGTTGGACTGGTTGCGCCCCATGTAGTCCGCCACAAAACCAATGCCACAACCTGCCAGCAGCGCCTGCCACTGTACCGTCAAATCATCGCTGCGTAGCGCGAACGATTCTTTGCTCAACACTTGGCCGTAGTTCGCAAAACCACGAATCATCACATCTTCAGCGTCATAACCTATCAACGCGTGGTGAATCAAATCTTCTGGTAGCTGCGGCGCACCGTGCTTAGCCATATAGCTTTTGTGGGCATAAACGCCAACCGTCACGTTACCCAGCTTTTTAGCAACCAGCGTACCTTGCTCGGGTTGCACCATGCGTACGGCGATGTCCGCCTCGCGGCGCAGCAGGTTGCTGACGGTGTTGCTGGAGACCAATTCAATTTGAATCTCTGGTAACGCTTCCCGCATACGGGCCAAAATGGGTGGCAACAAATAGTTAGCCACCGGTTGACTAGCAGTAATACGCACTGTACCTTGCACCTGCGCTTGTGTACTGGAAAGTCGCCGACTCAGCTGCAGTGCGCCAGCTTCCATGGCGCGCGCCGATTCGGCCAAGCTGAGCGCCACAGCAGTAGGTTGCAGCCCACGCCCCGTGCGCTCAAAGAGCACCACACCGAGCTGCGATTCCAAGTCCGCCACGTGCCGCCCCACTGTGGGCTGACTGGTCTTCAACACCTTAGCCGCGCCCAGCAAACTGCCAGCATCCAGTGCAGCAAGGAAAGAACGTATCAATTGCCAGTCGAATTGCGGTGTCATGGGTTTATTTTGGGTGAATTTGCTTGCCCAATGATATTCAATTATGCATAGCTGGTGTACCAAGATAGTCAATTGTGTATTAACTGCAGAACTTTGACAATCCCTACATCACCACTTCAATCATCACTTCAAAACCCGCGCAAGATGAAAACCTCAAACAACATCCACACAGTTTTAGGCGCTGGCCCCGTTGCCAAAGCCACCGTCAGTGCGCTGTTGGCGCGCGGCCTGTCCGTACGCGTTGTTCACCGTTCGGGGACTTTTCCCAAGCACCCTGATTTAGAAGTCATGGCGGCAGATATTACGGATATTGCGCAACTCACCCAAGCCCTGAACGGCTCTGCTGTCGTCTACATGTGCGCCATGCCCGCCTACCACCGCTGGGTCGAGGAGTTTGATGTGATGATTTCCAACATACTTCAAGCTTGCGCCACGGCTGGCAGCGCGATGGTGTTTGCCGACAATTTGTACATGTACCAAGAATCGCCCAACGCGCCTTTGACAGAATCTACGCCTTTAAAACCAGCCACGCGCAAAGGTATTGTTCGTGCACGCGTGGCCGAGATGGTGCTGCAAGCACACCGCGATGGCAGAGTCAAAACCGCCATCGCCCGCGCGTCTGATTTTTTTGGACCCAGCGTGGACAACGCCATGTTGGGCAAGCGCTTCTTCCCGCAGCTCATAGCTGGCAAAACTGTGCGGTGGTTTGGCAACCCCGACATGCCGCACAGTTTCACCTATGTGCCAGATTTTGGCAACGCTTTGGTGGAATTAGGTGTAGACGGCATGGGCTGGGGCGAAGCTTGGCACGTACCACAGTGCATCACCAGCTCTGGCCGCAATGTGGCTGATACAACAGCTAAACTGGTCAACAAACCTTCCAAAATCGCGCAAACCGGTCAATGGATGCTGCATGTCGTTGGCCTGTTCATCCCCGCTGCCAAAGAAATGGTGGAGATGCTGCCGCACTTTGAAAAGCCATATGTCGTGGACGACAGCAAGTGGCACAGCCGTATGCACACCCGCGCGACACCATGGGATGTGGCGCTGGCTGAAACTGTGTTTTCGTATCCCTAGATGGTGTTCAGCAAAAAGTGCCTGGTATCGCCGACAATCAAGGCATGCCCCACCAGACCACGAACCTAACAACACACTTCACCACACGCGATTACCTTTCAGCCCTAGCCGTCGTCGTCATTTGGGGTTTGAACTTCATTTTCATGAAGTTCGCCCTGCGAGATTTCACACCTTTTCAAATGGGCGCAGCTAGGTATGTGTTTGCGGTTTTTCCGCTGATTTTGTTTATCAAACGTCCAAATTTGGACATCAAATGGCTGCTGTATTACGGTTTGTTTCAGGGCGTGGGGCAGTTTGGCTTTTTGTTCGTGGGGCTAAAACTGGGCATGACGGCGGCACTGGCATCAGTGCTGATGCAAACGCAGGTGTTTTTCACGGCGATTTTTAGCTTTGTGCTGTTGCATGAGCGGCCAAGCCGTTCGTTACAAATCGGTTTGTTACTTGCAGCCTTTGGGTTAGCTTGTTTTGCTATGAATTACATAGCTCCTCAGGCAACGAATACGCTGTCTACAACATTATTTGGCCTTGTTTTTTGCGTTTTAGGGGCTTCTATGTGGGCAGCGTCGAACATTGTGGTTCGCAAAAGCCAGCAATCGCTAAGCAATGACGCCAGCTTCGACGCTGTGGCATTTTTGGTCTGGAGCAGCATCGTTCCTATTCTGCCATTCATCGCTTTAACCCTGCTTTTTGATGCCGAAGCCACCCGCTGGCGCTGGCTAGATGCGTCATGGGGTAGCTGGGCATCTATCGCTTTTTTGGGTTGGGTCGCAACCATCATCGCCTACGCATTGTGGACAGGTTTACTCAAACGCCACCCGGTCAACCGCGTCGCGCCGTTCAGTTTAGGCGTGCCGGTCGTCGGCATCACCGCAGGGATGGTGGTTTTGGGGGAGCAGATTACCCACTGGCAATGGGGAGGGATTGCTTTAGTCGCCGCCGCGCTGCTGATGGTGATGTTTGGACCACGCGTCTTAAAAAACTAGCCTACAACATACCCATCTTTGCCCAACATGCTTTGCGTCACAAACTGGCTACCACGGCCTGTAGCGTTGTAATTCACGATAAAGCCGCCCACATCCGCAGATTCGCGCTTCTGGAAAGCGGCTAAGGCGGTTTGACGACTCAAACCAGCGCCTACGCGGTTGAGAACCTCAAAGGTGTAACGGGCGGCAATGTAACCTGCCAGACTTAGCGGGTTGGCTGGTTCGTCAAAATACTTGCTCATGGCTGTACGATAGGCGCGCACCACAGGTAAGCTGCTGTTCACCATGGGTACGGTTTGAGCTGCAAAGACCGGCGTTTGGCGGGCAGCGCCCATTTCTTTCATGGTTTGCAAGTTCACGTCTGCTAACGCCAACACGTAGCGCTGGCGCGATTGTTGCTCCAAACCCGCTGTTAATTGCGCCAGTTCAGGCGTGCCGCCTATGAACAACTGCACTGCAGGTGAAGTGGCCGCCAATTTCTGCCCAACGCTTTTCAAATCATGTGTGGGTGGCGAGGTACTGATTTGCATACTCATGCGCTGCGCCGAGCGCTCCACATCAGCTCGATACAGTGCGTACTCCTGTGGTGAAGCGTAAATCACGCCCAAGTCCTTGGTTCCCACCACAGACAAAGACTTCACAATGTGTGAAATTTGCGCTTGTCGGTCCGCAAAAATAGCAAATGTCGTGTCGTCCAACTCGTTGCTCGCATTTTGCAGCCACGGTGCAACGTGGGCCAGTCCTGAACGCTCTGTCCGCAACAAGCTTGTCAGTGCCTGTGCTGTCCGGTCACCTGCTGTGCCAGAGATCGCTATGCAAGAAGTGATGCTTTGCGCACTGTCAAAAGCAGCGCGCAAACTGGTAGCGCTGCCGTCAGTCTCAATCGACAAATGCTTGACGGGTCGCCCCTGCAAACCACCCTTGGCATTGATTTCCTGCCACGCGGCGCGTGAGCCGATCAAGTAATCTTTTGATACATCTTGTTGCTGCGCTGTGGTGTCCACGATTTGTGCAATCACCCAAGGGCGAGCAGGCTGCGCACGCACTGTTACTGGCGTCAACATGGCAGCTGTACTGATTGCAAGAATACGTTGCAGGATTGCGCGACGTTGCTCGGTTTGAAGTTCGTTTTTTACTTGTGTCATGTCAGCAAGTGTAAAAAAACAATGTGTCAGTTCTATGACAATATTTTTATTCTCACATAAAAATACCATTAAACCTGTATTTTTATTATGTTTATTGCTTCTAAATTAATAGCATGTATGCTTTTTATCGCAAACAAAAGTATTAGAAAAAAAATTTACTTTGAAAAATAATTTAATTTTTTTAGAAAAATAAAATTTGATTACTTCAGGCCTACAAGTAAAAAAATCTGTCTTCATTGTGTTGACGCAATTAACGAAAACCGAGAGAAGTTAAGTTCTCAAAAGCATTTATTTGGGTAATTTTCACAAGTTTATTTGTAACTATTGAAAGAAATTTCTTCTCAATCAATTTTCAGAAGCCTAATATTTAACCAAGTCTTGTTTCTTTTTGTAAATAAATGTCTCGCAATGTCTTTAGTGTTTATTCGTAGTTGCTAAAGATTTTGGTTTGATTTTTAAGTGTTAGCCCAGTTGCAAACACCATCAAAAAAAACTTACTTAAGGTGTGTTTTAACAGTAACTATGTCAGCAGTTCGATTCAATTTTTTGGGGATCCACATGAAAAATCTAAACATGTATCGATTAATGCTCATAAGTCTTTTCTCAATGCTTCTAGCCGCTTGCGTGCCATGGGCTGAATTTACCGTAGAGCCAACAAACGTCGTAGCTGGCAAAGTCGCCACTTTCGATGCCTCGCATAGCATGGTTTCTGAAAAAGAGCACGGCAAAGCAACCTACACATGGGACTTTGGCGATGGCACAGCTGCTGGTGACGGGAAAATTGTGAAACACACATTTGCATCAAAAGGCAAATACAACGTCACTTTGACGATCACACCCGAGAAGAGCAAAGGTAAAGCCAAAGGCAAAAAAGGAATCGTGACGAAAACGATTACCGTTGCTGACGCCACAGCAGGCGACAGTGCATCGGCAGAACTTCAAATCCAAGCTCAAGGCTCAGACGGTGTATTGATCGCAAATGCCAAGGTGGACATAGGTGGGCTCAGTGCAAAATCTGATGCAAAAGGTGTTGCAGTACTTTCAAACGTTCCTGTGAGCAACAATCAAATCGTAACGATTACTAAAGCTGGCTACGTTTCTCAAACAGTCCAAGCAACGATTGCACAAGGCAAAACTAACAAACTGCAAATCACTTTACTTCCAGTTAAAGAGAAGCGCACCATCGCTCGTGCTGAAATTGCGCAAGTCATTGCAAGCAAAACTTTGGGCGCATCAGTCACTTTGCCAGCGAACGCTTTGGTCAAACCCAATAACCAAGTTGCAACATCTGCCATCTCAGCGAACTTGTCACCGTTTGATGTCAAAAGCCTTGACATGAGTGCCATGTTGGGCAAAGGGCGTGGCCGTGACGCTGCTGGCAAGTTAGTTAACCTGATTAGCGCTGGCGTTTTCAGTATCGATTTTTACGATGCTCAAAACACGCATTTACAACTTGCTGCTGGAAAAACTGCTGATATTCAAGTTGATTTACCTTATGCCAGCATCAACGGTAAAGCCCTCTCTGTAGGCACTGTTGTCCCACTTTGGCACTTCGATACCCTGCAAGGTTTGTGGATTGCCGAAGGGTCTGGAACAGTAGTTGCATCGCAATCGTCTAGCGTTGGCCTAGCCGTCAAAGCAACTGTTTCTCACTTCTCAACATGGAGCTGGAATTTTGTTATCGACAATTTGGGCAGCGTCACTGTAAGCTGTGTTGACAACACCCAACAATTGACAGCTTGTGATTTGTCAGCGGTAGTTGTTTTGCCAGATAACTCTTACTATTACAGGAATACGCAAATTGAAGCCGAAGTAACCACTGTGGTCGATATGCCTACAGATGGCACCGTCACTTGGTTGGGTATTTCAAGCCAAGGTCAATTGGGTTCTGTTCAATCCACCACCACTGGCAATGTAGTTGTAGCATTGACTCCAGCACTGACCGATAATTTTGTGCAATGCAAATTGGCTGATTTGAGCCCTACAGATTGCAATGTTGCAGCAAATATCACCTTAAATGATGGCGGCGTTATCACCCTTCCGTTCTATGTCCCAGGCGATGGCGCATGGGTTCGCACAGCCTTGTACACAACAACCGCTATTTCATGGTCAGCATCCACCGGCTTTTCATTCGGTGTCGGTGACCAATTGGTTCGGTATGAAGGTGAGGCAACATCGCCAGCAACTGGTAACGTCAATATAACTCTGAGCAATCAAGTTATCACTGATGACAAGTCACTGGTGCTCTCTTGTGACAGCAATGCCGATATCTACCCCACTGGCTCATCGGCCGGCCAAGCAAACTTGCCTACGCCAACCCAAGAAGCAATAGTGAATTGCAATATTGGGGTCTCAGTATTTGGCACAAATTCAAGCTTCAACTACATCACCCCAGCTTTGCTAGCTGGCGAAAGCATCAATTTGCTATTGCCACCCATGGCTTTTATGGATACCGTCTACATTGGCGCTACAGGCACAACAGCACAAAGCAACTACATCAATGTGTACACATCATCCCCAGCGAACACATTGTCTAGTTTCCAATCCATCATGCTTCGTTTGAATAATCTAACATCAACATAACTACTCTCCTCAGCTATTTCCCCTTTCACCCCGCAATGGGTGAAAGGGGATTTTTTATGCCCAGTCGATTGATTAAAATTTGACGATGCTCAAACGTATCCACCACGCCGCCATCATCTGCTCCAACTACGAAGTCTCTAAGCGCTTTTACACCGAATATCTTGGCTTGAAAGTCATCGCAGAAAACTACAGGGAAGCGCGTCACTCTTACAAACTTGACTTAGCGTTACCAGACGGCTGTCAAGTGGAACTGTTTTCCTTCCCGAACGCGCCTGAGCGCCCCTCCTATCCCGAAGCGCTGGGATTACGTCATCTTGCGTTTGAGGTTGATGATGTGGAGGCTTGCAAAGCCAAATTGAAATCCTTAAGCATCAGCGTTGAAGAGATTCGGCTGGACGAATATACGAACAAACGTTTCGTCTTTTTTGCAGATCCGGATGGATTGCCTTTGGAGTTGTATGAGAGCATCTAGCCGATATATTTATTGCCTGCACAGCTATTTTATTTATAGCGTTTTGTAACTGCGTAAGCTGGCTTGTTTCCCCCCACTCACCCCTAACCCCTCTCGCCCCGCCGGGCGAAATGGGAGCTTTCATTTGAGGGTTGGCTGTTAAGTTTTGACCGAACTGAGCGGTATTGAGTAAAAAACGTTTCTGATAATTAATACTGATTTAAACTCTAAGCGCTATATATCGCACGCTATAAGCGCTTTTAAGTGCTTAAATTCACTAACGCTCAAAGTACATTTCAATTTTTTATTAAAAGATATTACGGTAAATTAAAAATGCAGATTGATCCACGCACGCAGCCTCTTCGTAATTGGAATGAACTAGCACGCGAAAATGCGGAAAACGCTATTGTTTCATCTATGTTTGAGGCAGGAAGTAAAGCTACCGAGCCAATAGAAACATTCAGCACTTGGATACTTGTTGCTACAGCAGCAGTGGCATCATTTTTAATAACTAACGCAGATAAATTAATCCCATTCATCACAAAAAATGGCTTTCTTACATGCGGAATTTTTCTTTTTGCATCTTGTGTCTTTGGATTTATCTCAAAAATATTTGCAGTACGCGCAAAGATCAACTCAGAAGTGCAAGCAAGCGTACTTAAGACGTTTACTGCGCAATTAGAGATATTCAACCAAGAAGCAGCAAAAATACAAGCTGGTGCAAAGTTTTGGGGGATAACTTTGGAATCTGGCATTCGCATGGATCGGATTTTGAGTGAATTTATGAAACCATTTCCATTCTGGGTACGTTGGATTGCAAAACGGCATTTCACAAAGTACGCTGGCGACCCTCAAATTGGTCACATTCTTCAAGTGAAAACACTCAATCGCCAAGGTTTTTCTGCCTTTTTACAAGCAGTATGTTTTATTGGTTTTCTTGGCGCTGGCTTTTACTTCGCGGCAACAATCCCAACTTAAGGCATTGGTTATAGGCCCCGCGCAGCCTGCAACACATCCCGCGTCTGCATCGCCACATTCCGCGCGGCATCTGCAAAATCAGCCCCGCTTGACGCATACAACACCGCACGCGAGGAGTTCACGATGATGGGGGCTGTGGTTTCACCGTTGACTTGTTTCCAACCAGCTTTGACAGTGGCTACTGCGTCACCGCCTTGAGCGCCTACGCCGGGGATGAGTAGGGGGACGTGGGGGGCGACTTTTCTAACGCGTTCTATTTCATTCGGGTAGGTTGCGCCTACAACCAAACCTAATTGGCCATTGGTGTTCCACTCACCTTGGGCTAGTTTGGCGATGTGTTCGTACAAAAGCGGCTCGCCTGCGACAGAGCTTAGACGTTGGGCTTGAAAGTCGTCGCCACCGGGGTTGGAGGTGCGGCAGAGGAGGAAGGCACCTTTGCCGTGGTAGGCCAGGTAGGGTTGCACGGAGTCAAAACCCATGAAGGGTGACAGGGTGACGGCGTCTGCACCGTAGCGCTCGAAGGCTTCAATGGCGTATTGGGCTGCGGTGGAGCCGATGTCGCCGCGTTTGGCATCCAAAATCACGGGGACGTGGGGCGCGGTGGCGCGCATATGCTGCATGAGCTTTTCTAGCTGGTCTTCGGCGCGGTGGGCAGCGAAATAGGCGATTTGGGGTTTGAAGGAGATCACCAAATCGGCCGTGGCGTCCACAATAGCGGCGCAAAAGTCGTAGATTTTGCTGGCATCGCCTTTGATATGGGCGGGGAATTTGGATGGCTCGGGGTCTAGGCCGACGCAGAGCATGGATTGGTTACGGCGCTCGGCGTCAATGAGTTGTTCTAAAAAGGTCATGGGGGGATTGTAAATTAGCACTCGGCACACTTGAATTAACATCACGCTATGCAAAAACTCTCCGCAAAACAACTCTGGCTCTTGATCATTCTTACCATCGTGTGGGGCCTGAACTGGCCGGTGATGAAGCTAGGCGTCACTGGCATGCCGCCGCTGCTGTTCAGAACACTGTCGATGTGGTTGGGGCTGCCGGTGCTGGCTTTGGCGCTGGTATGGCTGAAAGTGCCGTTTGCCATGTCGCGCAAACATTGGCCTGAGCTGCTCTTACTGGCGGCGACCAATATGTTCATCTGGCATGTGTGCATTATTTTGGCGATTCAGTCGCTTTCCAGCGGGCGGGCGGCGATTTTGGGCTACACCATGCCTATTTTTTCGGCCATTCTGGGGGCAATCTTTTTTGCCAGCGTCATGACAAAGCGCAACTGGCTGGGCGTAGCCGCCGCTGCACTGGGTGTGGCGCTGCTGCTATGGCATGAAATGATGGGCTTGAGCGGCAAACCGCTGGGAGTGGCCTTGGCTTTAACCGCAGCCGCTACGTGGGCACTGGGCACGCAGCTGCTGCGCCGCACCAAGATTGACACGCCGACTTTGACGATTTCGTTTTGGATGACGGTGCTGGCCTGCGTGGTGATGTCGGCGCTGACCGTCACGTTTGAGCGAGAAGCCTGGGTGATGCCGTCGCAAAGCTCATGGTTTGCGATTATTTACAACGCGGTGCTGGTGTTTGGCTTTGCCCATGCAGCATGGTTTTATTTGGCGCGCACGCTGCCGCCGGTGGCTTCAACGCTGTCGGTGATGTTTATCCCGATTTTGGGCGTGTTTGTGGGGGCGTACTGGCTAGGCGAGGTCTTGCACTGGCAAGATTGGGCGGCGGTAGCGCTGATGGTGATGGCGATTGCGTCGGTACTTGCACCCACCAAAACTCCAACCAAGCTATCAACTACGGCAAAGATGAGTTAGAAAGACGCTTTAGCCAAACACAAATCAGCCCACGCCTTGGCTTTATCCGCTGGATTACGCAGCAAATTGGCGGGGGAATATGTCACGACGACGGGAATGCCTTGGTATTGATGCACAACCCCACGCAATTGCCCCAGCGGTGGCACAGGATTGCTGACAGAGTTAGCCAGCAGCGCCTGCGCAGCGTAGCGCCCCATGGCCAAAATCATTTTTGGACTCGCTAGCGCCACTTGGCGGCGTAAAAACGCCTCGCACTGCGCCAGCTCTTGTGCGCCAGTGCTTTGGCCCTCGGTGCGGCATTTGACGGACGGTGTTAATGTGACTTTTTGGGTCACCTGCTCATCATTCAAACCCATGGCTTTGAGCATATTACCCAACAAAACACCCGCTTCACCCGTGAAAGCTGCGCCGGCGGCTTCGTCGGACTCGGTCGGTGGGTCGCCCACGATGAGCCAATCGGCTGGCTGCACGGACGCCGGCGAACCAAAAACAATGCCCTTTCGCCCTGTGCAAAGCTGGCAAGCTTGGCAGGTTTGTGCGGTTTGCAGTAGGGTTGGCCAATCCATCTCTTGCAAACCTGCGGGCATGGGCTGCAGTGCCACGGCAGGGCTGGTAAGACTGGAAGGAGGCTTATCAACTTGTTTAGCTGGCAAATTGACAGGTGGTCGCTCCGATACGGCTCTGGGGGGTGTATTTATGGCTGTAGCCGGCGTATTTACTGCCTTAACAGCTATTTTATTAATAGCAATTTCAGGCACTTCTACGCTATATTCTGCTATGTAAACTGGCTCAGGCTGCCAAACGGTGATGCCCATTTCTTGCAGGATGGCGCGTTGGCGGGTGTCTAAATCGAGGCTCATAGTTTTGGGCTCACAGCTTCAAACTCATAACTATCGCATCTTCACGACCGTTAGATTTGGGGCCTTTTGGGTAGTAATCTTGCCGAACACTCACCAGTTTGAAACCCTGCGCTTTGTAAACCTGCTGCGCCCGCTCGTTGCTGCCGCGCACTTCCAGCCACAGCCACGCCGCACCCTGCCCGCGCGACCAAACGGCCAACGCTTCCAACATCGCCCTTGCCCAGCCTTGGCGCTGAAACGACTCTGCCACGGTGATGTTGAGCAAATGCACCTCTTCAAAGCCTTTCATGGCGATGAAATAGCCAAGAATCTCAGAATTTGAAGTCGATTCTGTGGTTAAGACCTGCATTTGGTAGCCGGTTTTGATGGAATCTTCGAAATTGGCGCGGCTCCACGGGTGGGGGTAGACGGCGTTTTCGATGTCTAAAACGCGATCGAGCCAATCCGTCGTCAAGGGGTGAAATTCCACCTCTGGTTGTGCAGCCAAAAGAGGTAGGGGCTTCAAAATCGCATTCATACGACTGATTTTAAGGCTTGGCTGATGGCTTGGTTATGGCTTGCAGTTTCAAATCAGCTCTTTCAGCCGTGGTTTGCGCCACTTTGTCGCGCACGTAAAGTGGTAGGGCTTGGTCTGCCGGAACGCCCAAACCCGCTGCCAACATGGCTGGCGCTAGGCGCAGCATGGCGGTGGCGGTGGGTAAGGCATTTATTCGGCTGGTATCCTCCAAGCAATTACCAGCTAACTGAAAGCCAGTTTCAAACTTTAAATCAGCCGGTTTACAGAGCTGAATATCAGAAATTGCGTCCCAAACACCGTCTTTATAGGCATAACTAGCTGCGTAAACCTCACCCATGCGGGCGTCTAAAACGGCTTGGATTTGAGTCGCCGCCGAATTAAAACGCGCTTCTTCAGCCACAGCCAATAAGGTGTTGATAGGCAAAACCTGAACGCCACCCGCCCCAAACGCTAGCCCCTGAGCCACCGAACACGCCGTGCGCAACCCCGTGAACGAGCCCGGCCCGCGCCCGAAAACGATGGCGTCTAGCTGTTGCAGCGTTAAATTAGCCTCTTTCAACAAGGTCATGATGGCTGGAATCAAGGCGGCAGAGGTTTTAGCGCCGCCCTCAGAAGTGTGCTGCCATGTGTTGACGCCATTGGACACGGCGATGAACATGGTTTCGGTACTGGTGTCGAAGGCGAGGAGTTTTAAAGGATTTGTCATTTTTGATTCGTCATTTTTTACTTGCCGCCCGCACGCCAAACAAAATCCCAATCGTGACCAAGGCCAAGCCAGCGATGAGGTTGATCGACAAAGGTTCACCCAAGAAAAATACAGCGCCTAGCGCCGATAAGCCAGGCACGAGCGCCGTCATCATCGTGCTGCGCACTGGGCCGAAATGTTGAATCATTTTGGTGAAGGTAATGCCTGAAATTACCACTGAGCCAACGCCTTGGTAAACGGCTTGAAACGCCATTTCACCCCACGGCGCGGTGGTTAAATGAGAGTTGATAGCTTTAAAAAACACCAGCAAGCCATAAACAGGTACGTACGTGACAGCTGTGAACACGGTGATGGCGATGGTGGCTTTGACCGCGTCTAGCGCGTATTTACGTGCGTTGACCGAGTAAAACGCCCAGCAAGTGGAGGCACCTAGGAAGAGCAAATCGCCCTTCCAAGTCTCGCCACCGTCAAACACTTTGAGCAAGCTTGCGCCGCCTACCAGTAAATCACCTAAAAAAATCAAGCCTAGACCAATGGCGCGAGTTGGGGTGATATGGTCTTTCAACAACCACATGGCAACCAATGCGGTAGACAGGGGTAAAGTGCCGGGCATCAACACACTGGCGTGCGCAGCCGGTGCAAAGAAAAAGCCGCTGTAAGCCAGCATGGCATACACCACGCCACCAAATATGCCTACCAAAGCTGTAATTTTGAGGCCATAGGGTGACAAACCCAGCCACGATGGCAGGTTTAAAGATGCTTGAGTTAATGACTTCAGGCTTTTTTTCTGATTGCGCACAATCCACCAGCCCCAAGGCAGCAGCACCATGCCAGCGCCTACAAATCGCAAAAACACCATATCTAACGGTAACAAACTACCTTTGGCAGAGGCTCGGGCGATGACGATGAATGAAGACCAAATTAAAATGGTCACCACCGCAGACAAGATGCCTACTGCTTTGGGCGAGAGCTGACGGGGTGCTGAATGTAACGAATTGATTGCTGACATGCCTCTATTATCAAGGCACGGGATAATGGTCTGATGAAACGTTTCTTTTTATGCGCTTGTTTGCTCGGGTGCAGTGCTAGCCCATTCGCCTTTGCTCAAGCCCTCAGCCCAGCGTCTTCAAAAAATATTCCCAGTGCAATAACCCAAGCGCTTGCCCGCGCTGGCGTGCCGCTAGATGCCGGCAGCTTTGAAGTGCGTGAGCTGAACGGCGATAAATCACCACGCTTGAGCTACAAAGCTGCTGTTGCTATGAACCCTGCATCAGTCATGAAACTGGTGACAGCCTATTCTGCCTTGGACATCTTGGGGCCTACTTTCACTTGGAAAACTGGTTTTTACACCAATGGAGCGCTTAGCAAAGGCGTTTTGACGGGGAATTTAATCATCAAAGGCGGTGGAGACCCTAAATGGGTGCTTGAACGCATCGAGGAAAACTTCAAAACCTTGCAAACGCTGGGCGTGCAGCGCATTACGGGCGATATTGTGCTGGACAACAGCGTGTTTGATCTGCCAGAAAAAAATTCAGCTGATTTTGACGGTGAACCCATGCGCCCCTACAACAGTGCGCCGGATGGCTTGCTGGTCAACTTCAAAGCGCTGATTTTGAAATTTGTACCTGATCCGCAAACGCAAACCATTCGCGTCGTCTCTGAGCCACCGATGGCTGATGTCGCCATTGATTCCCAAGTTACCGCCACGACGGACGGCTGTGGTGATTGGCGCAGTGGTTTGCGGGCAGATTTTTCTAACCCTAACAAAGTCCAATTTAACGGAAGCTATAGCGTGCGCTGTGGTGAAAACACGTGGCCTGTGGCTTATATTGAGCCAGCGAGCTACGCCATTCGCGTTGTCAAAGCCATGCACAAAGCGTCTGGCGGGGTGTTAGATGGCAAGGTGCGCTATGGTACCCTGCCCCGCACGGCGTTGCTGCTGTGGCAAGCGCCGTCATTACCACTGTCGCAAATCATTGCGGACGTTAACAAATACAGCAACAACGTGATGGCGCAGCAGGTTTTTTTGACGCTAAGTGCGCAGTATTCAACTTTTAATAGCTCATTGCATTTGCCCGGTGCGCCGCGAATCGGCAACTTTGCAAGATCAGCCACCACGGTGCAAAACTGGTGGCGCGAGCGATTTGGGCGAATCGTGAAAGCGCCGATTTTGGACAATGGCTCTGGACTGAGTCGCAAAGAGCGCATCACAGTGCAATCACTCAGCGAGCTGCTTCGCCTAGCAGCAAGCAGTCCTCACAATGATGTGTTCATCAACTCTCTGTCAGTAGCCGGCGTGGACGGCACGGCGGCCAACATGGCTAGACGAGGCATTGCCGTCAACGCCATCGGCAATGCTCAGCTCAAAACCGGCACATTGCGCGATGTGGCAGCCGTTGCGGGCTACGCCATCGGCAAAAGCGGCAAGCGCTACAGCGTGGTAGGCTTGATTAACCATCCAAACGCTGGAGCTGCACGGCCAGCACTGGATGCTTTGGTGGAATGGGCTGTCGTAGATGAATAACTCACAGAATTTGCATCAATGACTAAACTACAAAAACGCGATTTAGCCGAACTGCTAGAAGCGGTTAACCTAGAAGCGCCACTAGCACAGCGGCATTTGTGGTTGATCGAGCTGTTCACTTGGATTCGTGGCGACGCCAAATCTACCAGCGCTGCGATCAACCGCTTGCACTTGCTGCTGGACGTGGTGCAAGCACGGCCACAGTTGCAAACACGCATTCGTCAATGGTGGCACCAGCTGCTGCATATTGTTGATGCATCTAGCTTGTTGGCAGACTATGGTTTTGCACAGCGCAGCGCTTTTGTGAGTGAATTGACCGAGCGCATCCGCTTAAAGCTGCTGCCTGCCACGCCGGAGACGACAGACGCTGCCGTACTGTTCTCACTTGTTTTGCCTAAAAGTTTTGACCAACTGTGGCTGGCAGAACTAGATGAAGAGACGCTGGCTCGCATTGCAGAATTGTTAGAAACACCAGACATTGGCGACAGTGCGCGTACCAACACGACCTATTGGCAAAACACGGTTTTGGAAGCCATTACCTTTTGCGTGGGGCACATTCGGTCCAGCGGTTTTTCACCTGAGTTGCGCACACGGATGAGTGCCGCTGCCGTGCAAGACCGGCCTTTTCATTGGTTGGATGCTGACTTAGATGCTTTGCGAGCTGCGTTTTTAGCGTCTCGTGCAATTTCAGATTCAGACAGTGAAGATGTTGCAGACGCCAAAGTATCATCACTGCAGCACGCCGTCACCACCTTCCGCGACCGCTTAGACGCCTGCCGACAAGCTGCGGGAACGGTGTACACGCATTTGGATGAGCACGGCATCTCCGTCAGCCTCGTTTTCCGCCTGCGTGAAATGCGGGCGCGGGTGCTTCGCATTCGTGAGTTACTGGATTGTTTGTTATCAGATCGCCCCAACAGCTACACCGCCAAACTGCTGTCGCATTTGGTCAAAATTGGTGTGCATAGACAAAGTGTGCGCGATTTGATCACCTCCAACACCACACTCTTGGCCGCAAAAATGGCCGACCGCAGCGCAGAAACGGGAGAAAACTACATCACTCGCAACCGCGCTGAATACTGGGACATGCTGCGCAAAGCTGCGGGCGGCGGTGGCATGGTGGCGATCACCATTTTGGTGAAATACTTGCTGCTGGCTGTAGGATTTTCAGCTTTTTGGGGTGGCTTTTTTGGTGGTGTGAATTACGCGCTGAGCTTCATCGCCATTCAATTGCTACATTGGACGCTGGCAACCAAGCAACCCGCGATGACCGCGCCTGCTATGGCCGCCAAACTCAAAGATTTGAGTGGCGATAACGAGGTAGCGTCTTTCGTCGACGAAGTTACCCACGTGGTGCGCTCGCAAGTCGCCGCTGTTGCGGGCAACTTGGCTTTGGTCATTCCCTGCGTGTTATTGATCAGTTATTTGATGCAGCTGGGCTTAGGCAGACCGTTGATTGACCACACCGAAGCGCACCATGCTTTGGCATCGCTCACGCTGCTGGGGCCAACGGCTTTGTTTGCAGCGGCTACGGGCGTGGTGCTGTTTTTGTCCAGCATTTTTGCAGGTTGGGCGGAAAACTGGTTTGTACTGCACCGCTTGGACTCTGCCATGCGTTTTAACCCACGCATCACAGCGGC
>Ga0114940_10000525_pt1 | contig 17501 bp, 12 predicted proteins | sample ColdCreekSource_FD_87195 | JGI IMG/M metagenome (GOLD analysis project Ga0114940, IMG submission 87195) | Groundwater microbial communities from Cold Creek, Nevada to study Microbial Dark Matter (Phase II) - Cold Creek Source | ecosystem: Environmental > Aquatic > Deep subsurface > Groundwater ... | reverse complement strand
CCAGAGCCGACGCTATTGGAGGCGCTCAAGTGCATGTCAAAGATTTAGCTGTATCCCTACAAGAGGATCAGCATAAGGTTTTGATTTTAACGGGAGAGTCAGGTATTTACAACGAAGACTTAAAACAAGCAGGGATTGAATCGATCGCTTGTGACTCTTTAAAAAGATCAGTAAATCCGATTCTGGATGGTAAAAGTTTGAGATACATTTTATACATAATTGAACAATTCAAACCAGATTTAATTGCCGCTCATTCGAGTAAAGCTGGTATTCTAGGACGTTTAGCCGCAGGGATCAGCAAAGTTCCTTGCGTGTTTACCGCCCATGGATGGTCTTTTACTGTAGGTATCCCAGAACCTAGTCGCTCTATCTATCGCTGGGTTGAACAATTAATTATCCCTTTGGCGACTAAAGTAATTTGTGTTTCTGAGTTTGATCGTCAAATCGGCTTAAAAGCTCGTTTGAATCCCCAGAAACTAGTAACTATTCACAACGGCATGAAGGATATTACTTCTGATTTAAAAGCCGATCTCACTCAAGTTCAGCCGCTAAAAATTGCCATGGTGGCGCGCTTCGATCATCCTAAAGATCATCTGACCTTAATTGAAGCCTTTAAAGATCTTGATGCCGAACTTGTGTTGGTGGGAGATGGCCCGAATTTACCCAGTATTCGTCAGCGAGTTGAGCAGTTGAACATCAGTCATAAAGTTACTTTTTTAGGCTATCGCCAAGACATAGCTGAAATTTTGGCTACAGTACAGATTTTCACTTTGATCTCCAAATTCGAGGCTCTACCCTGCACAATTATTGAAGCGATGCGCGCTGGCTTACCCGTTGTGGTTTCTGATGTGGGGGGAATTAGTGAAATTGTGCTTGATGGTGAGACGGGCTATCTGATTCCGCATAACCACCTAGAAACCATCCGCCAAAAGCTAGCTTACCTAGTTAATAATGAAGCCGCCAGAATTAGCATGGGTATTCTCGGTCGCCAAAAATATGAATCACAACTGACATTTCAGCAGATGTATGACAAAACCTTATTAACTTATCAAGCAGCGATCGCCAAACAGCTCTAAACCATAAACTTAAGCATCAAACCAAGTAAAAAATTTATCCATTTATCCATCTTAATAAATCAGTGAAACAGCCAATTCTTCTATCAACCCCTCACATTGGTGAGCAAGAATTAAAATTTGTCCAAGAAGCATTTCAGACCAATTGGGTTGCTCCTGTGGGGCCTCATATTGATGCTTTTGAGCGAGAGTTTGTGCAGACAGTAGGATCTGATTATGCCGCCGCCCTATCATCAGGTACAGCAGCCTTGCATCTGGCCTTAAAATTAGCAGGGGTAAAGCCAGGGGATGAAGTTTTTTGTTCTACTTTTACCTTTATTGCTAGCGTTAGTCCGATTACTTATTTAGGGGCAACTCCTGTCTTCATCGATAGCGATCGCACTTCTTGGAATATGGACCCCCAGCTACTAGAATCCGCCTTGGCTGCCAAAGATAAGTTAGGGAAATTACCCAAAGCAGTGGTTCTAGTACATCTCTATGGTCAAAGTGCCGACATCGAACCCATTGCTCAGATTTGCGATCGCTATGGAATTGCCCTAATTGAAGATGCTGCGGAAGCTTTAGGTGCAACTTATAAAAATACCTCCCCTGGTACTTGGGGGCGGGCGGGTATCTTTTCGTTCAATGGCAACAAAATTATCACCACCTCTGGAGGGGGGATGTTGGTTTCCAACGATGGCGATTTAATTGGTCAGGCAAAGTTCTTAGCCACCCAAGCCAGAGATCCAGAACCCCATTACGAACATACCCAGATTGGTTTTAACTACCGACTAAGTAATATCTCGGCAGGGATTGGTCGAGGGCAGTTAATGGTGCTAGAAGATCGAGTCGCAGCTCGTCGCCGTAATTTTGCCTTCTATCAAGAGACTTTGGTCGATTTACCAGGAATTGACTTTATGCCTGAAGCAGATTTTGGCATCTGTACCCGTTGGTTAAGTTGCGTAACCTTCGACCCCAATACTGGGGGGATTGACCGAGAGACAGTCCGACTCAAACTCCTAGAACAACAGATCGAAACCAGACCTGTTTGGAAGCCTATGCATTTGCAGCCAATATTTAAGGACTGTGAATGTTTCAATAACGGGGTCGCCGCAGAATTATTTGAGAAGGGTTTATGCTTGCCTTCTGGCTCTAATCTGACCGAGGAAGATCTACAACGAGTAACTGACGAGGTAAAAAGTGTATATAGTAGCCAGTCTAATTGAGACGAAAAGTTCATTAAAACTTTTTGTTAGATGTTAAATTTTACGGTTATTATGTGTAAGTAGTTTTACGTACTACGTAAGCTTCTATTAGGGTTCCTGAACAAATTGCCCGCAATCACCTGAAAACATATTTATATGATTAACGCTTCACCCGCTTCTATGGGACCAGATCAATATTGGCAGATTATTAGTAAACACCGACACCAAGGTTCTTTAGCTTTTCTCGCGATGCTCACTTTAGGAGTTGTGGCGACGACTCTCAAGCCTAGTGTTTATCAAGCAGACGCAAAACTGAAGTTCAAGGGAAATACTGCTAGTTCATCTCTGACCGAAGTTAGCAAAGCGATCGGCAACTTGTCACCAATTGTTGACCAGGGAAACCCCCTTGATACGGAGGCAGAGGTGTTGCGTTCAGTGCCGATGATCAAAAAAACGATCAACGACCCAGAACTTCAGCTAAAAGATCGTGAAGGCAAAACATTAAGCGTTGATAGTTTCCAGAAGAACTTGAAAGTAGGCTCGATTGTATCCACTGATATTTTAGAAGTTAGCTATATCAGTCAAGATCCAGAAGAAGCAACGAAGGTGGTCAATACTCTGATTAAAAATTATCTAGAAAATAATTTGGCGGTTAACAAGGCTGAAGCTGAAGCTGCCAGAAAAATTGTTGAAGGACAATTACCCAGAGTTGTCAGCTCCTTGCGTCAAACTGAAGTAGCGATCCGTCAACTAAAGGATGATAACGAGTATATCGATCCCCAACAAGATAACTACGTCTCGATTTTTAGAATGCAGGAAATCCGTAAGGGTATATCTGAAACTGAGGGTGAGTTGTTGAGTAATAATTCTCAGGCTAACTATATTAGAAATGAACTGGGTCTGACAGCACCGCAGGCATTGATCCTAGCTAATATCAGTCAGTCACCAGAGGTTCAGGAGACGATTTTAAAGCTGCAAGAAGCAGAATCCGAGTTAGCTATTGCTCAAGGTCGTTTTACCGCCAATAGCCCTAATGTGATTGAGGCTCAAGTACAAGCTAGTTCCTTGAAAAAATTACTTGAAAAGCAAACTATTGCGATTGGTGGCGAAAGTGCAAGAGCCATTATCGGCAAGCTCAAAACTGGAGAAACTCAGCAGGGGCTGACTAACGAGTTAATTGCTCTTGAAACTAGTAGTTCTGGTCTCAGGAAAAAGATTGCTAACTTAAAGCGAGCTGAACAAGAACATCTTGCCAAGATGCAACAGTCGCCTATAGTAGAACAAAAACTTCGAGTCTTAACTAGAGAGTTAGATTCCTTAGATTCTACTTACAAAGTTCTACAGGAACAGCTACAGAATATTAGCAACGCTGAAACCCAAGATTCAAGTAATATCAGAGTAATTTCTAATGCTGAGATACCAAGTGAACCCCTATTTTCTCGTGCGGTAGGTTATTTAGCTTCTGGCTCGTTAGCTATATTAACAGCCACAGTAGTGATCTACTTGTCAGAAACTAGGAGCAGATCGGCAAAAATTGTTGATGGAGTGAAACAAATTGAGAATTATGGTGCTGGTGCGTTAGAAACAATTTCTGAAGTACGAGAAATTAGATATTTGACCGAAGAAGATATCAAAAGACTAACAGCCGAGATCGTGAGGCTGTATGGTAAATAGTTCAAAATAAGCAGCTTAGATTAAGTTTAAATAGCTCTATTAAGACTGAATCCCATTAAAACTTTTTATTTAATCTTAAGCTTTTCAGTTACTATATTTTAAGCAGATTTACATATGTCCTTTACTCTTACAATTACTTAACTTAATTTCAAATAACGCCACTAACTAACATATAACAATTGATTATGAACTCTTCACAAACCTCTCTAGGAACTGATCAATATTGGCAGATTGCAAAGAGACGTTGGCTTCCAGGCTCTGTGGCTTTTCTAACAGTACTTACTTTAGGAATCATTGCAAATACCCTCAAAAGTAGTGTTTATCAGGCAGATGCCAAGCTAAAGTTTAAAGGCAATACTGTTAGCTCGTCCCTAACGGAAGTAAGCAAAGCGATCGGTGCCTTAACACCAATTGTTGAACAGGGAAACCCTCTTGATACGGAGGCGGAGGTGTTGCGTTCTGTACCGATGATCAAAAAAACCATCAATGACCCAGAGCTTAAGCTAAAAGATAGTGAGGGTGAGAAATTAAGCGTTGATGCCTTCGTGAAGAATTTAAGTGTAGGTTCGATTGTATCTACAGATATTTTAGAAGTTAGTTACGTCAGCGAAGATCCAGAAGAAGCTGCGAAGGTGGTCAATATCTTGGTCAAAAATTATCTAGAAAATAACCTAGTCGTCAATAAAGCCGAAGCGGTATCAGCCAAAGAGTTTCTTGAAGGACAGTTGCCCAAAGTCCAGGAGTCGTTGCGGGAAACGGAAACAAAAATACGTCGGATCAAAGAGTCTAACGAATTTGTTGCCCCAGACGAAGATACAAGAGCCTTGATTGAGGGGTTGCGAGAACTTCAAGCGGAAATATCCAAAGCCCAAGGAGAAATGGCGAGTGCCGATTCTCGGGCTAGCTACATCAGGGGCAAACTAGGTTTGACCGCAGAACAGGCGGTAGTATTAACTACTGTGAGCCAATCGCCCGAAATCCGAGAGACCATAGCCAAGCTACAAAATGCAGAATCGGATTTAGCCATCGCTCAAGCTCGCTTTACCGCCAATAGTCCTAATGTAATTGAGTTAAAAGAACAAGTGGGTTCCTTAAAAGAATTACTGGGAGAGCAGACTATATCTATTGGAGGCGAAAAGGCAAAAAGTATTATTGAGAATGTCAAAGATAATGTCAAAAATGGAGAAATTCAACAGCAGCTTACCAGTGAGCTAATTGATCTTGAGGCAACTAACTTTGGTTTGAGGAAGCAGATTGCTAGCTTGACAGAAATTGAACAAAGCCGTCGCGCCAGAATTAAACGAGTTCCAGAATTAGAACAGCAACTACGGAAGTTAAATCGAGAGTTGGGCTCTTTCGAGTCTACCTACAAAGTTCTTTGGGAGCAGCTACAGACAGTCAAGATTGCCGAAAGCCAAGATCCTGGAAATGTTCGGGTAATTTCTAATGCGGTTGTCCCCACAGAACCTGTTTCTTCTCGTGCGGTAGGTTATCTAGCTTCTGGTTCCTTAGCTCTTTTGGCAGCAGCAGGGATCATTTATCTGTTAGAAATTAGTGATAAATCCCTCAAAACCATTGATGAAGCCAAACAACTCTACGGCTACTCTTGGTTGGGAACAATTCCTGGAATAGATAAAACCAAAATACTAGGTCTACCAGGAGGAAAACAAAACTCCTTGGTTCCCCAAATAGTGGTTCGGGATCACCCTTCCCTACCCCTAAGTGAATCCTATCGAATGTTGCAGTCCAATATTAAGTTTTTGAACTCTGGACGTTCGGTAAATAGTATTGTCGTGACTAGTTCGGCGGCGCAAGAAGGCAAATCAACAGTAGCTGCTAACCTAGCTGCATCGATGGCTCAAATCGGGAACAAGGTTTTGTTAGTAGATGCGGATCTGCACCATCCCATACAACATCATATCTGGAATACCCATAACGATCGCGGTTTGAGTAATGTTGTTGCCGAGCAGCTAGATCCCAGAATGGTGATGGAGGAAGTGCTGCCAAATCTAGACCTAATTACTGCTGGGACAACAATTCCTGCTTCTGCTGCGTTGCTTGATTCTCAAAGAATGAGAATGCTCATCGATTACTGGTCTGAGTCCTACGACTATGTAATTATTGATACCCCTGCTTTGGATCTGACAGCGGATGCGCCAATTATGGGTCGTATTGCTGATGGTGTTTTGTTAGTTGTCAAACCAGGCTCTGTAGATCGCTCTCAAGCTACGTTTACGAAAGAAATTCTCGACCAGTCTGGTCTTAATATGCTGGGAATTGTTTTCAATGGAGTTGCTTCCCAATTTGATTCTCGCTCCTATTCTGCACCTCTGATGCAGGAACATAGAAGAACTTTACCTTTAAATGAATTACCAGGGACTTCTGACCAAGATGAATTGTGGAATACAATTTCTACTCTGGCAAGAGAATCTAAAAAAGACCGCCTAGCCAGCAATTTAGATGATTCCGAACTAAGAGAAGCTCCTTTAGATAAGTTAGAGGAAATGGTATTCCATCTTCAGCGGGATCTATCTGACTTGACTAAACTAGTTAAAGAGCAAGAGGATGAACTAGCTACCCAACGTCAAAAAGTCAAAAAGCTTCAACGTCAGGCTAATATTTCCAGTGAGAGTGAACTGTTGCAGATTGAGAACCAGTTGAATCAAGAACAGGAAAGAAAGAGTATGCTGGATGAAACTTTAGTTGGGCAGAAACGGAATCTTGAGAAACGCCGCGAAGTGCTTCATCAATATCAACACATACTAGAAACCAGAAGAAATGAAAAAATGCTATCTCTTTAATTGAAGAGTGGCAGCAGAATGGTAAAGGGGCTTCGCCCCAGCTATTGGCATTTTTTAGGGGAATGGGGAAAACAGGTGAAGATTATCTTGCTAGGTCTAATTCGAGGTTATCGTCGATTTATTTCCCCTTTGTTTCCCGCTGCTTGCAGATTTCAGCCCACTTGCTCTCAATATGCGGTGGAAGCGATCGCCACCTATGGCACGATTAAAGGTGGTTGGTTGGCAATCAATCGTATCCTACGTTGTCATCCTTTTCATCCAGGGGGATATGATCCTGTTCCTACCCAAGACGAAAATACAGATAGCTGAGAACAGAACCAAAATTTACTCGGGATTTTAAGCAGTCTGCCAATTTATATAAGGCAACTTAGTCGCTGTTAGTTTCACTTTTTCGGCATTACTAATCAACTGTCCACAGTTATCCCAAGTCCCTTTGAGGAACATCTGTTTTGCACCTTCGTTCATTTGGATTGGGGTAGATAAACTAGATAGGCTGTCACTTCTGAGGGACATTGTTTCTAAGTCAATGGTCAAATTGGCTTCAGGGTTTGCTTTAATTAATACCTGTAGTTCTTGTATTGCTTGAGGTTCCGCCACGAGACAGGGAACACCGATCGCCACACAATTACCAAAAAAGATCTCAGCAAAACTTTGCCCGATAATTGCTTGAATACCCCATTTAGCTAGAGCCTGGGGCGCATGTTCACGGGATGAACCACAGCCAAAATTATTATTCACTACCAGAATATTTGCTCCCCGATATTGAGGCTGATCGAAAGGATGTTGCCCCTTGGTTTGAGCGCGATCATCGGCAAAAGCATGTTCTCCTAACCCATCAAAGGTCACACAACGGAGAAAACGCGCAGGAATAATCCGATCTGTATCGATATCATTGCCTTCCACGGCGATCGCCTTACCTGAAATTTTTTTTGCTGTTTTCATAAATAAAATGGGTTCAAAGTCACGTGCTTCAAGATCATTAATCGCAAGATGGTTATGATATCACACTGCTATTAAAATCTACAAATTCAAGTTATATCAAACAAAAAAAATAGACTTTTATATTGTCAAATTAATGCTAGTAGCAACATCTAAAATTATTGTATTTTTTCGTGTAAAAGTCATCGCGAAATATTTGATAAACATTTGAACATGTACAAAGTTATGAAATACATTATCAAGGTGTGAAAACGCGTAAAAGCATCAATAAACATTGGTAAAATGAAGGTTTGAGGATCTGTACAAGATACCTGTCACAAAATTAAAAAGGCATATTAATTGTTTTTAAATAATTCGATGGAGGAACTAAAACGCCTGGCTTTAAAAAATCAGAAAGTATAAAAGCTTTATTCTTAAACAGGCTGAATATAACGAAGTACATCCTTTAAGATAAATTTTTAGATAACAACTAAAGTAAAGATATAAAACCGAGTTTTTAAGTTTTAAAAGAGTAGAAAAATTCAAGGTAAAATTAAAGCGCTAACTGTTATTAGTGAGTCCTTTAGGACTTCAGGATTGGGAGGTAAGCTGTTAATCATTTAATTTACTTGTGATGACTGACTGGGAGACTGAGTGACTGGGAGACTGGGAGACTGGGAGAGAGTTTAAGGGTTTTTTCCTTATACGAATAATATGCAGTTTAAATGCTTAACAGCTTATGTCAAAGAAACCTCTGACTTGTATACAGAAGAGGAGTGTCGCCAACTTATCTAACTTATCCAACCGAGCTAAATCAACACAAAAAATAACAAGTTGACTTTTATCTTAGAACTCAGAAAAAATCATCCTGAAAAGACATCTGTGCAATAGCAGCAAACTACTTTATTGCTTGAACTTGAAGGGTTGCCAGGAAGTCTACAACAACACGACTTAAGGCTCATATTGCTCCGTAGAAGCAAGAAAAGATCCCTCAGCAGAATAACTGGCTGGCAAAATTTGCTTCCACTTTCGATAAAAGTGTTATTGTAAGGGATGAGAATGAACAGATTAAAGATTAAGTTTGTATCCAGTATCTAAGGGTTTCTTCCATAAAGTATTGAGCTATTTCTTTACCAATAATTCTGTCTCTCTAAACACAACACTCATTGAGAAGACGAACCGAACATGTCAATTTACGTAGGCAATCTATCTTACGAAGTCAACCAAGAAGACTTAAATGAAGTTTTTACCGAATATGGAACTGTTAAACGAGTTCATATTCCTAGCGATCGCGAAACTGGTCGCCCTAGAGGATTTGCTTTTGTCGAAATGGAATCCGAAGCGAACGAAGACAAAGCAATTGAAGCTTTGGATGGCGCAGAATGGATGAACCGTCAGCTTAAAGTCAACAAAGCTAGACCTCGTGAAGATAGAAGTGGCGGCAGAAACAACCGCTTTTAACATTGAACAGTGGTCATTGACCATTGAACAGTAACTAGATTTGAAAATTTGAAAACTAGTGCTTCTGGGAATTACGAGTAGATTAACTCTACGTTTTTTCTGGGGGCTTTTTAGTTTAGTGTGAATTAAAACTCTGAATGCATTTAAACCACTTCTAAGAAACGATTTTTTCCCTTTTCCCTTTTCCCCACCTCAGCAGATTAATTTGTTTTTTGGCAGTTAAATCACCGCAATACATTCAATCTCAACTAAAACATCTTTTGGCAGCCGCGACACTTCTACACAGGCACGAGCAGGGGCAGTATCTTCCACAAAGTACTCAGCGTAAACCTGATTCATTGGCACAAAGTTAGCCAAGTCAGTGAGAAAGACACTTGTTTTAACCACGTTTTCCCAGGTTGCTCCTGCTGCCGTTAGAATTGCTTCTAGATTAGCCATTACCTGTTGAGTTTGGGCTGTGATGTCTCCTTCCCCGACAATCTGACCTGATGCAGGATCTAGGGGAATTTGCCCCGCTACAAACAGCATTTGACCAGAAGCAGAAATCGCCTGATTATAAGGGCCAACAGGAGCAGGAGCTTGATCGGTACGGATGACTTGTTTGGACATAAGAGGATAAGAGTATTAAATATGAGAGCTAAAGATTAATCCGAGGATGAGTAATAGTGAACTAGAAAGATAAAGATTGATGGCAATAAATTTACTGTTGCTCACTTTTTGAGGAAAAGCATGATTTTGCTGAACGTGATGAGCTAATTGATAAGCAAAGGGTAAACTGCCAAAAATGATCAGACAGAGCCAGGGCAAAGTACCCATTATTATCAACATTACAGTTAAAACATAAATACTAGCGATCGCTATAGTTAAAACTGTTGCTCCCTTCGCTGTTCCTAAACGGACAATGGGCGATCTCTTCCCTGCGGCCAAATCATCTTTAACCTGGTGGAAATGGGAACAAAAAAGAATAATTGAGGTGCTAATACCGACAATTGACGAAATAGCCAAAGTGTCAACTGAAAAAGCTTTAGTCTGAGCATAATAGGCAGCAGAAACCGCCCCAAGCCCAAAGGTAAAGAAACAAATAACTTCTCCTAAGCCCAAATAGCCCAAGCGAAAAGGTGGTCCTTGATAGGTATAGCCCAAAAAGCAACAGAGCAATACCAACAGGGCAACGGTGGGGTCTTGTTGCCACCAGGATAAAGCGATAATCCCCCCAACACCAGCACTCAGACAGAGATTAGCCACCCAGAATACTAAAGTCTTATTACCAGTTAAATTAACCAAAGAATGAGCTTTATTCACATCAATCCCCGTTTCCGAGTCGAAAACATCATTGCTCAGATTCAGCCAGGCAATAATGAGGATTGCTGAACCCAAAAACGTAAAGAAACATTGAGCATTAAAGATATCTGTGGCAGCAAAAGCCACTGCTGTCCCCACGGCAATGGGAGAGATCGCCACACTGTAAATGGGAGGCTTAATTGCTGCTAGCCACAATTGATTTTTCTGGGTTATTTGCTTGGTAGTCATAGAAGCAGATGGAGTAACAGCAAGAGAACTCTTGAATGTTCCACGTTAGAGACAATAACTAGTACCCTATCAGCTATAACTGCTCTTATTAATCAAGTTTCACGAAAGTTAAAGTTTTGCCTTGTATATGCGAAGCGGTTATCCGCAGGTGTCCTAAAGGATACACCTTCGGATATATCCTTTAGGAATCCTTTAGGAAAAGCTAATGGCTGAGGTGAAGCCCCTTTAAGGTTTATTCTGGTTCCGCCTGGGGGTGTTAGCTAGAACTATTGCAGACAGTATCTTATAATAAAAACCATAAAATTATCTCTTTTAGTAGCTATTTACTAATAAGCAATTAACTACACACTCAATTTTTATTTCCTACCTGAACTTTTGGGAAATGATACAACCTACAAGCTTTATGTCTTTTGCAACTCAGCCTAGCAATTTAATTTTAGATGATTTAGATAATAAGATTAATACAGAAATAGACGATTTTTGGTATGGTAAAAAACTGAGTTTTGCTGTCAATCAAGATACCGAAATTATTAGTTTAGCTATTCAAATCCCCAGTATCGACCCTCTGGTCTGTCTGCAAAAGTTGGGTCACAGCAATACCTTGAATTTTTATTGGGAAAACTGTAGTAAGCAAGAAGCTGTAGCTGCTTGGGGTGTAACCATCAGAGGCAATACCCAGCCTGATGCCAGATTCACTTCCGCCCAAAACCTGATTCAAAACTGGTTTAAACAAATTACGAGAGAGGGAGCAAGCACTATGATTCTGGGGAAACCCAGTGTCTTCTGTGGATTTACCTTTTTTGCCGATATTGAGGAATCTGAACCTTTCAAGTCAGGGACTCTATTTTTACCGCGTTTTCAAATAGTCAAAAAGAACAGAAGCTGCTGCTTAATTGTCAATTTTCCTCTACACCAAGGACAGGATAAAAGTTACGTTTTAGAGCAAATCAAACAAAGAGCAAACACAATCAATTGGTCTGACTTAAACCGATTAGAAGCGGACGACTATGGCTTACTGTCGGTTAATCGTGAACAGTCCCAAGATTCTGACTACTTCAAATCTGTGGTTGCCTCGGCTTTAAGTTCGATCGCCGCGGGGGAATTGAGCAAGATCGTCATCGCCCACACCACCGAAATCAAATCGGCAATTCCCTTTGACGTAATTAAGTCTTTGAGCAACTTAAGAAAGCTTCATCCTGATTGTTATATTTTCTCTACCAGTAACGGCAAAGGACAAAACTTTGTGGGGGCAAGTCCCGAACGCCTCCTGAGCGTCCAAAATCAACAGTTGGTAACGGATGCCTTAGCAGGCTCTGCTCCCAGGGGCAAGAACAGTACTGAAGATCTGCATTTAGCCAATTTGCTGCTGAAAAATCGCAAGGAAAAACGAGAACATCATGCGGTGCGAGATTTTGTGATTGAGCGTCTCAAAGGTATTGGTCTAAAACCCCAGCAGTTACCGTTGCAGATCCTCAAGCTGTCGAATATTCAGCATTTATGGACACCAATTTATGGACATCTCCCCGCAGATATCGAACCCTTAGAAATTATCGCCTTGCTGCACCCTACCCCTGCGGTGGCGGGAGTATCCACCGCAGCAGCCTGTGAGAAAATTCGTTACTACGAAAAATGCGATCGCTCTCTCTATGCCGCTCCTCTGGGTTGGGTAGACTACGAAGGCAACTGTGAGTTTATTGTGGGTATTCGTTCAGCTTTAATAGATGGCAACCTCGCACGGCTCTATGCTGGCGCGGGTATTGTGTCTGGCTCGAATCCTGATAAAGAATTCGCTGAAGTACAGCTAAAACTCCAGTCTTTACTTAAGGCTTTAGTGTGAAAGCAACTAGCAACTAGCAACTAGCAGGAAGTTTATTGGTTCTCACCAGAGAAATCTATTTCACTTTTATTCATGTTGACTTGTTTAACTCCGAACTCTGAGACAGTTGCGTTGCGGGGGTTCCCCCCGTTGTCCTAAAGGATATATCCGCAGGTGTATCCTTTAGGACACCTTCGGATAAGCAAACTGTCGAACCCGTAGGGCGAACTAAATGATAGATTTCCGTAATGTGAATACTCTCTGGGCATCGGTGTTGGTGGAAACGTTACATCATTGTGGTGTCACTACAGCAGTTATCTGTCCTGGTTCGCGTTCCACGCCGTTAGCGATCGCCTTTGCCAATCATCCCCAGCTAGATGCTATTCCTGTTTTAGATGAACGTTCTGCATCCTTCTTTGCCCTGGGTAGAGCGAAAAAGACTGGTTTATCCACGGTGTTAGTTTGCACTTCAGGTACAGCAGGGGCAAATTTTTATCCCGCAGTCATTGAAGCGCAACAAAGCGGTGTTCCGCTAATTATCTTAACGGCGGATCGTCCTCCTGAACTACGTCATTGTCATGCAGGACAAACCATTGATCAAGTAAAACTCTATGGGAATTTTCCTAACTGGCAAGGAGAACTGGCAATTCCTGAAGCTAATCTAGCGATGCTGGGTTATTTACGACAAACCATCGTACAAGCTTGGCGACAGTCTTTGCTCCCCACTCCAGGCGTAGTCCACCTTAATCTGCCCTTCCGAGAACCATTAGCGCCAATCAAACAACCTTTATTGGAGAAGATTGAAACTGAATTTCCTAGGGATTTCTTTGGGGGGATAACTAGCAATTTACCCAATTTATCTAATTTATCCAATTCCCTAGCTAGTAAACCGATCTCATTGCCCTGGGATAGTTGGCAGGGTAAGTCAGGAATCATTATTGCAGGATTAGCTCAACCCCAAGATCCAGAAGCCTATTGTCAGGCGATCGCTTTTTTGTCCCAACAGCTATCTTTTCCCGTCTTGGCGGAGGCTCTATCCCCCCTAAGAAACTATGCTCAACTTAATCCTTATCTCATTTCTACTTATGACTCAATTTTGCGCCAAGCAACAGAACAACAGTTAACGCCAGAAGTAATAATTCAAGTGGGAGAATTGCCTACCAGTAAGCAGTTAAGAACCTGGCTTCAAGAGCTTGATGTACCTCGCTGGGTGATTGATGCCAGAATCGACAACTTCGATCCCCTTCATGGCAAGACTACTCATTTATCCATTTCTCTCGAACAACTAGCAAAAGATCCGCTGAAAATTGCCCATCAAACCCCATCCCTCTACTGTAAACAATGGCTAACATTAGAAGCAGTAACCAGAGCCAGTATCGACCAAACCTTAGCATCAGATACGCAAATGTATGAAGGTAAAGCAGCTTGGTTAATATCTCAAATCCTGCCAGCAGATACACCGATTTTTCTAGCTAATAGTATGTCGGTGCGGAATGCAGAATATTTTTGGCAACCAAACCAGCAGCAAATAGTCCCCTACTTTAATCGTGGTGCCAATGGCATTGACGGGACTCTTTCCACCGCCTTGGGGATGGCATATCTAGATTCAGGAGTGCTGCTCACAGGGGATTTAGCCTTCTTACATGACACTAATGGCTTACTGATTAAACAGAAATTTCAGGGTCATTTAACAATTATTTTAATTAACAATCATGGAGGGGGGATTTTTGAACTCTTACCGATTGCCGACTTTCCTGCTTTTGAAGAATATTTCGCCACCCCGCAAGCCGTAAATCTGCCTCAACTCTGTGGTGCTTATGGGCTGGAATACGTAAAAATTAAACATTGGCAACAGTTGACAGATTTAATTGCCAACTTGCCCCAGACAGGAATTCGCGTTCTCGAAATAACATGCGATCGCCATCAAGATGCGACTTGGTTAAAAAATAATCTACCCTTGTTTGGCAAAAAAAATAGCTTAAGAAATAAGAAATAATTATTGCTAGGGTTTCTTTACAGTTTAGAGTAGCTAATTAATTGCTAGTAGGTTAATTTATTGTCTTAGCGTTTGGACTGTTGAATTATTAATTTATTGACCTATTGTCTTGAAAATGCAGTAGCAAAGCGATTATGATAGATACTGCTTAAGAGTCCGACCTTTCCCCAGGGAAATAATTACTCTAAAATATATTTTCCCTTGACAGACCTCACCAAATCTAACGACTCAGCATTAAAGCATTCAAATCGAGAAAAAATTGTTCGACTTACAACACCTATGACAAAATCTCATAACGGCAGGGGAATGGAAAAAGTTGTAATCATTATCAACGCTGAGGTTAGCGATCAAGGTCAACTCCTCTCCGCGTCGCCAGTAACTCAGAAAATGGTTGAAGCGTTGCAGAGTAGTATTCTAGAAACTTTACCATCTAGAATGATCGAAATAGTCTCCGCTGCTACTTTATGGTCGAAAAATTCTAAGAATATCAAAAGAGACACAATCATCGATACGATTTACTGTCCTCTGACCATCCAGTTACCAGATTATTTTGATTTCCCCCAAAGAAAAATTTATGCTGCTTGTAAGGACATTAATAGCCGCAGACGGTGGGTAGAAAAAAATCTGGGATTCAAAACCAGTGTTGGCGATTCTTGGTTAGGTCATCTTTGGCTACCAATTGTGGTGACTGATGGCCTAGTATTTGGTGAGATTATTGGTGAAGGGCCGATGCCCAACTCTTATGAGCATCCTGTAGCGATTCCTAAACGTCAGCAACAATCTCTTCATAGTCTGGCAGAGCAATTAATAGATTCTTTGGAAGCAACCCCTGGCACTTATTTATTGCAGTTTAGTTTATACAATGGGGAGATTGTTTTTGATCGCCTCTGGCCATTTCCTGCCGCCCCAGCTTTGATTACCTTGAAGACACAACAGCCTGACTTGTTTACCTGTCACTGGCACTGCTTGACGGAACAACCGATCTCAAAAATCAATATATCTGACGCGATGCCAATCTAGACGTTGCTGATTTGAAGTACGAAACTGACAAAGGGCTATGCCCGCATGTAGTAACCTGTTCGTCCTAAAGGATACCGCTTCGCATATAGCTATTAGCTTTTAGACATTAGCTCTTAGCTTTTTAGTTGATTTGCTTGCATAGCAAAAATCACAGAATCATAGCAGAATTCAGTAACGCCCCAATCTAGCAGTTCTAGGATTATTTGTTGATTATCTGGTTTCTAGAATTTCCAGGCGATCGCCGACTTGAATCAGACCTTCATTTTGGGGAATCATGTTAACTCCAAACATCACCCCCTGTTCACTTAACTGACGAAAAGTTCCGAGGGTGTTCAGGGGTTCTTTTAAGCTGTTTTTTACACCATTCCCCTGGTCGATAGTGGTGATAATGCAGCGACTACAGGGTTTTGCCATTTGAAACTGAATCTCGCCAATTTGAATTAGTCTCCAGCCATCTTCAATAAACGGTTCAATGGTTTCAATCACGATATTGGGACGAAAGCGGTTCATGGGTATGACTTGACTAGGCTGCTGATAAATCTCCCCGATTCTTTGATTGAGTTCCAACAAAGAAGCCGTAGCAGTGAGCATTACAGGATAATTGTCCGCCAGACTAAGGGGCTGATCCGCATCGCTGGGATATTTCTTATCGAGTAAGCGGGTATAGGCGGAAGACTGTCTAACTAAACGACAAGTTTTGTCATCAGAAAGATTTAAAAATTGCTGAAACCATTGAGCTACATCATTTCCCTGGTCAATCGCCAGAAAGCGATCTCGCCAGATTTCCACTTCGATTAATGCACCATCCAGCGTCGCCATAAAAGTAATCGAGGGAAAACTATGATCCAATACCTGAAGAGTGATATTTTGTCCGACAATGGTGACCTGAATTTTTGCCAACTGGGGAAACTGCCTTTGAGTAATAAACTTCCCATTGCCAGAGACGAGCATCATTTCGCGATCGCCAAGGAATCCTTTAGTTTGTACCTGCACCTGCCGTAGCTCGATTTCTTGACCAGATTTGAGAGGATAAACATAGAGTTTCGAGACAATCATAAGCTTGGATAATTAGCAAACGGTCAGGTACTTATTTCTCTTTGTTTTGTAAGGCAAAAATTCGGATTCGTCCACTCAATTAAGTATTTAGTATCTGACGTTACGCAATTTAACGAAAAACTGGGGATTTAGGGGTTTAGGGGTTTATCCTCAAGCGTCGTCCTTTAGGACAATGATTAAAAGCTAGAAGCTAGAAGCTAGAGGCTAGAAGCTAGAAGCTAGAAGCTAGAGGCTAGAAGCTAGAAGCTAGAGGCTAGAAGCTAGAGGCTAGAAGCTAGAGGCTAGAAGCTACTTACTGAATCTCTAATAGCTTGTGAGTTTGTAAACTGATCCGCCATTGAGGATGCTGCAAAATATAGTCAAAAATCAAGTTTTTACTCTGGGGAGAGTTCCATTCTGGTTGCAAATAACACAATGTAGATGGAGATACTAGTGCAGCCTGTTGTTCTGCCCATTTCAAATCATATTCTCCCGCGACCACCACTTTTAATTCACTAGCCTTCTCATAAATACTGCTATGGGGTGCTTTAAACTGCTTGGGAGAAAAAGTAATCCAATCAAAATCTCCCGTTAAAGGATGAGCGCCAGAAGTTTCTAAATGAACCTGTAATCCTTCCTGCTTTAAGGATGTAGTTAAGGGGGTTAAATCGTGCATCAATGGCTCCCCTCCAGTGATCACGACGATCGCAGGTTTGACTGCTTGAGCTTGGGCTACTAACTCCTTGGTTGACTGCTGGGGATGGTGTTGCGGATTCCAGGAGTGTTTGGTATCGCACCAAGGACAATGAACATCGCATCCCCCCAAACGAATGAAAAAAGCGCTCACTCCCGCCCAGTAACCTTCTCCCTGTAAAGAATGGAAGGTTTCAACAATTGGATAGGTGGTGATTTTAGTCGCGGTGTTCAAGGTTTTTTGGAGGGGATGGGGAATTGGGGAATTGGGGAATTGGGGAATTGGGGAATTGGGGAATT
>Ga0114940_10000524_pt1 | contig 17551 bp, 14 predicted proteins | sample ColdCreekSource_FD_87195 | JGI IMG/M metagenome (GOLD analysis project Ga0114940, IMG submission 87195) | Groundwater microbial communities from Cold Creek, Nevada to study Microbial Dark Matter (Phase II) - Cold Creek Source | ecosystem: Environmental > Aquatic > Deep subsurface > Groundwater ... | reverse complement strand
GGAATACAGGTTGTCCGAGGGCACGCCCTCGTCATCACAAATGGATTCTTGGGTGGCCCACAGCCGGGGAATCCATCAATACTCGGTCATACATTTTTCCGGCACCCAGCCAGCCCCCGCACCAGCGAATTGAAGGTGGACCCAGCCGTTGCGCTGCTCAAGCACCAGGCATTCAGCGCCTTCCTTCAGCACACGGTCGAACGCGGGTGCGTAGGTAGCGCCATTGCCTTTGCGTGCGGTGGTTTCTTCCGTCACTACGGCCCGGCGCGTCACCTGTTCGTCGAAATGGCCCAGCACCGCGCTAGCCGATAGCAATGCGCCTGCTGCCAGTGTGAGTACGGCGCACCTGCCCAGCCAAGTGCGCGCCATGCCTGCGGTAGGGAAGGCCAGCAAGCGCAGGCTGCCCAGAGCAAAGGCTAACATCCACATACTTGTGGCAAGCCCCAGACGTTCACGTTGGGCCAGCATGGAATGCCACAAAAGCATACGCTTCCACCAAGGGACCTCCCCCGGGCGAACCGCTTCCGGAGCACTGGCCAGCGCGGCGTCCAAATTGGCCTGAACGTAAGGATCGCGCGGCAGCAGCCGCTGCGCACGGCGGTAGGCCGCGATGGCCGGTCCAACACGACCGGCGCGCACATACGCATTACCGAGGTTGTAGCAGACCGATCCATTCGCATATCCATTGGACAGCAGGCTTTCAAATAGGCGCGCCACTTCTTGGAACTGCGCAGGAGTTTGGGCTTGGTCGAACGCCTCCAGTCCCCGCACGAAGACGCGTTGGCGCTCGTCTTCGGTCGCGAGAACACAAGCTAGGGAACACGTCATGAAGACGGCGACGCAGGACATGCTCATGGTTTGCATTCCCGCTCCAGCCGTTCGGCCAAGTCCCGCGCTTGCGCGCACAGCGTTGCCGCATCTGCAGCGGTGCCTCCAAAAGCGGCCGCCTCGCAGGTATCCAGAATGGCGTTCAGCTCTTGCTGCAGTCCAGTGGACACGCCGCCTGCTTGCAGCGTCTGTGCGGCATCACGCGGAGTCATTCCGGCGGCGGACAGATTGTGCAAGTCGGCTACCAACCCAAGCAGCGCCGCTCGAATGCGGGCTGCGCCTTTCAAGCCGGAATCGGCTGCGTGCAATTGCGCACGAAGGGTTGGGAGTGCGCTCTGCCGGCGGCGATAGGCGCGGTCGCCGTTCCAGCGCCGCCGCCTGGAAACAAGCAGGCTCAGCGCCGCATAAACGAACCACAGTATGGCGGGCCAAGCCGCATAGCCTAGGCTGCCGACCTGTACGTCCTGCAACTCGGAAAGGTCCGTCATGTTCTGATGGATGCCGCCCTCTAAACTGCGCAAGTCGCTCGTGCTGGGCGCGGGACGCACGTTCGCGATCACTTCGGCATGGCTAAGCTTGACGGCCTCGCGAACCTCCAGCTTTACGCCGTTGGACGTTGCCTGTTGGAAGCCTTCCGTGACGGCATCGAAATACGAGCACGTTATGGGTGGAAGGTGTACTCCCGGACGCTTAGGCCGCAGGCTGTATTGGAAGCGTTTCACGCTGCCCACGGTTTCGCCCGTGGGTTTAGCGTCAACCATCACGAAGTCGCGCTCAAAATCCTGAAGCAGCGACAAGTCGGGAGGGCCGACGAGGTTCAGTGCATTGCTGGCTCCGGCGGCGGTCACGTCAAGTTGCAACGTCAGCGGGTCGCCGACGCGCAAGGCTTTGGGCTGCGCGTCGGCCAGGAGCGTGATGCGACCCACGGCACCGGTGAAGTCGGCGGGTGTAGCGCCTAACACCGCAGGATCGATGATGTCAAGCGTGGCTGGAGGCGCGACCACGTAAAGATCGCGCGTCTGATAGGTGCGCCCGACTAGGGCCGTGATGATGGGTCCACGGAAAATTAAAGAGCCTAAACTTAATTTCGCGGGCTTGTCGGAGACATACTCCATGCTGATTTCGTAAACAAAATATTCGTGCTCCGCACCGTCCAGGCCGTTGCGTTTCTCCTTCACGGCCTGCGGAAGTACAACGGCTTGACCTTCTTCAAAAAAGCCCACGCGTCTCGTAAAGCCGAGCAACGCAAATCCTTTGCGTTGCAGCATGCCGCCGATGACGTCCTTGACTGCTTGTTGGGGTTTTAAGTCATCCGGTGCCTGCGTAAGCCAGGGCACAGTCAATGAAGGCGTCCGTAAGTGCTTAAGGGATTCCTTGTCTAGCCCTGCAGCGGCGCGCATCAAGATGCGCGCACAGACCTTGAAGGGTTGCCCAGGAAAAATATGCGCCGGGCGAATAACCGTCTCCAAGATTACCCAGTCCTGTTTTTCAAGCTCCTTGACGAGCAGCGTGATCAGATTTCCTGAATAGGTCGTGCCTGCGGTCGTGACTTGGGGACCTTGGATTTCAAGCTGCCCTGAACGTTTGGGCGTGAGCTGGTACTGGAAAATGATCCTTGAGGTGCGGTGGCGATTGATGTTCTCGTGGCGGGCGGTCTGTCCCGTAGGCACGACAGTAAAGTCTTTTTCCAGCGCACTTAGGTTAGGCCGATCGGCCTCGTCACCATGGATGACACTGACCTGATAGAGCACGCTTTCGCCCATGAAGATGGACTGCTCTTCCAGCGCTGCCTCCACGCGCACGTGATCGCTGGCGCCTACGCAATGGGCCAAGGCGATGCAGCCGATGAATAGATAGAAACTCCGCATCACCAATCTTTCTCCACTTCCTCAGGCTGAACCATAAAACGGCGCAGGTCATCCAGCTTTCTGCGCCGTTCCTGTTCGCGCTCCCGCACGCGTCGCAACAGCGCTTCGGCTTGTTCAGGCGTCATGCCCTGATTTTTCGGATCTTGGGGATCCTTGGTTTTTTGCTCAGCTTGCTTTTCCTGCGGGTCTTGCTCCTTCTTGTCGGGGTTGTCTTGTTTGTCTTTTTCGTCCTTTTTATCTTGTTGCGGGTCTTGCGGCTGTGCCTTGAGGATTTCCTCAAGGAGCTTGCGCGCTGCTTCCGCTTCGGGATGCGCCTTGTCGCGATGATCTTTGCGCAGTTCGCGCAGAGCGCCTTCCTGATGCGTGACGGCCTGGGGCGCAAGCTCTAGGGCTTTTTCTAAGCCCGCTTTCGTTTTCTCGGGATCTGGAGTAGGCGTTTGCCCAGGCTGGGGTTGAGGTTGCGGACTAGGTTCCGGGAGTGGTGTTTGCTTCAATACTTCAAGTTCAACCGCAGCCTTGTCGCGCAAGAGCTGCGTGCGGTGGCGAGTCTGGTTCTGAACCTCGGAAAGCTGTTTATTTTCTTCCGCGTCCTGAGCGCTGCCCTTGGGCAACCCGACGGGCGGTGGGGAAGGGTTGTCTGTGGGCTTAAGGGTGCTGGCGAGAGCCGTTTGCTTTTCCAGAGCGTGGGCGAGCAAGGGCCGGAACGGCACGACGGCCTCCCAGATTTTCTCCAACGCCTCAATGGCCAAGTGCTGTTCGACTGCTGCTGCCGCGCCGTTGCGAGTGCCGAGTTGGTTGCTCGCCGCAAGCATGTGCGCGCCGGCCTCATCTGCCCATTCGAGCAGTTTGCCCAACGCATGCTGGGTCTGTGCATCGGTGGAGGCCTGCTGGCCGGGTGGGGGCTTGGCCGCTTCCTGAATTTTTTCCTTTAGCGGAGGTACTTCGGCCTCCAGGTCTTTTTGTGCGCGCTTCACTTCGGCGTGAGCGTCCAGGGGCGCGTCCGGCGTTCGTGCGAGCGCTTCGCTGCCCACCTTGAGCGTCTGCTGCGTTTGGATCAGGTACTCGAGAAAGCGCAGGAGGTCCATTTCGTTGCGGCGTTTCTCGCGGTCTTTTTTGCGCCAGAGTTCTTCGTGATACTTAAGCCAGAGGCGAATCAATTCGAGGTTCTTGCGCGCGCCGACATGTGTGGCGTCGAGTTCCAGGCAAGCACGGTATTGCCCGGCGGCTTGCAGCAAGTCAGCGGTGATTTTCTTACGCTCTTCCTGCCCGGCGTCTTCCGGCTTCTCGCCCGCGAGCTTGCGCGCGCCTTCCGCTTCAAGGCAGCCCAAATTAAAGCGTGCGGAGGCGGCCAGCCGCTTGTCTTTGGCCAGTCCCGCATCCTGGTAGTGGTTCGCGGCGAGGTCTTTCTCGCCCTGCTTATGCAACGCGGTACCCAAATCAAAGGTTACTGTGGGGCGCTCGTCTTCCAGCGCGAGCGCTTCGGCGGCAGAGAACTTCTCCCGCGCACCCTCGTATTCAGACTTGCCATACAGCGCCAAGCCTGCGCGCACAAGCGTCACAGCGTCTTGCCCGGACGCGGCAGGTGGCTCCGGCGTGTCCGGCGTTTTTCCAGTTTCTGGAGCTGGAGTTGGGACGGCACTCTCGCCGCCCAGCGTGGTGGGTGTCGCCACTATGCATCCAAGCCAGACGAGAGCGGCAACGGACGCCGCGACAGGGCGCTTTGTTTTTGAAGGCCGAGCATCCAGCACAGGTCGTGGACGGCCCGTGCTCTGATAGAGGGGGATGAGCATCTCGGCCAGCAGGAAGAACAAGGCCGCGCCAAGGGGCAACTGGAAGTGTTCGTTCAGGCGCTTGCGGCGTTGCGCGACTTCCGGATCGCCGCGCAGGAGCGAAAGCTGGTCGGTGTACAACTCGCCCAAGTCGTAACTGCGTGTGCCAGCGGGTACGTAGGCACCTTTGGTGCGTTGGGCAATTTCTCCGAGCAACGTGCCATCCAATTTAGAAAGCACTTCCTTGCCGCCTTGCGTCATCACGGTGCCCGCCTGCTTGCCGGGGATTAGCGCGCCTTGCGTTGCGTCGCCCAGGCCCACCGTAAAGATGAGGACTTTGCGTTCAGCGGCCGCGTCAGCGGCTTCGAGTGGATACGAGGTCTGGTCGTCGCCGTCGGTTATGAGCAAAAGGGCTTGGTCGCGGCTGGCATCGCGCGGCAGCACCTCTAGCGCCTTGCGGATAGCGTCGCCAATGGCCGTGCCACCGCGCGGCGCGCTGCCAACGTTAGCTTCATCCAACGCCAAGCGAAAGAAACCGTAATCGCTGGTGAGCGGACATTTGAGGGTCGGCTTGCCGGCGAACGCAATCAGTCCGAGGCGTTCGCCCTTGAGGCGTCCTTGCAAGACCTGGATATCTGCCTTGGCACGCTCCAGGCGACTCGGCTTCACGTCCGTGGCCAGCATGGAGCGCGAAACGTCCAGTAGTATGTACAGGTCGCAGCCCCGCTGCTGTATGGGCATGAAGTACTCGCCCCAACGCGGTCGGGCGAGCGCGAGGACCAGGCCGATGACGGCCAGTGCTTTCAATCCCGTTTTGCACCAGAAATAGCCGACATGCTCGCGCGGCAGAAGCTGTGGCTGCATCGCCGAGGAAACAAACTTTGTGGCCGCACTGCGGCGCTTGCCACGCGCGTAAAGTGCTAAGCCGATCCACGCGGGGGCCAGCCAGAGCAGGTAGAAGGCTGCGGGGTGCTGCCAGTGCATGGTACGTTCCTGCCCCTTTATGTCCCCGGATCAAAACCCTTGGCCGTGCGTTCGTGATGCAACCGGATTGTGGTGCAGGCCCGAGGCATGCGCCGTCTACGGCAACGCCCTGAACCGTGTGGCCAACAATACGGCATCCAGCAACAGCAAGCACAGGCCTGCGATCAACGGTCCATAGTACAACTCGCGGTAGTCGAGAAATTCGGCACGTTCGGTCTCCGAGCGTTCCAAGTGGTCGATGGTGGCATAGACTTGGCGCAAGCCCGTGGTGTCTTCGGCGTGGAAATACGTGCCCCCTGTTCGCGTGGCCAGTTCCTTGAGCAGCTTTTCATCGAACTCGACGTAACGCCTGACGAATTGAGTTCTGCCAAAAGGGTCTTTTCCTCGAAAAGGCGCTTCGCCCGAGCGCCCGATCCCAATGGTGTAGATCTTCACGCCCATTTGTTGGGCCAGTTCAGCGGCCTGCAGCGGTTCGGCCACTCCGGCGTTGTTTACCCCGTCTGAAAGCAGTACCACGATCTTGCTCTTGGCCACCACGCCTTTCAGCCGTTCCAGGGACAACGCCAGTCCATCGCCGATGGCGGTGGCCCCTTCCTCGCGCATCAATTCTTCGTTCACGATCCGGCCCTGGCGATTGTAAAGCGGCTGCGGCGTCTGCAAGGACATGACCACATCCAGCAATGCGCCGTGATCCAGCGTCATTGGGCAGCGGCTGTCGGCGTACCCTCCAAAGGCCACCAAGCCGATGAGGTCGTTCGCTCGGCCTTCCAGCCCGACCTTGCGATTTCCCGCGACAAACTCGGAGAAGACACGCTTGACGGCCTCGAGGCGCGTGGTCTGCGTACCGTCGATCGAAAAGTCCATGGCCTCCATCGAACCGGACGTGTCCAAAGCGGCTTGCATCGCGAGTCCTTCGGTCCGGACCAAGGTTTCGGTGATGCCCAGTTGCGGGCGCGCGCAGGCCACGGTGAGCAACACCAGCGCCAACGCGCGTACAAAAGGCATCAGTCGCCGCGTGCGCTGCGCCAGGGTGACAGGTAAGTGGCGCAGCCCTTCTAGACTGGAAAAAATCGCAGTGGGCCGACCCTTGGCGCGTTCGGCGTAATACACGGCCAGCACCGCAAGCGGCGCGAGCACCAAGCCCAGGGGCCAGCGGAAGGTGGGGAGGGCATCCAGCCAGTTCATGTGCCGTTAACGTCTCGCGCCATGGTTGCGGTGGACGTACGAGTTTGAAGCGGAAGGTTGCTGCTGCCGCCCAAGCCTACGAACGCTTGCGCGCAGTCGAATGCCTTCTGGATGTCCTGTGCCTCAGGCCGCTGCGCGGCGTATTTGACCAGGTCGGAGGTTTCCAGAAAACGCCCCAGCAATACAGCGCGCTCGCGTTCGAAGCGCGGGTCGAGCTTTATTTCTCGGAGGAACTCCTCGGTGGTCTGTTCGGGCGCGTGAATGCCGGTCTGGTGTTCGATATAGCGCCGCACCGTGCCGGTAAGCCTTACGTAAAAATCAACAATCAGTCCCTTTTCGGGCAAACGCTCCTGCATCAGGACCTGCAATTCGGCGAGCGCGATCTCTTCTGCCGTCAGCACGCGCTGCGGCGTACCCAGGATACGTTTTTTTCGCAGCACCAAGACGAGGACCAACAGCAGCAGTCCGCCGCCGCATCCAATGGCCGCCCATATCCACGCCGGCCATGGGCGCGGTGCCAAAGGCAGAGGTTCTTCCATCGGCTCCAGATCGGCTAAGTCCGGTTTCTCGTCACCCAACATGGAGCTGACTTCGATTTCAATAGGTTCGCTTTCCACCAGCATGGTTTGGTCTTTGGCCTCGGAGCCTGCGCGCCGATCCACAAAGGTGACTCCCGACGAATGCAGCAGATGCCGTCCCGAAATCAACGGCTCCAGTTCGTACACAAACGTGCGGACTGTGCGACCGTCTTCGACTCGTGCGACGGCTTCGCGGTAATCGCGGATGATGAATTCACCCACGGATTGTCCGAAGAGTGGGGGCTTGACCTCCACGCCTTGCTCAGCGGCGATTTCCAGCTTGAGTTCCACCATGTCCGAAAGCCGTGGAGCGCTAGGCGAAACGCTGGCACGCACGCGGACGGGACCTTTGGAAGATTCTTTGACGAGAGCGTCTGCGGAAGGGGCGGACGGGGTGGGACTTTTGGGGTCTACAATTTTCTCACATGCGGTAAGGATCACGACCAAAGCTACCCAGAAAAGACCAACGGCCAGCCGACGAGGACGGCGGTGGAACTTCCGGCCGGAGGTCGGCGCTACGCATTGGGTTAGGAGCCGCTTCATCTAAAGCGCTTCTCCCGCATGCGGAAAAACGCCAGCAAGCTTTGGGAGTAGGACTGGTCGGTGCGAATGTCCATGCGGTCGATGCCGGAGCGCCGTAGGCGCGATTCAAGCGTGCTTTTGCGCTCGTGGGCTGCTTTTGCAAACAGCGCACGCACGGCTTTGTGTCGCGTGTCGAATTCGCGAACCGCGCCGGTTTCCGCGTCTTCCAGGAGAATGAACCCGACGTCGGGCAGTTCGGCTTCGCGCGGATCGGCCAGTGTCACGGCGACCACATCGTGGCGCTGGTTGGCTAAGCGCAACGCGTGCGAAGGGTCCGGCCCCAGAAAATCACTCAGCACGAAAACGACCGCCTTGCGGCGCTGCACACGGCTTAAGAACTCCAGCGCCGGCGCGAGATCCGTTTCGTCACGGACCGGTTCGACCGCCAGCAACTCACGGATGAGCCGCAATACGTGCGCACGGCCTTTGCGCGGCGGCACGTAGCGATGCACGTCTTTCGCAAAAAGCACCAAGCCTACTTTGTCGTTGTTCTTCAAGGCGCTGAACATCAGTACGGCCGCCACGTGCGCGGCAGTTTCCAACTTGCTGCGTAGCTGCGAGCCGAACATGCCCGACGCGGAAATATCCACGGCCAGCATGACCGTCAGTTCGCGTTCCTCGCAATAACGCTTGATGTAGGGATGCCCCATGCGCGCGGTGACGTTCCAGTCGATGGTGCGGATCTCGTCGCCGGGCACGTATTCGCGCACTTCGTCAAAGGTCATCCCACGGCCTTTGAAGACGGATAAATATTCACCGGCGAGCAGGTCGTTGACCTGCCGGTTGGCCACAATCTGGATGCGGCGAACTTCTTTCAAGAGCGCGGCGATGTCTTGAGTGGGCATGGCGTTGATCCAAGCAAGCGAGCGGCGGTTCGAAGTGTTGTTCTGTACGTTTTACGGCACCGGTACTGAATCCAAAATCTGCTTCACCACCATCTCCGGTGTCTTTTCCTCGGCCTCTGCTTCGTAGGATAGGATCACGCGGTGACGCAGCACGTCACAGGCCACATCTTTTACGTCTTGTGGTGTGACGAAGCCGCGCCCGTTGAGGAATGCACTGGCTTGCGCGGCGAGACACAGGTAGATGCTCGCACGCGGGCTGGCACCGTATTCGATGAGGTTCTTCAAAGCTTCGAGCTTGTATGCGGCGGGATCGCGCGTGGCGGTGACCAGTTCAAGCACGTAGTCCTTGACCTTGTCGTCCATGTAGATGCGCTTCACGAGGCTCCGCATCTGCTTAATGTCTGCGGGCGTGAGCACGGCGTTGATCGGTCGTGTCGATTCGCTTAAGGCCAACTCGACGACTTGGCGTTCTTCGGTCTTCTTCGGGTAGCCGACGATGACCTTGAGCATGAAGCGGTCCACTTGCGCTTCGGGCAGCGGATACGTGCCCTCTTGCTCGATGGGATTTTGCGTCGCGAGTACTAGGAATGGATCGTCAAGCGGAAACGTCTGTTCACCGATGGTCACTTGGTGTTCCTGCATCGCTTCCAGCAGGGCCGATTGAACTTTAGAGGGCGCGCGGTTGATCTCGTCGGCCAGGATGAGGTTTGCGAAAATGGGGCCTTTCTTGGTCGTAAAATTCCCGTCGCGTGGGTTGTAAATCAGGGTGCCGATGAGGTCTGCGGGCAAGAGGTCCGGCGTGAACTGGATGCGCTGGAATTTGCACTGTACCGATCCTGCGAGGGCCTTGATGGCGGTGGTCTTGGCCAGTCCCGGCACGCCTTCCAGCAGCACGTGGCCGCCGGTCAGCAAGGCCATCAGCAGGCGCGAGAGCAGCTCGTCCTGCCCAATCAGAACTTTGCGTATCTCGAGCTTGATCAACTCCAGCGTGTCGTGGCACTTGACCACTTCTGCTTTGATGGCTTGTACGTCGATGCCGCTCATGGCCGCTCCCGAATGCCGCTTAGGTGGATTGAGCGGGGTAGCCTACTTGTTCCGCAGAGAGACGCCAGACCCAACGCGGTGTTTGAGCGCGTAGCGCGCTGCATGGACGTACGTTCTGAATCGAAATGATCTCATAGCGCCAAGGACATTTTAGATTTTCTAGCCACAAAGTCTGGACGGGTGAGACGCTCGTGCTACGCGCTAGTCGCCGCTGCCGGAGCGACGTCGCTTAAATTCATGTTCGGCGGCGGCTTGTTCTTGCAGAGAACGCGGCAATACACCCACGGAGGGCAAGGCGCGACGCAGGATTTCACCTACGGCGGGTGCGGCTACGGTGCCGCCGTAATAGCCCAAGCCCTTATGGGGTTCATCCACCGTAACGAGGCACACCAAACGCGGATGATCTGCCGGAGCGAAGCCGCAGAAGGAACCGACGTACTTTTCATGACTGTAGGTTCCGTTGACGACCTTTTGCGCGGTGCCTGTCTTGCCTCCGATGGAATATTCGCGACACCATGCCTTGCTGCCTGTGCCGTCCACGACTACGCGCGTAAGGATTTCACGCATGGCCGCACTGGTGGCGGGGAAAATCACGCGTCGCACAGACTCTGGCTTCATTTGATAAAGCACTTCCCCACGTGGACTGCGGATACCCGCCACGACCTGTGGACGCAGCAGCACCCCGCCGTTGATCATGGCCGCGTAGGCTGCCGCGAGTTGCAAGGGCGTGACCGCGATTTCTTGGCCCATAGGAATCGAGAGCAGGCTGTCCTTGGTCCAGACGCGGCGCGCGCGAACCAAGCCGGACACTTCGCCGGGCAATTCTGAGCGCGTGCTCTGGCCGAACCCGAACGCGGTAACTGCCGCATGGACTTCGTCCGCGCCCAGACGCAGGCCGATCTTGGCTGCTGCGATGTTGCTTGATTTGACCAGAAAATCGTCAAACGAAAGTAACCCGTACGCATGACTGTCGTGGAGCGTGCGCCAAGGCAAGCGCCATGCCCCGTTCTGACAGTCGATTCGCTCACTGCGCCGTGCGGCACCTTTGTCCAGTGCCCATGCGGCGATAAAGGTTTTGAATGTTGAACCTGGTTCGTACACGTCGGTGACGGTGCGGTTGCGCCGCGATGCGGCGCCCGCCGCACCAGGATGATTCGGGTCGAAGCCGGGATAGCTGGCCATTGCGAGGACCGCACCGGTGCGGGTGTCCAACACAACGGCGGTTGCGCCCGCAGGTTCATACTTGTCCATGATTTTGGCCAGTTCGCGCTCAGCGGCGAATTGGATGCCCGGATCCAGCGTAAGGGTCAAATCGAAACCAGCGCGGGGCGCGCGCGTTTCCGGCGTGAAGGATTCGCCTTGGCCGCGCGAGAGCGGGCGGCGAGCTGCGTCGCGTTCGTACACGCGATACCCAGGCACTCCGCGCAAGAGGCCGTCCAGTTTGAGTTCCAAGCCTTCCATACCGCCATCCAGTCCGGCGAAACCGAGTACATGGCAGGCCAGTTGTCCTTGGGGATACGAACGCCGGAAATCTTCCTCAAAGCCGATGCCGCGCAACTTCAGGGCGCGAATGCGTTCCTCCACTTCAGGTTCTACGTGGCGGGCTAGGTACACGACACGGCGATCCGTGCGGTCCATGGATTCAGTTAGCTCGTCGGGCTGGCGGTTGAGTAGCGGTGCGAGTGCCTGGGCCACGGACTGTCGGTCTTGATGCTCTTTAAGCAGCTTCAAATCAGCGATCACGGTGGCGCGTTGGAGCGACTGGACCAGGGTCTCGCGGCCCGCTGTAATCGTGCCACGACATGCTGGGAGGCGTTCCAAGGAGCGCCTTTGCCGCTCGGCAGCTTTGCTCCAGTGCGCGCCCTGCCAGACCTGGATTTGCACCAGTCGCGCGCCGAGTAACACCAGCAGCAGTAACAGGGGGACGACGATCACTCCAGCACGCAGGCGTACGGCGAGGTTGCGAAGATCATCTTCCGCATCGTGTCCGACATGTCCGGAACAAGCCGCGTAGGGGGGGTCGGCCTGCTCGGCACTCGGCGTACCCAGTTGAGGTGTGTCGTGCGCGGGTTGGGGATTTCGATACATGGGCGGCGGCGCCTGAGGATAAGTTCAGCGTGGCGGTCGATCTTGTTGAGGCACACTTTCGGGCGTGTAGAGCGCGAGCGCGGAGGTCGGAACGACTTTTAGTTCCAGGTCACGTGCGCGTTCAATAATGCGTATGGGTGACTGGGCGGTTTGGACGCGGGCAGCCTCCGCAGCGATGCTTTCCCGCGTCTTGCGCAGTTCGGCCTCCACTCCTGCGATTTCGTACCCTAACGCCACCTGGTCCTGGCTGTCATGGACGGAGGTCAAGCCCGCCGCAGCCAGTGCGCCAAGAAAAAGTAGGTGCCTGCCGCTTATCTGAGCCATGTTTACCTCGTAACGTGGGTTGTTAGCCGCGCGTAGTCTCACATTGCACGCTCGAACGGTCACCGCATGCACTTTTCCAAACCGCATTACGTACTCTTTCGTAGTCCCCGTAGTTTCGCGCTGCGGCTGCGAGGATTGGCGCTGCATTCGTCGTCTGTAGGCCGCACGACGGACTTCCCTGTAAGAAAGAATCGTCCAGATTTGGCCAAGACTTTATAGCGATGTTTGACTAAACGGTCCTCGCCGGAGTGAAAGCTGATGAGCACCATAGTCCCGCCTGGGGCCAATGTTTCGGGCGCGGTGTCCAGCAGCGTGGTCAGGCATTCTAATTCTTGGTTTACGGCCAGCCGCAGGGCTTGAAAGGTCTTTGTGGCCGGGTGGATGCGGCGGTGTCCGCGAACCTTAAGAGCGCGCCGAACCAAGAGTTCAAGCTGCCCGGTGGTTTCGATGGCTTGGCCATATTCTCGCGCTTCCACAATGCGCCGAGCGATACGCCGTGAACCGTGTTCGCCCGCAAGATGGAAAATCATGTCGGCCAATTCCTGCTCAGTGCGACTGCGCAGCAGGTCCGCAGCGGTTTCTGGCAGCGCAGGGTCCATGCGCATGTCCAGCGGTGCATCTTGGCGAAAACTGAAGCCACGTTCAGGTCGGTCAAACTGCATGGAGGAGACGCCTAAATCAGCCAGGATGGCATGCGGCGCACGTCCGGCGGCGTGTTCCGCCAGCATTTCGGGCAAATGGCGAAAGTTTGCGCGTGCCAGTACGAGACGAACTCCGAGGGCTTGCGCCAGTGGTTCCAGCCGCGCGTTCGCAAGGCCTAGGGATTCCGGGTCAACATCCAGCCCGAGCAGTAAGCCGCCAGGGGCGAGCGCTCGGAGCATGTCCTCGGCGTGGCCTCCCGCGCCCAGCGTGCAATCCACGGCGAATTGGCCGGGTGCTAGCGCAAGCAGTTCCTGCGTTTCGCGCGGCAACACGCTGGTGTGAGGCAGGGTAGGCGTGGGCAAAGCTTCAGGGTCAGCCATGAGCCGTGAGACTACCCTTTTGTAATGGAGTAGGGCGGGCAGGGCCTACCGGGGTGCCGTGTTGAAGGCCCGAAGAACTACAGGCCCGCGACAGCGCGCAGAGGTTCGGGCGTCGCGACTTGCGGGCGAGCGTCCATGCCAGTCACGCGCAACAGGCTCTTCACGTAGGGCGAGAGTTCCACCGAGCCGTAGGCGCGGTCTAGGCTGCGCACTTCGTCGCAGCGGCGCACAAGCGTCTCGACATCGTCCTGCAGATACTCGGGTACAGGCACCGTTTCGCCCTGGCTCATCAGGTGCCCCATGACTCGATCAAAACTTGACTTCCCCATAGCCGCCTCCTTAACCGGACACACTGGCCCGGCCCCTGGTTAGGAATCCATAATTTCTGCAATGAGCGCGGTCGTGTCGGCACTGCGCGCATGTTCTTGTTTTTCTAGGTCGCGGCGCGCCTGCGCCGGCCAGATCTCGATCCAGTTGAAAGCACCGCAGAATGCGACTTCTTCGCGTAAGCCAATTTCATCAACCCACTTCGCTGGCAGTACGAAGCGGCCTTGCGTATCCGGTTCGACCGGCGAAACGTTGCTTGACAGCCCTCGGACAAGCGCGGTGCGGACCTTCGGATCAAGGTCGACGCGCGCCCGGACCTCGTCTATCTTGGCATCGAGTTGCTTCTGGGTGTACAGGCGTAGAAAACTTTCCTGGCTGACCCGCATCAACAAGAGCGGACCTTCAGCCGATTCAAGGGCGGTCTTGAGCATGTGGCGTGGAATGGCGACTTGGTTGCGCTCAGAGATTTTATGGAACGCGGTGCCAAAGAACGAGGCACGGCGCGGAGCGGAGGGCTTCTTCTCGGACGACTCAGACTGGGGGCTTAGGTGTTCCATAACCACTCGATGCTCTTTTGTGCTAAATGTCACTATTTAGTGCTAAAGATAGATACCCTTCACTTCTCCATGCGTCAATACTTATCTCTGAGAATTTAGAAAGAAAAATACAGCCACAATTAGTGGTTGTATTTTAAATAAATAGCACAATTAGTGGTTGTACTGGTTTGGGTGCAACGAGGTGTGTCAGCAGCCGGTCAAAATAAGTCGCCGCGTTACACGATGCCAAAAGCTGTAAACCATGTTATCCCACATCTATCAACCCAAGCCGCCCAGTTTGCACTAGCTTTTCCTTTATGCGGCGGTGAAGCGTCGCGTGTTGGGGTGCTTTCAGGGTCGGGTCGCTGCGTACCAGCGCGATGGCGTCGTCGCGAGCGTCCATAAGCAGTCGCTGGTCGCGCGGCAGGTCCGCGACCACGAGTTCAGGCAACCCAGATTGCTCCGTACCAAAGAACTTTCCCGGCCCGCGCAGGCGAAAGTCAGTCTCGGCAATCTGGAAGCCATCGCGTGTGGAAGCGAATGCCTGGAGGCGTTCCTTGGCTTCGTCGTGGGCTGCCTGCGCGAAAAATAGGCAGTAACTGTCCAACGCGCTGCGGCCCACGCGCCCCCGGAGTTGATGCAGGCTGCTTAACCCAAAGCGTTCGGCGTTTTCGATCACCATCAGAGTCGCGTTGGGCATATCGATGCCGACCTCAATGACCTGCGTGCTGACGAGCACATCGAGTTGGCCTTCACGCATCAGGCGCAGGATGCTCTCTTTCTGCTCCGCCTTCATGCGTCCGTGCAGTGACTCGATGCGTAGGGTAGGGAGTTGCTCGCGCAGACGTTTGACTTCTTCCTCGACGCCTTTCACTTCGGACCAAAGTTTTTGAAGTGGACGCTTCTTACTGGATGGTGCGGTGGCGTCTTCTCGTGTTGCGCTGGGAATATCGCCACTTTCGATGCGCGGCAAAACGATATAGGTCGCGTGGCCGACACGGGCCTCTTTAAGGATCAATTTGTAAACCTTGGGCCGGTCGTGCTCCTTCATCCAGCGCGTGGTGATCTCGCCGCGTCCTGGAGGTAAGCTGTCGATGCTGGAAATATCTAAGTCGCCGTACAACGTGAGACTCAAACTGCGCGGGATGGGCGTCGCGGTCATCACCAGAACATGCGGGGAGGGGCCTTTGCCGCGCAGGATACGACGTTGTTCGACGCCGAATTTGTGTTGTTCATCAATGACGACGAGCGCCATGTTTTTGAAATGGACATCCGGTTCTAAAAGCGCGTGAGTACCGATGGCAATATGAATGGCACCATCGGCTAGTTCTTTCAAGAAGCGTGTGCGTTCACTCTTTTCCACGCCGCCGCGCAACAGGCCCACCTTCACGCGTGAGCCTGTAAGCAATTGCGTGAAGGTGTGGAGGTGCTGTTCGGCAAGCACTTCCGTGGGGGCCAGGAGCGCGGTCTGCGCCCCATGCGCCACCGCCAGCAGCATGGCCGAGAGCGCCACAGCGGTTTTACCGCTGCCGACATCCCCTTGCAGAAGCCGATTCATCGGGCGCGTGCCACCCATATCCGCAGCGATTTCACGGAAGGACCGTGCCTGTGCTGCGGTTAGTTTAAAAGGTAGGCGCGCGTCAATGCGAGCTTGGATAGCCGGAGCGAGCGACAACTTTCGTGCGGCTTCCAAGGCCTCCACATGAGCGCGGCGCAGCGCCACGCCTAAAGATAACGCGAAGAGTTCTTCGTACGCGAGCCTCCTCCGGGCGCACTCAACCTGCTCCATAGACGTTGGGAAGTGGTACATGCGCACGGCCTCAAAAAGTGGCAAGAGCTTCCGGCGCACGACGATCTCTGCGGGCAATTCGTCCGGAAGTAGGCGCGCCGCCCCTGCTTCCAGCGCCGACCAAGTCAACTTGCGCAGGAAGGCCTGCGTTAGGCTCACTTCGGGCGCTTCGCTGCCGTCGGCGCGACGTATCTTGGGGCGTAGCGAATAGATAGGCACGATGCGCCCGAAACTCGGGCTTTGCGGGCTTGCCTCGCCGCCCGTGTCTTTATCGGCGCTTCCTACGGTCAGCATTTCAAATTCGGGACTCTGGTATTGCAGTCCTACTCCACCGCTTTTTTTGGCGGCAACTTTCCCGGAGAAAAAAGCCCATGCCATGGGCGAGAGGCGTTTAAGAAGGTACGGGTTCCACCACATTGCTTCGATCGTGCTGCTTTCGTCTTGCAGCATGGCGCAGACAAATTCCTTGCCCCCTTGGGTGCGCTTGCCCCATACATCCACAATTTGAGCGCGCACGTTTTGTTCGGCGCCAGGCCTTAAACGTGCGATGGGTGTGACGCTAGCGCGGTCCTTGTGCGCGATGGGGAAAAAGTAGAGCAGGTCACGAATGTTTTCGAGGAGCAGTCGGAGCAGGAGTTCCGCTCGTTTCGGTCCGACGCCTTGGATGAATTGCAGCGGGCGATCCAGAAGCGCGTACGGCTGCTCATGCGTTCCAGTGGAGAGCGGGGCGGGCATAGGCTGAAAAGTAGCATAAGCAGCCCATATTTCCCAATCGCCTAAATCTGCGCATATCTCGGATCGTAACCGTTCAGTCCACCTAAAGTTTCTTGCGTGGCAAGACGTATAAGTCTCACGAGCATGTAAGGAGCGCATTTCATCCACCCACGCAGTAGCGCGAGTTGGGATGAGTCTAATGTCTTGCGAGTTTTACACAGGTGCATTAGATTGGCGTACTTCAGGTCAAATTAGCAGAAGGGCGCTTCTTGTAGGCTGTCCGGGCTGTGGTAGCCAGCGGGGCCGGGGCACCGAACCTGAGTGGAACCGTAGGTAGAGGAGAGCGACATGAAGAGCAGATTGGGTTGGCTGGCGCTGGTGTTGTTGAGCGTGACGGTGGCGCTGCAGACGGCTGTCGTCCGTGCGGAAGCGAAGTCCGACGACGAAAAGCCTGCTGAAGACAAGAAACGGGGCGGAGGCGGATACATTGGCATGCTGCTGACCGTTGAGAAGCTTGAAGAAAAAGTCGGAGAGAAGTTCACCGACGAACAGAAGGCCAAGATCAACGCCAAGCGCGACGAAGCAAAGAAAGTGTTCGAGGAGAACAAGGGGAACAAGGAGGCCTCGAAGGCGGCCATCGAGGACTACAAGAAGTTCCTCATCGAATTGATTGGTGAAGAGAAGATGGCTAAGGCTTTCGCGCGCCCCAAGCGGCTGGAAGGCAAGACTGGCGAGCCTTCCAAGACCGAAGACGCGCCCGACGGCGAGATGAAGTAATTTTCCGCGCATATTAGTTAACGCTCGCATTCCCAAAGTCCCCGGCCCAAAGCCGGGGACTTTTGTTTTGTATGCTCTGGCGCGTCGATAAGCCGACGCCCCCTCTGCATATTTTGGAATCAATACAAAGCGACCAACCTGCTGAAAGACTACGAAGCGCTGTGGCTGTTCTTGAACGTGGAGGGCATGGAGCCGACGCACCACTACGCGGAGCGTTGTTTGCGCCCTGCGGTGCTGTGGCGAAAGCGTAGTTTTAGAAATCACAGCGCAGCAGGTTGCCGCTTCACGGAG
>Ga0114940_10000523_pt1 | contig 17572 bp, 19 predicted proteins | sample ColdCreekSource_FD_87195 | JGI IMG/M metagenome (GOLD analysis project Ga0114940, IMG submission 87195) | Groundwater microbial communities from Cold Creek, Nevada to study Microbial Dark Matter (Phase II) - Cold Creek Source | ecosystem: Environmental > Aquatic > Deep subsurface > Groundwater ... | reverse complement strand
GCGACGGACCAGCGGACGCTTCGGGTCATGCAGGGGCTCCTCGCGCACGGCGCCCGCGCATGCGAGCCGGCCGTGCCGCGGGCAGCTTACCCCGAACGTTTCGCGGGGGTCCTGACGATTTCCGCTCTGATTAAAGGAAATTGCAGCCCGGTTTAGGGCTTGAGACGGACTTCTACCGCACGAGCGTGGCCGTCGAGGCCCTCGGCGCGCGCGAAAGCCGCGATGCTGGCGCCTTGCTCGGCGAGCGCGGAGGCCTCGTAGCTGATGAGCGAGGTCCGCGCGAGGAAGTGGTAGACACCGAGGGGTGAGGCGTAGCGCGCCGCGCCGCCGGTGGGCAGCACGTGCGAAGGACCAGCCACGTAGTCGCCCGCGCCCTCGGGGGTCATTGGTCCTACGAAGATGGCGCCAGCGCGCAGCACCTTGCTGGCGACCTCGGCAGGCGCCGAGGTGTGCACCGCGACGTGCTCGGCGGCCAGTAACGTGGCCACGCGCCCGAGCTCGGCCTGCTCGTGTACGACGAGCGCGAAGCCGTTGCCGAGCAGCGAAGCCTCGGCGATGGCGCGGCGCGGCAGATCCGACAGCTGACGCTCGAGCTCGAGCCGAACCTTGGCCACGAACGCTTCACTGCGACAGAGCAAGAGCGCGTAGGCGGCCTCGTCGTGCTCGGCCTGCGAAATCAGGTCGGCTGCTACCCAGCTCGGGTTGGCCTGCTCGTCGGCGATGACCAAAATTTCGCTCGGCCCAGCCAGGCCGTCGATGTCGACCTCGCCGAACACCAGCCGCTTGGCTGCGGTCACGTACAGGTTGCCCGGGCCGACGATCTTGTCGACGCGCGGCACACTTTCGGTGCCGTAGGCCGAAGCCGCGATGGCTTGCGCGCCGCCCGCGTCCAAAATTGCGGTCACGCCCGCCAAGTGCGCGGCGGCACGCACTTCGACGCTGACCTGCGGGCACGCCAAGATCACTTCTTCGACGCCGGCCACGCGCGCCGGAATCGCGGTCATCAGCACGCTGGATGGGTAGTTGGCTTTGCCGCCTGGCGCGTACACGCCAGCGCGATCGACCGGCAGCACGCGACTCTCGAGCGTGACGCCGCCTTCGGTGTAGGAAAAGCCGGCCAAGTGCCGCTTCTGCTCTTCGTGGTAGCGACGCACGCGGGTCGCCGAAAGCTCCAGGGCTTGGCGTACGGCGGGCGACAGCTCCGCCAGGGCGTGTGCACCGTCGAAGTCCCTGCGCAAGAGCTGGGCTGGCCGACGGTGTTCGAGCTTTTCGATGTAGCCGAGCACGGCTGCGTCACCTTGGCTGCGCACTCGAGCCAAGATCTCTTTGACGACGGGCTCGACGCGCTCGAGATCACTCTCGCCGCGGCGCACGAGGCGCGCGAGCTCTGGCGCAAAGTCGGGGCTTTGCGCGTCCACGGAGCGTAGGAGGTTTCTCATGTCCAGTGTCCGGCTTTGACGGCGGCGGGATCGTACTCACGAATCCGCGGCACGAGCGCCTCGCGGAAGACTTGCTCGTCGTCCACGTCGAGATCACGCTCCGGAAAGCCTTTGGCGACCTCCATGCCGATCGCCAGAATGCGCAGGAACATCGCGAAGCTGGACGCGCACAGCCGCGGCTTCCACAGCTCGGTGCCGTTCATGGCCGTGTACACGTGACAGTCGCCTTCGGCGTCGGCCGTCGACGTGTCCAAAAAATACGGATCGCCCAGCAAGGTGCTGTGACCGACGATGACCCAGGTGCTGCGCCAGCCGTTCGGGCCTGTTTGGCCCTGCGGACGTAGCTGGCCGTCTTCCAACAAGGCGAAGCCGCGTTGCTCGTCGAGCAGCTTGGCGGCTGAGATGAGGCGCACGCGTTCGGCGGGCGTGATGGTCTCGAGGTCCACCGGATCGGAGGCCAGCAGGAACTCGCGAAAGCGCCGCGGGATGCGCAGCTTGCTCCGCAGATCTTCCACCACGGCGGGCTCCGCCTTGCCGTATTGCACGGGCACTCGGCGACGCTCGAAGGAGTTTCGTAGCGCTGAAATCGACTCAGCCAGATCGCTGTCCACGGCTTTTTCGCAACCCTATTTAAGGTCTAACGTCCTGTTCTTACTTGCTCTTTCGACTAACGCAAGCCCGAAGCCGCGGCGACGAAAGGTACAGGGATTTTATGGCTTTAGAAGGTGTAGCGCAGGGCTACACCGCTGAGCCAGGCCATGGGCGGCTGGCTGTCGCGGTCGCGCTTGAGGGTGCGGGGGTAGTTGCGAACGCCCCCGTGGAGCGCCAGCGCTAGGTGCGGGTTGACTTGGTACCACTCGAAACCCACCTCGGCGCTTTGGTAAAAACCTAGCTCCTCGGCGTGCTGGTAGCCGTACAGCTCCAGCACGTCTTCCGTCGCGCGGCCCCCTCCCAGGCTGCCCTGCAAGTAGACACCGAAGCGATCGGTCGGCTTGACCGTGATGCGGAAACCAGCGCCCACGTTCCAAAACACGAACGAGCGGGGCGGCGGCGGTTGGCGCGCGTACGAGGTGCTGGCAACGAATAGGTCCGACTCGGCGAACACCATCAACCAGCGCAGCGGCTCGTAGCCGAAGCGCAAGCCGAACCAAGGAGCGTTGGGCGTGATGTTCTTTAGATGGCCCATCTGGCCCATCACGCCGATGCTCGACTCGAGCACGAAGCCTTTTTTGCGCGGCGGGGGCGGCGGCGCTTCCACGTCGTCGTCGCTGGAGGCGTGATCGCTCTGCGACTTGGGCATGGCGCGCGAGTCGAGCCAGGCGTCGATCTCTTCAGGCGTCAGCTGGCGTTCTTTGGGCTGGGCCTCAGCCGCGTTGCCGAGCGAGCTTGCTGCGAGCACGCTGACTCCGCACGCGAGCGCAGCCAAGGGGCGCGCGCTACGGAACGAAGCTAAAAGCCGCATGCAGCCCTGACGCTAGCCGGAGAAGCCAGCCGCTGTCTTGCGGTTTTCGCCGCACTACCCGACGAGCGGGATCAACAGGAAGGCGGGAAGCGAGACTTTGGGGTTCGCGCGCTGCGCGGCACGAACTCGGCAGCACCGGCGGCGCGATGCAGATTGCCTGCCCGAACAACCAGAATCGTCCCGCCTTCCCGCCTTGCTGTTCTCTCGTGCTCGCACGCGAGCCGCTAGTCCGCGATGAAATCAGCGCGGGTGGCGAGGGTGACCAAAGGTAGGCCGGTGGCGCGGATGGTTTCGGCGCCGCCCTCGAGCCTGTCGACCAAGGCGACGATGCCGACCACCTGGGCGCCGGCTTCTTTCAGCGATTCGACGGCCTTGAGGCTCGAGCCGCCGGTCGTGACGACGTCTTCGAGCAGCGCGACCTTGAGGCCGGGCTTGAGCGATTTGTCGCCTTCGACCAGCTTGGTCGTGCCGTGGTCCTTCTTGGCCTTGCGCACGTACAGCGCGTTGAGCGGCCGGCCGCGTTGAAAGCTCACGAGTGATACGGCGCTGGCCAGCGGGCAACCGCCCAGCTCGACCCCGCCGACGGCTTCACACTCCGGCAGCTGCGCTAGCAGATCGAACATGAGCTCGCCAATCAGCGCGTGGCCTTCGGCGGTCAGCATGGTCTGCTTGCAGTCGATGAAAAAATCGCTCTCGCGGCCGGAAGCGAGGATGACCTTGCGGCGCCCGAAGCTGCGCTCGGCCAGCAGTTGAATCAACCTGGCTCGCTTGGTCTGGTCCATCACTCGTCTCTGTCCTTCTTCTTCTTGCCCTTGGCGCCTTTGCCCAACGAAGGCAGCACCGGCGGCGGTGGGCGACGCTCGGGCGGCTTCTCTTTCGGGCGCTCGGCGATGACGGGCGCTGCCACGGCCTCGCGCGGGGCGGCCACGGCTTCGCGCAGCGGGGGCGCGGCCTTGGGCTCGACTTTGGCGACGGGCTTGGCGGCGAACGTGGCCGGCTTCACACCCGGGCCCGGCGTGCGCTTGGCCTGACCCAGAGCGGCCTCACCTTCGGTGCGGACGTGGCCGCGGATCAAGGCGCCGCTGCCGATGCCGACGCGGGGCGCGCTGATGTCGCCGACAACCTTGGCGCCGCGTTCGAGCAGCACGCCTTCGCTACCGCTGAGGTTGCCCTGCACGCTGCCCGAGACGCTGATCTTCGAGGCGCTGATGTCGCCGCGCACGGCGCCGCCTTCACCGACCACGACCTCACCCGTCATGGTGACGTCGCCTTCGACGCGGCCGAACACCTCGAGCGAGCCTTCACCCTGCAGGTTGCCGTGCACGACCGTGCCGGCGCCGATCACGGAGCTTTGGCTCATGCTCAAACCTCCATATCCACGGCGCCCTTGAAGGACGCGCCATCGGCGATGGTGAAGCGAGCTGCTTTGACGTCGCCCACCAGGCGGCCGCCAGCTTGAATGTCCACGCGCTCGGGCGCGCTGATGTCGCCCGTGACCTGCCCGGCAATGCTAACGCTTTGCCCGGCGATGTCGGCTTGCACGACGCTGCTCGGGCCGATCGAAACGGCGTCCGAAGACGTGAGCTTGCCGCGCAAGTTGCCCTGCACGACGACCTCTTCGTCGCTCGTGATGTCGCCTTCGACGCTCAGACCTTCTCCGATGACCGTGCCTGCCATGCTCTTACTCGTTCTCTACTTTCGAGGCCTCAGCGACGTTTCGCGTCGACTGGACCCAGGTCAAGCTCGAAGTCCGTAGCCAACCGCACGGACACGCGCGAGCCGGGTTCGATCGAGATTTCGCTGCCTCGCAGGTCACCGCGGACTACGGCGCCGCTGCGAATGGCCACCGGGCCGCTGGCAACGACGTCGCCCTGCAGGGTGCCGGAGATGTCCAACGACGCGGCGGTGACGTTGCCTTCGACGCTGCCGGACGGCGCGATCTCGGCTTCGCCGCTGATCTGGATGTCGCCGCGCACCTTGCCTTCGACTCGAAGGGCGCCGTCACCGGTAACCCGGCCCGTCACCCTGGTGGAGGGACCGAGAACGCTGGCGTCGAAGCTAGGGCGGGGCATGCGTGGGGGCGCCGACGGTAGTCTTTCCCGCGCGGTAGGGCTAGGCCCTTCGAAGGGAAAGAATCGCTATTCCTTTCGCGCGCTTCGTCGGTGTGCTCGTGCGGCAGGGCTGGTCGCGCCTCGTGGTTGTATCCGGTTCGCTTAGCATACTCCGCAAACGTCGCGGACATTGGTCGTGACCACTTTTTCCATGGTCTTGCCACCCAGGGACTTGATGACTCGAACGGCAGCAATCTGCGCAACCTTGGCCATCGCGGCATGCTCGAGCGGCGTGGGCGACAACTCGGCACCCACGGAGCAGCCCCCTGGCGCTGGTGGATCGGCGGGCGCGCAGGCTGCTGGGGGATCGAATAGCTCGGCGGGCGCCCCGGGGTCAGGGGGATCTGGCGGACTGGCAGGCTCCGGTGGCGCGGGCGGAGCGGGCGGAGCGGCAGGTGCAACGAGCACGGGCGGAGCGAGCGGATCAGCGGGCGTCAGCGGCGGGCCGGGATCGGGGGGCGCTGGCGGACCGTTTCCAACCAGCGATGCGGTCGGGTCCGCGATCACGTTCAGCGCTTCGGACGCCGTGATCATGAATCCGGAGCGGGGCTTCTATGCGACCACCAATCTCGCTACGGGGCGAAACTTCGCGAACGTGCGCCAAGGTCAAAAGACGCTTCTCTACGGCAGGGTGCATCTGGACGCCTACTTGGGCGCTAACCACGCGCAGGACCTGCCCCAGAAGGTACTGGATGACACCGACGCGGGCTTCGCGGCGGCGCGCACCGCTGGCATCAAGGTGATCTTGAGATTCTACTACGACAACGGTGAGGGATACGACAGCGGCATGGGCGCCAACGACGCGCCCAAGGCCTGGATGCTCAGGCACATCGAGCAGCTCGCTCCCATCGTCAAAAAGAACGAGGACGTACTCTTCGTGTACCAGGCCGGCTTCATCGGGGCCTGGTCCGAGTGGCACTCATCGCAGAACTTTCGCGACGGTACGGCCGACGCGGCCATCCGAAAAGAGATCGTCGAGGCGATGCTGGCGGGATCTCCCGAATCGCGCACGGTCGGGCTCAGGTACCCCGCATACAAACGGATGTTCTATGGAACCGCGCCGATCGCGGGCACACAAGCGTTCACCACGACGAGCATCGCGCGGGTTGGCCACTTCAACGATTGCTTCGTCTCAGGCACCGACGACGTTGGCACCTATCAGTACGAGCCGATAGCCACGCTCAAGGACTACCTGGCGCTCGATACCCAGTTCGTGCCCATGGGTGGCGAGACGTGCGCGGCCCACGCGCGCAACGAGTGCCCCATCGCCACGGGCGAGATGGAGCGTTTCCACTGGACGTACATGAACGAGGAGTACAACGAGACCGTGATCAGCCGCTGGACTGCCGGAGGCTGTCGCGCTGACATCGACAAGAAGCTCGGCTACCGCATCGTGCTCACGTCCGGCAATGCACCCGCGGAAGTGAAGCCTGGAGGCAGCTTCACGCTCAAGCTCGGTCTTACCAACGAAGGCTGGGCCACGATGATGACGCCACGCCCCGTGATCGCGGTACTCGAGAGCGCGGCGGGAAAGCGTCTGGAGGCAGTGCTGCCGGTCGATCCCAGAAAATGGCTTCCGGGCAAGCACGAACTCAGCGTGCGCCTGCGAGTGCCGGCGGATCTCGCCGCCGGAGCGTACCGTCTTGCGCTGTGGCTTCCCGACATGGCACAGGGCCTCCGAAGCCGTGCGGAGTACTCGGTACAAATCGCGAATCAGGGCGTGTGGAACGCCTCGCGCGGCGACAACACGCTGGCTCAGATCACCCTGGCAGACAGCGCTCCCGGGACAGCCGATCTGGAAGCGACGTCTTTCGCCGTCATTCCGTGAAATCCCCGCGACTAGACTAGGAAAGGTAAACGCCGTCCAGCGCTGTCGGCGGGCATCCGAAACGGCGCGTAGACGTCATCGCGCGCCTCGCCTACGCGCCTGTCCGACCATCTCAACGGCCTAGCTTGGTTTTGACCGCAGCCAGCACGTCTAGCGAACGCGGCACGGAACGCACCAACGCGCGCGCGTAAAAGCGCAGCTGCTCGGACTCGGGCAGGTCGCCTTCGCGGCCGCGGGTGGCCGCGTACAGCAGCACGGCCGCGGCGACGCTCACATTGAAGCTCTCGACGAAGCCGCGCATCGGGATGCGTACGGATTGCTTGGCGCCCTGATGCAGCGCATCGCGGATGCCATCGTGCTCGTTGCCGAGGATGAGCGCGACGCGCGGCAAGCTCGCGAGGTCTTCAGGGGCGAGGTTGCCCTCCGGGTGGGTCGCTACGGTGGTGAAGCCTTGCTCGTGCAGCGCCGTGAGCGCGAGCTCGGGCGTGCGGTGTGGCACCACTTCGATCCAGCGTTCGGCGCCTTTGGCGACCGTTCGGCCCACCGCAAAGTCTTCTTCGCGTGGCACTAGGTGGACGCGCGGGATGCCGAAGCCGTCGCAGGACCGCAGCACGGCCGCAGCGTTGTGCGGATCGTGGGGCGCGTCCATCAGCACTGTCACGCTACCGATGCGACCTCGCGCCACCGCCCAAAAGCGGGCGCGACGGTCGTCCAGTGCCAGCGGTTCCAGCGTCTCGATCACGCCTTCAGGCGTCCAGCCCGCCGGCCACGGATCGGCAGTCCAGATGCCTTCCGCCGGTACGAGAAGGTCAGGTTGGCGCTTCATAGTGAGATTTTGCTCGTCGATCTGGCTTGAAAGAAGGGGGAGGCGGGCCCGAATGGGCCGCGAGCCTTTGCGCGAATCAGAACCGGCATTATGTTGCCAGTCGCTCGTATTTTCTCCCCAGGGAGCAACCATGGCATCCGAAAAAGTTCAAGTGTTCAACGACCTCAACTTCGACCAAGAGGTCGTCAACTCCAGCGTTCCAGTGCTGGTCGACTTCACCGCCACGTGGTGCGGTCCCTGCAAAGCGCTCGCTCCTATCATCGACCAAATTGCCGGTGACTTGGACGGCAAGGTGAAGGTTGGCAAGCTCGACGTGGACGACTCGCCGATCACGGCTGGTAAGTTCGGCGTTCGCGGCGTTCCCACCATCATGGTGTTCAAGAACGGGCAGCGCGCGGCGCAGCACGTGGGCCTGACCACCAAGGCCAAGCTGCTCGAGCTCGTGAACGGCTGAAGTGCGACGCCAGCGCCGCAGTCAGTCGTCTCTCGACGCTCCTGCGGCGCTGCTGGTCGTAGCCGTCCTCGGTGTCGCATGCCGAGGCAGTGAAGGGCGCCCCGCCGAAAGGCCGCGCCCTTCACTCGTTTCCGAGGTCTCGGCTAGCCCTGCCTTCGTCACGCCCGCGGTCTGGCGCTACCATCCGCCGCAGCCGGCTCGAGTCAACGCGGAGCTTCAGTTGCCGTCGGGCGAGCGCGTGCTCGCTGGGCGGCGCGGCGAGCGTTGGCTCGTGTCTAAGGCGACGGGTGCGCTCAGCGCGGCTTCGGTGCTCGCGCCCGAAGATCTGGTCGGTATCCTCAAAGGCCCTGCGGGCGGCTACATTTTCGTGGGCACGAGTGGGGTGAGCTACGAGGCGCCCTCGCCCGTCGCTCCGTTTTTTCGCTCCAGTGCGCCGCTCGAGCCTCTTTCCAGCGTCACCAGCTCGGGCGCGGCCATCGTGGGTATTCGCCGCGACCGCGGGCTCTTGCGCAGCGAAGACGGCGGCGCGACCTGGAAAGCCGTGGGCCCCAGCGGCCCCAAGTTCGTCAGCGTGCTCTTGGATGAAGGCGGGCAGGGGCTCGCCCTCGCGGTGCCAGAAGCGCTGTTCGCCACGCACGATGGCGGCCAAACCTTCGCCCCCATTCCGACTCCCAGCGTGGGGGCATTCGCGCTCGAGCGCTTGCCGGATCGCAGTCACGGCGTGCTTTCGCCGCTCGGCATGTTTCGCTACCGCAAGGGAGCGTCGCCGCTGCTCGAAGCGCTGACGGGCGCCGTGGTGCCGCCCGCTTCAGAGCTCAAGGCGCCGCGCGGCCCCGACGCCGGAGCGCTCAGCTCAGGGCGCGCCGTGACCACCGCTGGAACGTACTTCGAGGTTGGCATCCGCGACAAGGGCGCTTGGCAGCTGACGTCAGGCCCGCTCTCGGGTTCGCTCACCTCGCGCGATCTGCCGGAGTTGGTGGGTTGCAGCGCCGTGCGCCTGGCGGCCTTCGAGCGCTCACTGCGCCTCGCTTGCTTCCGGGCTGGCGCCGAAGCTGCCACCCAACCCATCGAATTTTGGGCCAGCGACGACGCCGGCCAGACGCTGCGCCCGGACGGCTCGAGGCTGGATGGCAACCTCAGCAGCTTTCGCATGGCGCTGGGCGAAGGCGGCACGCTGCTGATGGCTGGCGTTTGCGCAAGCTTTCTGGCCGGCGCGGGCTGCGCGCCGCAGGGCATTGCGCGCCGTGTGCCGAACGCCGAAAGAGCCAAAAGCCCGCCCGCCGTGGCGCATGGCGCGAGCGCCAAGTCACGCCTCAACGCGCCGCGCGACGTGACTGCCGCCGCGACGCCTTCGCTGGCCGACACCGCGCTGGGGCTGGCGTTCTCGCTCGACGGTCGCGTGGCGTACGCGGTGGGGCGCCGCACGAAGGGTGGCGCGCTGGCCATCTTCGTGTCGCGCGACAGCGGGCGCAGCTTCGAGGCTCAGGATCTGAGCTTGCCCACCGGTGACGGCTCCGACGCCGAAGAGCGCTGGGAGAGCAACGTCCCCGGCGTCCACGTCGACGCTCTGGTACCAACGGAAGACGGCTCCGTCGGCCTCGCGGTGTCGCGCTATCGCGCGCGCGTTTGGCTGGTGCTCGACGAGGCGGGGCGGGTGCTGTCGGTGGCTCGGCCGCCCGAGACGCGCGCGTTGCTGGGCGTGGCAGGCAGCCGGGCCCTAGCCGTTTCGCCCGTTACCAACGACGTGTGGGAGTCGCTCGACGGCGGCTCCACGTTCCAGAGTCTGGGGCGCTTGCCGATTGACCTGTGCGTCAACGACAACAACTGCGAGGTGCAGCTCGCTTGCACGCCCAGCGGTTGCGCCATCGGCTCGGACATCTCGCGCCTGGGCTGGGGCGGGCAGGCCGAAGAAGACTCGTGGATGCAGCCGCCGCTCGCGGCCGCGCCCGTAGACTACTCGGTGCCGCGCCTAAAAACGCCCATCAGCTGCAGCCTGGACGCAGCCTCGCCGTGGCACGGGCTCGACGGGGCCAGCGAATTTCCGACCGCGTTTCAAGCCGCCATCGGCAGAGCCGTGTGGTTCACGTCGGGGCTCGACCCGGCGCGGGCGTCGGCTTGGGCTTTCGTAGCAACTGGTGGCAACAAGCCGCGCGTCGATCGCGAGCTCCTCTTGGCTCCCAACGAGCGGGGGCGCTCGTACGCGCTCACTGTCTCCGATCAGGTCGAAGGGGTGGCGGCGCTCCGCTACGTCATTCCTGATGGCTCCGGGAGTACGCACCTTTCCGGCGTCGAAATCGGTTGGGTCAACCTGTTCGAAGGGCGCACCCGCCGCGTGACGCTGGCCGACGGCGGCCCGTACGCGCCCGGTGACTTTGCGCGCGGCTCGCGCGGCCAGCAGGAGGCCGACCCGGCTTTGCTCAGCATCGCCGAGGGGGGCCTTTACCTACGCATCCACAAGGCGGCCGGCGACAACCAACCGACTTTGTTCTTCGACGGCCAGCGCGTCGAGAATGTGCCGCCCGTAACTTGGCCGGCCGCTGGCGTGCGCGGCACCCACTCGGAAATGGCCCACGTCGATGGCGACCACGTGCCGTTGCTCTTGGTCGGGCGCGGCAGCGGCGTGGTCCGGGCCTCGCTGCGCGGCGGTCAGCAAGAACTCGAGGCTTTCGCCAACGGCGCGCTCGATCCCGCCAAGTTTGGCCTCACGCAGAGCACCAACATCGCCTACTCGGGCCTACGCGCCGGGCAGGTGATCGAGACGTTCGACAGCGCTTCGGCTCGCGCCGAAGCCAAGCTGTTCCTGTTTCGCGCACGCGGTGACGTGCTGGACGCGCCCATCGACGTGCCGACGCAGCTCGCGCTGTCCGAGAAGGTCGAGCGCTGCCAAGCCAGCGTTGAAAGCTCGACGCCGCGCATCGTAGCCGCACCTTACCCAGGCACTCGCCATCCGGTGATCGTGAGCGATGGCGGAGACGCGCCGCAAGCTTTCCTTACGTCTTACGCGGTCATGCACGGCACGCCGGCCGCGCCCTGCGTCTCCACCTTCGACGGCGAGCCCGTAGCGGTTGACGGCGCTGCTGCCCCGAGCACGCGCGTGCTCTTGCCACTGGGCGATTTGGCTCACGCCTACTTGTTTCGCACCACCGTGAACGGGCTCGAGACGCGCCTGGAATACCACACCATCAACTGCAAGCTCGACCCCGCTGCCGAGGTGCCGCAGGAGCTATATCGAGCGCCCGGCACCCTCGTGCCGCGTGTCCGCTAGCAGCGGGCGAGGCTTTTGCAGCAGGCGTCGCGCCAGCAGCCCCAAAATCAAGGCCGCATGCCAGGGCCGCACGCCGCTGCGCTCGTCGGCATAGACGGGGCGCACGGTGACTTCTGCCACGCGCAGCCCCTGCTCGGCCGCCAGCAGCAGCAGATCATTCGGATAGCCAAAGCGGGGCCACAGCTCGCCGAGCGGCAACTGAATCAGAGCGCTCCGGCCGATGGCGGTGAAGCCGCATTGGCAGTCGTCCACGTCGAGGCCGCTGGCGATGCGTGTCACCAGCGACAGCACCTTGCCGGCAGCGCGTCGAAGCCAAGGCATGTTGCGGATCTCGCGTGAGCGGAAGCGGTTGCCCTTCACGTAGTCAGCGCGCCCAGCCACTACCGGCGCGAGCACGGCGGGCAAATCAGCCGGATCCATCTGCGCGTCGCCGCCCATGACCGCGACGACGTCGGCCTGTTCGGCAAGCGCTGCGCGGTAGCCGGTGACGATGGCCGCGCCGACGCCCTGGTTCGTGGCGTGCCGAATCACGCGCAAACGCTGGTCGCCGACGGCACGCGCGGCCAGCGACGTGTCATCGGGGCTGCCGTCGTCCACGACGTAGATGGCGTCGACGAAGCGCGGCAGGCTCGACAAGGTGAGGCCGATCAGCCGCGCCTCGCAAAAAGCGGGGACGACCACGGCGATGCGCTTGGCGTCTAGCACCGAAGCTCGGGTAACATCAAAAGGCTGAATTTTGAAGCCAATACACAACTTGGCCGCGAAAGTGCCGCGTCAACTCGAGAAGCGTGCGGAAATCCGTGCTACGCGGGGCCTTCACGTTTGGTGAACCAATCTCCCGAGACTACGCCCGCCTGGTTTCATCGGCGTAAGGTCGTGCTCGCCCTCGTGGGCGTCGCCGCGCTGGTGGCTGCGCGCGTGGGGTACGCCTACCTCTCGTTCCCGAGCGATCGCACGCCGGAGGGCGCCTACTTGCGCGTAGCCATCGCCGTGAATCGCGGCCACGCCGAGGACTTCTTTGCGTACACCGAGACTCGAGCGCAGCACGCCGCCTACACCATCCGCGACTTTCGCAAAAAGGCCCGCGAGCGCGTGCTCCGCACGTACCCGGAGCCCGAACGGACGCGCTTGGCGCAGGAATACGCCGCCGAGGCCAACGCGCCTGACGGCGCCGATGTCTTCGCCCTTTACGCCAAGCGCCACGGTTGGATGGCGCGCCTGCGCCGCGATCTGTCGGGCGTGAAGAAGATCGAAACCGCGGGCGACCGCGCCACGGTCGAGACCGCGCACGGCACCCGCTATGCCTTTCGGCGGCGCGAAAACGGCATTTGGGGCCTCACTCTGTTCACGCCCCTACTCGACGCTGAGGCAGAACGCGCCGCTCGCGACTTCTCGGTCATCGACAAAGCTGCCGCCGACTACGCGCGCGGGCGCTGAGTCATTTGGGCTGGCGCTGCTTAACGTCGGCGTAGGCTTGGCCCGCAGGCTTGCCCGGCTCTACTGGCAACCCCTGCTTGCTCCAGCCCGGTACCACGCGCCCGAAGGCGTCGCGCGAGCCGTCCCAACCGGCAGACATTTCCGTGAGCTCGGTGAAGCCGGCCTGCGCGAGTTGGTCCGCGGCTTTCTTGGAGCGGCCGCCCGCTTTGCAGCCAACGACCAGTTTTTCGGCGGTGCCGAAAGCCTGCTGCATCACAGCCAGAAATTCGGGGTTTGCTGTCATGCCGCCGGGGCCCTGGTGCAAGAGCGGCACGTTGAGAGCGCCCGGCACATGCCCGGCCTCGAACTCGGGCTCGCTGCGGACATCGACGTACACATAGCCGTCCGCCAACAGCGCGGCGGCTTCTTCGGGGGAAACGCTTCGGGTTGCCACGCAGAAGCCGTAACACCAGCGCCCCTTGCCTGCAAAGAGGTGCTAAACCGAAGCTTAGTCCGTGAGTCCTGAAAGCCTCGTTCGCCTCATACCCCTCGGTGGCCTTGGGGAAATCGGCATGAATTGCCTGGTCATCGAGGATCAGGGCAGCTCGGTAATTGTCGATTGCGGCGCCGCTTTCCCGGAAGACGACCTAGGCGTCGACGTCATTCACCCGGACTTCGACTACGTGCTGCAGAACCGAGACCGCCTCAGCGGCGTGTTCCTGACACACGGTCACGAAGACCACATCGGTGCGCTGCCCTACCTGCTGAGCGAGCTTACGGTGCCGGTCTGGGGCCCGCCGCACGCGCTTGGCATGGCGCGCAAGCGCTTGAGCGAGCACGGCTTTGGCCCCAAAGAGCTCGACTTTCGCGTGGCGACGCCCGGGCAAACCTACAGCGTCGGCCCGTTCGAGATCGAGCCGGTGCGCGTCGCCCACTCCATCGTCGAAGCCAGCGCGCTCGCGATCAGGACCTCGCAGGGCATCATCTTTCACAGCGGGGATTTCAACTTCGATCCCGACCCGCCCGACGGTGAGCCTACCGACGAAGCGCGCATCCGCGAGCTGGGCGACGAAGGCATTGGTCTCTTGCTCAGCGACAGCACCAACATCGACGTGCCGGAGCGTGCCGGCTCCGAGCGCAGCGTCGGCGCGGTGCTGGAACGGCTGATCCAGGCTGCGCCTGCGCGCGTGGTCGTCGCGCTGTTCGCCAGCAACATTCAACGGCTGATCTTGCTGGGTGAAATCGCGCGCCGCACCGGGCGCAAGCTGTGCCTTTTGGGCCGCAGCTTGGACGCGCAGGTCACGGTCGCCAAAGAGATCAAGCGCCTGGGCTGGCTGAGTGATTTGCTCGTTTCCTCCGACGAAGTGCGGGAAATGAAGCGTGAACGCGTGCTTGTCTTGGCCGGCGGTACGCAAGCCGAGCGGCTCTCGGCCATGCGCCGCCTGGCCGACGGCGTCCACCCTCATTTGAGCCTGCAAGAAGGCGACACCGTGATTTTGTCGAGCCGCGTGATCCCCGGCAATGACAGGCCTGTCATTGCCATGATCAACGCTATGCATCGGCGCGGTCTCACGGTGCACACGCGCATCACGGAGCCGGGCGTGCACACCAGCGGTCACGCTGGCCGCTCCGAGCAACGGCGCATGCTCGAGCTGACTCGGCCGCGCTGCTTCATGCCGGTTCACGGCACGCTGCATCACCTGCTCCGCCACGCCGAGCTAGGGCGTTCGCTGGGCGTGGCCCAGACGGTCGTGGTCGAAAACGGCAGCGTGGTCGGCTTCGATGGCCAAAGCGCGACCAAGGTCGACGCGGTACGCAGCGGTCGCATCCCCATCGCGATTGGTGGCGAGGTGCTGTCGGGCGAAAATCTGCAGCGACGGCAAGAACTCGCGCGCGTCGGCATTGCGACGGTCGCGCTAGCCTTGACTGGTCGCAAGCTGCTCGGCGCGCCAGTCGTGGCGACGCGCGGCATTCCGTGCATTGACGGTGACGCGGCAGCGCTGCGCGCCCTCGCCTTGGAGGCTGCGCGCGCCGTCGAACAGTTCCGTGAGGGCCGCGGCCTCGAGCTAGGCGAGCACGTACGCCGCACCGTACGCCGCAAGATCGAGGACCTCTCCGGCACTCGGCCGGTGGTCGAAGTCTCGCTCGTTCAAGCCGACTGAGGCGTTACAGCTCGATCGCGCTGGTGCCGAGGTCGTGCTCGCAGGTGACGCACTTCTTCGGCACGGCGTCTTTCAGGTAGACCTGCGCGCAGTTCGCGCACAAGCGCGCGTCGCGCTCGAACGAGATGGGTTTGCCCGAGGCAGCGCAATGCCGGCCTGCGACCTGCACGCCTTCCAGCGGGACAAGTTCGCCGTCCAAGTCTTTCGGCTCGGGCAGCGCGCTAAGCTCGCTCTTCTTCACGTTCATGGCGTCGGGGACGCGCCGCGTGCCCTCAGCCAAGATCCACGCGACCGCCCGCGGGTGCGCGGCGATCGGGATGGTGAAGCTCGTGCTCTTGGTCTTGAGCACCAGCTGCTTGCCCGTGACCTCGACGGTCTCGAGATCACACCAGGCCAGCCGCGTGAGCTCGGTGCCGCGCTCGAGCGCGATGCCGGCGTCGCCCAGCCGCACCGGCACGGCGCCAGCGTCGCCGAACCACAAGGACGCGCCCAGCGCGACGGCGCCGCCGCCGAACAAGAACGGCGAGTAGGCGTGTGGCATCTCGCTGATCCACTGGCCCCAGACGCCGGCCCCTGCGGCCAACGCGCCCAGCATGCCGGCGCCGACAGCGGTGTTCGACGAATAGGTCTGCTCGGGACTGAAGCGGCGCTCTTTACGCTCGCGCTTGGCTTTCTTCTTTTTCTTGGTCTCGGCCATTGGGGCGGGCGCCACCCTAAATCAACCCGGCACAAGCTGGCAAACCGTCTGGAGGCTGGGCGATTTGGCGGCAATCGTGAGACGCTGGGGCGTGCCGTCGCGCTCCAGGGGCCGCTTCTTGCTGTTCGCCGCGCCGCTTTCGGCGGTCCTGGTCGTGGTGCTCGGCGTGGTGGCCGGTGGGGAGCGCTCGGTTCGGAGTGCTCGCGTCTATTCGGGACCAACCCAGGGGGTGACCGAGCTCAGCCTGCGGGTCGAGCTGGGCGAGCGAGATCGCGTCATGGAGGTACCGGTCGCCGATACCGCGTTTGCCGTAGTGGTCATCGAAGGTGGACAGCGCGTGGCCAACGCGCAAGGCCGCACGGACGCGCTTGGTAGCGCCGAGCTGCTGGTGCGGCTGCCGCGCCCGCGCGACTCGGCTTTGGAGTTGTGGGTCGAGTCGGGGACGGCCGCCAGCGCGCCGCTAGCGCGAGGGCTCGTGCTCGGAAGCCAATCGGCTTTTCGCGCTGTTGCCTCGCGGCGCGGCGGGTTTCAGCGCGGCCGCTTCAGTGGGGAGCTCGAGCTTGCCGTGGCGCCTGCTCATGGCGTGCTGATCACGGCGCAGGGACCGCTCGACGACGAGCTTGTGATCCGTGCCCAGCGCGCGGGCTCAGCCGTGCCGGACGCCCGCATCGAGGTCAAACTCGAAGGCGGCGAACCCGCCGAAAGCCACGTGCGCACGGACGCCCAGGGCCTCGCACGTCTGAAAGTCCGCCCCAGCGAGGCCGCTCTACGGGTGTCGCTCAGCGCGGTCGCCGAAGGCATCGGTGAGGGCAGCCTGGCCGCTCGCTTGGAGGTCGTGCAGGGGGCGATTCGTGTCACTCGCCAGGGTGATGCCTTGCGGCTAGCCAGTAGCGGCGCTGCCAATCGCGCTTTCTTGGGTTTTTTCGACGAAAATCGCCGCTATCTGGGGGCCCAGGTGGCTCTGTCAACCACGCCCTACGGGGGCCTGGTCGGTGAAATACCGTGGCCTAGCGGGCTCTCCGCGAGTCCGCTCTGGGTGGTGGCTTCCAGTCAGGCGGACTTGGCCAGCCCTTCAGCCGTGGGCTGGCCTATCACCGGTGGGGCCGAGCCCGACCCGCAAACGTTCGACGCGCGCGAGCTGCTGCTGCTCGACGGCGCGCCGACAGTCCGGCTGCGGGAAGAGCGAAGGGCCCGCCGCGTGCGCTGGGTCAGCGCTGGCTACGCCGGCGTGGCGCTGCTCGTCACGTTGTTGCTGTTTGTGCGGCGCGTGAACGACGCGGGTCGCGAGATCAAGCAGCACCTTTCGCGCTCGGGCGTCGACGACGCGGCGCTCAGTATTGCGCCTGTGCGCAAGGGCAGCGCGGTGCTGGCTGCAGCTTGTATCGGGCTCGGCTTCGTGGTGCTGGGGCTACTGGCGCTGTTGAAGGAATGAGCCTCGGCATCAGTTGGCGCGGCTCAGCCACTTGGTATCGACGCGGGGCTTTGCTGCGCGCAGGCCGGGGCGAAGACGCGTGTCGGCGCCGGGCATGAAGCAGCGCTGGCTCAGCAGCGCCGCGAAGCGCGCACGCAGCGGCGCGGGGAAGTTGGCGAGACACGCCGCAGCAAAGTCTTGGTCGTGCTCGGCGCGTGCCAGCAGGCGAGCCACTCGGGGGCCGTAGGTGTGCTCGCAGTCGCCGCAGATACCGTCGCTCGTCGGGCTGGCCTCACCACACAGGCGGCAAGGGTGCGAGGGAGGGCGCGAAGCGGAGCTTTCCATGGCAATTCGGCCAATACTCGGCCGGACCCCAATCAGCCAAATTTTCGGGAGATCCTTGGGCGAGCTGGTGCGTACGAGCCCCCATGACCTCGCCCAAGCTGACATCGCGCCGCCTGGCCCTCATCTCTGGATTCGCGTTTTTGGCCGTCGTGGGCG
>Ga0114940_10000522_pt1 | contig 17617 bp, 18 predicted proteins | sample ColdCreekSource_FD_87195 | JGI IMG/M metagenome (GOLD analysis project Ga0114940, IMG submission 87195) | Groundwater microbial communities from Cold Creek, Nevada to study Microbial Dark Matter (Phase II) - Cold Creek Source | ecosystem: Environmental > Aquatic > Deep subsurface > Groundwater ... | reverse complement strand
TCAGCGCCTGCCGGTGACCAGCACACAAAAAAACTCTCAAAATATTTCTTTTGTGCAACGTGGATTCCCAGGTGCACCTGGTCCAGGGTGCCAAAAAAAATCACGAGCATGCCTAGGGCAAGGCAAACCATCGTCAGCCGGAGCGAGGTGAAAAGTTTGAATAGAAGGTTCAGGAGTCTACGAATCATCGGAAAAACGCACGGATTTGACGAATTCAAGGAACGCCGCCTTCTCTTTGCCAACCAGGGAATCCTCTCCTGACAATTTGAAAAACCATGTTTGATCATCCTGCGGGAGAATGGCCGCTGAAATTCTTCCACGGTACTTCCCATCGATCACGGGGCTTGCGCTGACCAGATCAACCAGCGTTACTGAGTGGTCCGCGATGCGAATTTGAGAAGTGCAACGAGCCAGATCTCCCTCAACCGTTGGAGGAAGCGCCAGCTGACTTCTCCACATATTGACATTCGCCAGGGTACCGCCGGCTGTTCCCGGGAGCGAAATAATGGAAACATCCGCCTGTCGAGCATCCTTCCCGACAATCAGGAAACTGCCCTGGCGCATGCCTTGAGCCGGCTGTTCCCGCCAGCCTGTCGGGACCTTCCAATGAATTTTCCGGGGCGGTGTGTCTGCAGCCGCCACCGGCACGCTTTTTGGTCCGGTTGCATTTGCCGTTTCGGTGGGAAACTGCACTGATTTCAGAAAGGCCAGAAAAGAGGATTTTTGTTCGGTCACCACATGATCGTCACCCATCATCTTGAAGAACCAGCTTTGATCACCTTGATGAAGGATGGCTCCGAGCAACCTTGATGGAGAGTCGGCATTGTCCTGCGGTTTTGGGCCGGCCATATTGACGATCACAAATTCACGTCCATTTCCCTTCAACTTTTCCGTCAGCCGGGCCATTTCAGTTTCATTGACGGTCGGCAGATTCAATTGGCCCCGCCAACGGTTGATATTGGCAAGAGTCCCTCCGGCATCACCGGGGAACACCACAACGGACATATCTGCCTGTTTGCCGTTTTTGCCGGTCACACGAAAACTGGCCTGTCGCATGGCAGATCCGGCTTGTTGCTGCCATCCGGCCGGAACCGTCCAGCTGATATTCCCGGCCGGCACGGAGGAGCCGTCTTTTGCGTCCGGCAAAGCCATGGATGCGCGATTCTCCTTTGGCACACGGTAAACGGTGATTTCCTGTTTTTTGCATCCGGTTAATACCGTGATCAGGAAACATGCAGAAAGAAATCCTTTCATAAGGGAAGATCGCCCGGTCCGAAACATAAACGATAAAGTAAAAATTGGACACCGCTTTTTCATTCTGCCTTTCCGACTTTCTCTTTCATCCGTTGTTCCAGGGTTCTGGCCATTTCCGCCGCAGCCTCCATTTCCTCGTAAATGACCTGCGTTGCTCCGGCCTGATGCAGACGCGGAACTTCCGAAGAAAATCGGGCGCGTGCCAGGATGAGAAGCGTTGGGCGCTGGGATCGGGCCTCACGAATAATCGCCTCGGCAGCCGCCAGATCCGGAATGGTAACGACCAGGGCTTTGGCGGTTTCGATATGAAGAGATTGCAAAATATTGTGATTCCCGGCCTCTCCATTGCAGTTCCGTGCGGTGTCCGGGAGCCGCCACTCTCCTGCAACAACTTCAGCACAATCACGGTGCTGCTCATCGACAGAACACAGCCTGAAAAGAAACCACCGTACCAATCACCACACCCGCCAGCAAGCAGCCAATCAGAAGTGATTGCCGAAGACGATGCATCACCGCTGCCATCACGGATGCAGCCAGAAAGGCAATCACCAAGGCTCCAAGAAGGTCATCCTGCATGCCAACCAGAAAAACACAAAAATATTCTGGTCAGCAATCCCAAACACTCACATCAACCACGGCTTCCGGTTGAAAAAATGAATTTTAGGATTGCTCATTTTCAAATTTATGTGAATACACACGGGTTTCATGGGTAAACCACTCATTATTGCGGAAAAACCGAGTGTGGCCGGCGACATTGCGCGCACGCTCGGCAAATTCAAGAAGTTCGAAGGATTCTATGAAAATACCGATGCGGTGGTTACCCATGCAGTCGGGCATCTCGTGGAGCTTTTCATGCCGAACGATTTCAAAAAGGAATGGCGCGCATGGAAACTGGACAATCTGCCCATGATTCCGAAAAAGTTCCGGCTAAAGCCCATCGAAAAAACCCAGAATCAGTTCAACATTATCCTGAAACTCATCCAACGGGATGACATCACCGAATTAGTGAACGCGTGTGACGCCGGACGTGAGGGTGAATTGATCTTTCGATACATCTACTCCTTGTCCGGAACAGACAAACCCATCCGGCGCCTCTGGCTTTCCTCGATGACGGCCAGTGCGATCACGGAGGGATTCAAGGCGCTGCGCGAGGGATCCGAGTTCAAGCATCTCGCTGAGGCCGCGATCTGCCGCAGTGAATCCGATTGGTTGATCGGCATCAATGGCACACGGGCGTTTACCTGCAAGATCTATGGCCATGCCGGCAAGCACATGTGCACCGTGGGCAGGGTGCAGACACCGACGCTTGCAATCATCGTGGATCGCGAGAATACGATCAGGGCCTTCAAGAAACGTCCTTACTGGGAAGTGCTGGGAACCTTTCACTGCGCGGCTGGTGAATATAACGGCAAGTGGTTCGATGCCGGTTTCAAGAAAAATGAGGAGGATCCGGAGGCAAAGGCTGACCGGCTCTGGGAGGAAGCCCGGGCGCGCGCCATCGTAGAAAAAACGCAGGGCAAATCGGGCGTGGTCACCGAAGAAAAGAAAACCTCAAGTCAGCTTTCACCCCTCTTGTATGATCTCACCAGCCTGCAGCGCGATTGCAACAGTCGCTTTGGATTACCGGCCCGCCGCACGCTGCAGATCGCTCAAGCCCTGTACGAGCGAAAGAAAATGATCACCTATCCCCGCACGGACTCACGCGCGCTGCCGGAAAATCATATCCCGACCGTTAAACACACTCTGGCCACCCTCAAGGGGACGCCTTACGAAGCTTTTGCCTCAAAGATAACCAGGGAAGGCTGGGTTCATCCCAACAAGCGCATTTTCGACGATGCCAAGGTCTCCGATCATTTTGCCATCATTCCGACAGCGGAACAGATGAAACCACTGGATGATATCGAACGAAAAGTTTTTGATATGATCTGTAAACGCTTTCTGGCGATCTTTTATCCTGCCGCCATTTTCGAGGTCACCACGCGCGTTACCACCGTGGAAAATGAACCTTTCAAAACTGAAGGCAAAGTTTTGACAGAACCTGGATGGATGGAAATCTATGGCAAGGAGATTGAAGAGGAAGGTCGTGTGATTCCACCGGTGGCAGAAGGAGAGAAGCCTGTTGGAGATCCGATCGATGTCAAAGCTCTCGAAACCAAACCTCCTGCCCGCTACACGGAAGCCACACTCCTCAGCGCCATGGAGGGCGCCGGCAAACTGCTTGACGACGAGGAATTGGGCGAAGCCATGAAGAAACGCGGGCTGGGCACACCGGCCACACGAGCTGCGATCATCGAGCAGCTCATCTTCCAGGAGTACATCCACCGCGAAGGACGTGACCTGCTGCCCACTTCCAAAGGCATCTCTCTCATCCAGATGCTGCACTCCATCCCCATCCCCGAACTCAGCTCGCCACAATTGACTGGAGAATGGGAGCACAAACTCCATCAGATGGAACAGGGCAAACTCTCCCGACGTGATTTCATGCAGGAAATCGAGAAGCTGACCACGAAAATCGTCGATGATGCGCGGCGCTATGATGACAATTCATTCGAATCCAGGGTTGTCATCAACACTCCCTGTCCCAAATGTGGTGGTAAAATTCACGAAACATTCAAATGGTTCGCATGTTCCAACAAAGGATGTGATTTTCAGATCTGGAAATCCATTGCCAGTAAAAGCCTGACGGTTGAAGAAGTCGAAACACTCCTCAAAAACCGCAAGATCGGTCCATTGGATGGATTCCGCAGCAAGCAGGGGCGTCCCTTCAGCGCCATGCTCGTCATCGGCGATGATCACAAGGTTGCCATGACATGGGATGGAGCTCCCAGTGCGGATGGCACACCCACTCCGTTGCAGTTCATCGGCGAAAAGTCGCTGGGACTTTGCCCAATCTGCAAGTCGCCCGTGCGTGAAACAAACATGGCTTTTTGCTGTGAAAAGCGCGCTTTGGCAAAACCGGAGTGTGAATTGCGAATTTCCAAGATCATCAAAAGTCGTGAGATTCCGGCCGATCAGGTGGAAAAGTTGTTGCGCGAAGGAAAAACCGACCTGCTCGATAAATTCAAATCTTCAAAAAACCGGCCCTTCAGCGCTTATCTTGTTTTTGGAAAGGACGGCAAACTTGGTTGGGAATTTGTGCCGCGAGCGCCGAAAAAACCGAAACAGATGCTGGAAGTCAGTTCGATCTCCGTGCTTCCCCACCCCCCCTCCGAGAAGATCCCTGTCAAATCCCCAAAGGTCCGCAAACCCAGAGGAACATAATGAAAAAATATGAGGATCTGATAAGAGATTGACGTTGGGAGTTTGGGAACGCTAGAAGAAGGGGTATGGCATATGCGTCCAGAGTCGTGGATGGGGTTTCGATACTTGATTTGGAAGGTGAAATCGATCTGTATAAGTCCCCTGATGTCCGATCCGAAATTGGAAAAATGATCGCCAAAAAAACCAAGTCTGTGGTGATCAATTTCCAGAAGGTGACGTACATCGACAGTTCCGGACTGGCAACCATGATCGATGCCTTTCAGAAAATGCGCGTTTATGGGGGACGACTGGCATTGATTTCACTGGCCAAACCGGTCCGCAGTGTTTTTGAAGTCTCGCGCCTCGACAGGTTTTTTCAGATCTTCGATGAGGAAGCCTCGGCTGTTGCTTCCTTCCGCCAAGGCGCAACACCTGCTGCTTGAAGAAAAAGCTCCAGATTTTTCTCCTGCAGATGGGGGATTACACGATACTCCTGCAGGGAGCATTGACTGTCTGTTTTGTCGGGCCGTTTCGTCGAAAAGGTCCCAAAGCGCGACATGTCATTGAGCAAATGCACGCAATCGGAGTTCAATCCCTGGGCGTTGTGTGTCTGGTTGTTTTTTTTGTGGGCCTGGTCATTGCCATGCAGACCTCCTACGAAATGCTCAAAATGGGCACCGAGATGTATGTTGGACGTGTGGTGGGGCTGACCATTCTGCGGGAATTGGGACCGTTGATTGCCACCATCGTGCTGGGTGGCCGTTGTGGAGCGGCCATCGCGGCCGAAATCGGAACCATGAAGGTCAATGAAGAGGTCGAAGCGCTCCGCATCATGGGAATCGATCCCATCCGGTTCCTGGTTGCCCCGCGTATTCTGGCATTTACCACGATGGCGCCGGTTCTGGCTGTGATTGCGGATTATGTGGGGATTCTCGGAGGTTACCTGATTGGAACCCTCTACCTGAATCTATCCTCATCCCAATATATTGACATCATGATGAACGGCCTGGTTGTCAAGGATTTCATCTCAGGTATTGTTAAAAGTGTTATTTTCGGCTTGCTTGTTGGAAGCATTGCCTGCCATTTCGGCTACCAGACAGAGGGAGGCGCCGAAGCGGTCGGCCGATCCACCACATGGTCGGTGGTCACCTCCATTGTGATGATCATTGTTGCCGACGCAGTCATGACCGTTATCTTTGTCTACATCCTATGAAACGCCATAAAGAAATAATGACATGAGCTCCCTTGCATCAAGTGCGACGAGCGGTCCTCACATTGAGGTGAAGAACCTGTCGCGTTCATTTGAAAACCGCAAGGTGCTGGACGGCGTCAGTTTCAAGGTGGCTCGTGGCGAAACCGTGGTCATTCTGGGCGGCAGCGGCTGTGGCAAAACCACCGTTTTGCGGCACATCATCGGGTCATTGAAACCCGACTCCGGTGAAATCTGGTTGATGGGCAAGGAGATCACCCATATGAAAGAAGATGAGTTCTCAGAGATCCGTAAAAAATTCGGAATGCTCTTTCAGTGCTCCGCACTCTTGAACTCCATCACGGTGGGTGAAAATATCGCTCTGCCCCTGCAGGAGCATAGCGATCTTTCCACGGAGATCATAGACATCATGGTCAAGATGAAAACAAGCATGGTCGGATTGACAGGCTTCGAGCACCTGATGCCTTCCCAAATATCGGGCGGCATGAAAAAAAGAGTCGCTCTTGCGCGTGCCATCGTCATGGACCCAGAAATCCTCTTTTGTGATGAGCCCACCGCAGGACTGGATCCCGTCATGACCGCGGTGGTGGGTGTGTTGATCAATGATCTCTGTAAAAAACTGGGAATGACGGCGGTGGTCGTCACTCATGATATGTCCAGCGTTTATCGCATAGCGGATCACATCGTGATGCTCAACCAGGGCAAAGTGGTTTTCGAAGGCACTGCCAGTGAGATTCGCGCTTCGAGGGATCCCTTTGTCAAACAATTCATCAATGGCGAGGCCGACGGCCCCGTTTCCTTTAAACAATCCGGAGAAGATTATTTGAAATCCATCCTCGGCTAAATCATAAAAAGCTGATACACGTTTCCAACCCTTAACCTTACCATCCATGAAAGACGATGCCATTTACCGTATCAAGATCGGTGTGACGACACTGATTTCCGGCATTTTATTTGTCATGATGGTGCTGGCCATCAGCCGGCTTTCCCTGAAGCCGCAACGTGAAATTGAGATCCGATTCTCCTTCATCAACAGTCTGGAAGTAAGAGCGCCGGTCCGTTTTGCCGGCGCCCTGGTAGGCGAGGTAAGGCGGATTCACATTCTGACACCGGAAGAGCGTGCTGGATTTGCCAAGGATCCTCCCTACGTGTGCGTTTACGCGGGTGTGGACAAATCGATCCGTATCCCCAAGAAAACCAGGGCCATGGTCAACACGATGGGTTTCATGGGCGAAAAATACCTGGAACTGATGCCGGAATCCAAATCCACCACGTATATCGGGGAAAATGAAGCTTTGGAGGGAATCGACCCCACCCCCATGGACAGCGTGTTTGCCTCTTCGAAAAAGCTCGCGGATGAGATGCAGGTTGCCGCCAAAAACATCAACACCCTCACCACCGAGATGCAGGATCGTCTTCCTGTGTTGATCGGTGAAATGGAAAAGACACTTGCCTCAGCCCAGACACTGGCCCAGGACGCGAAAAAACTGACGGGCGATGTGCAGAGCATGGTGGACACCAACCGTGAAAATCTGGAGCACTTGATTTCCAACGCCCGGCAAATCACCATCTACTTTAAGAGCCTGGGCCACGTGCTGGCTCAACGTCCATGGAAAATCGTCTGGGGTTTTGATGGTCCGTTGCCAATCGAACCTGAAGACGAAAAATATGCACCGCCACCTCCCAAGGATAACGATGATGAGGAATCGAAAGGGAGAGATTAAGCCGCTACCCAATCCGGCGCGAACATTCTTCCATCCCGCTCACTCATGAGCACATCGCCTCCACCCGATGCATACCGTGGGTTGATCCGGGTGAGCTGCATCATCAATTCAATCCATGACTATCGTCAACTGCTCACATCGCTGCTGCAAATCACAAAGGAAGTGCTCAATTGCGATGCCGGCAGCCTGATGCTTTATGAGGAAACGACCCATGATCTGACCTGGCATGTCGCGCTCGGAGAAAAGGCGGACAAGCTCAAGGAAATGGGGCGATTGAAAATGGGTCAGGGTGTTGCCGGATGGGTGGCCGAGCATCGAAAATCAGCCCTCGTGGCGGATACCGCAAAGGACGAACGTTTCTTTCGCGGCACTGACACCCGGACCGGGTTTCACACACGCTCCATCGTGTGCGTTCCATTGCTGCTGGATAACAAGCTCGTCGGTGTGCTCCAGGCACTGAACCCGCATCATAAAAAGTTCTTCGACGAACAGGATCTGGAGGTGTTTGAGGCTTACGGTGCCATGGCGGCGACTGCGATTGAAAAAATACGCTGGCAGGAGACCAACATCCAGCAGCAAAAGATGCAACAGGAGCTCGAGATCGCCCAGGAAATCCAATCCCGTTTCCTTGCCCAGAATTTTGAACAAGTAAAACACTCCTTTCAACTGGCTTTCCATTATCAGCCCGCCTTTCAAATTGGCGGTGATTTTTATGATGTGCAAAAAACCGTGAATGGGACCCATGCCGTCATCCTTGGAGATGTGACTGGAAAGGGAGTGCCTGCCGCCCTCCTGATGGCGCAGATCCTTTCCGAATTCCGACACCTGGCGCCACGGGAATCCGATCCAGGAAGAATTCTTGCCCAAATGAATGACAGCTTAAGCGCCCGCAGCGCCAGAGGCATGTTTGCAACGGCGTGGTGTGGCGTCGCGCATTCCCTGAACGGTTCACTCCAGACTCAGCAGGCAAGCGCCGGGCATCTGGCTCCACTCCGGCGTTCGGCCCATACTGTGGAATCCGTGGAGCTTCCCTCCGGTTTCCCTCTTGGACTTTCCCCAGGATGCGAGTATCCTTCGCTTGGTCTGGTGCTTCAACCAGGTGAACTCCTTTGCGTCTATACGGATGGTGTCACAGAGGGACGCAACGCGCAGGGCGAGGAATTTGGGACACGCCGTTTGAGGCAATTAATCGCCTCTCTGAATTCAGATGCCGTTTCCGCCGAACGGGCCATCCTTCAATCCATTCGGGAGTTCGGAGCGGATACCAGTCAACGTGACGACGTGACTTTCCTTCTTTGTGGACCTCTTTTGCAATGAACACGGTTTTGCATTATGAATGCGCCAGTTGCCCGTCCGAAATGAGCGCTGTTCGCGCGCGCATGCGAGAATCCGCCAAGGCATCGGGTTTTGACGAGGAAACGATCCATCAATTGGTCCTGGCCGTGGATGAGGCCTGCACGAATATTATCCGCCACGCCTATGAAGGCCGTCGGAATGGCAAAATCGAGGTGGATATCATTTCAGATGATCGCATATGGGAAGTGCGGTTGCGTGATTATGGAAAAAAATGTGATCCATCCGCATTGAAGAGCCGTGATCTGGAGGAAATACGACCGGGCGGCCTTGGAATCTTTTTCATCAAGAAAGCATTTGATGAGGTTTGCTTTGACCATTCCTCCAAAGAAGGCACCGGCCTTGTTCTCCGCAAGACACGACCTTTGAAATCGAATGTCCGAAAATCAAAGGGCAAAAGGTCACACCGCCGTTAAGGTCTCATGCGAATTCTCGGCGTTGATTATGGTTCCGTGCGGGTTGGCCTTGCCCTTGGCGATGAATCCGGCATGCTGGCCACACCACTGGAAACCGTTGCACAGTCCAGGGCCCTGACCCGCATTTGCAATATCGTTTCCGAAATGAAAATCCAGACCGTGGTGGTTGGCATGCCGCGCAACATGAATGGCAGCTACGGACCAAAGGCAGAAGAGGTCCATCAATTCGTTCGATCGTTGGCAAAAATCGCTCCGGTCGAGGTTCGATTCTGGGACGAACGCCTGACAACCCAAGCCGTGGAACGCATGCTGGTAGGAGCCAATGTTTCCCGTAAACGACGCAAGTTGGTTGTGGATAAACTCGCCGCACAGCAAATCCTCCAGAGCTATCTGGACGCACAGCCCCCCAACCTAACTTCCTCCCCCGTTTTTTGATTTTCCCTCTGAGGACCAATTTTTCGGTGTTGTTTTCGGGCTACACGGACACCCAGGCAGGGGGTTGAGCGAAGAGTTTCATGAAGCAGATGAATCGGTTGTCGATTCAAATGACTCATGTCCGGGGTAAAGCCGGTGCCGAAGTCGAATTTGGCAACACCCTTGTCCCCGAAATCCCGATGGATTGAAGGATCGACTCGATGAACAGCGATTTCGCGAGTTACAAACACGTCGTGCACAGACGGAAGGACGCATCGCTATTTTCAAGACATAGCGCCACCAGCCACGGATGGATGCCACCGCAAAAAAGCACAAAAGGCGCAAGAATTTTCGGCAAAGAGATGGATCTTATCCTGGGTTCAATAAGATTTGGCAAAAAGCACTCGTTGGCGACTGGGTTGGCCGGTGAAGATACATGAGCCGGGTTCGGGCTGGCCGTCCATGGGAATACACCGGATGGTGACCTTGAGATCATTTTTGACATGTTCTTCGCAGGCCGCGGACCCACACCAGTGGGCCAACACGAATCCTCCATGGATTTCCGGCTTCTCGGTGTTTTTCGGCGTGAAAAATTCGTAAAATTCATTTTTTGAATCAATCAAGTGCGTGTGCTGTTGGCGAAAGGCCAGGGCTTTCGCATAAATATTCTGCTGAATGGCATCCAGCAGACTTCCGATTTCCTGAACGAACTTTTCGGCAGGAATGGATTCCTTATCCTTCACCCCACGATCACGGCGAGCCACAAACACCGTGCCCCCGTCAAGATCGCGCGGTCCAATCTCAATGCGCACCGGAACGCCTTTCTTGATCCAATCCCAGTTTTTGTTGCCTCCCGTGATGTCGCGGCGATCAACTTCCACACTGACAGGCTCGCCAAGAAAGGACTGGCTCTTCAGTTTCGTCGCTAAATTGTCGCATGCTCCAAGGATTTTTTCGCGCACATCCGGTTTTGGAATAATGGGAATGATGACCACATGCGTCGGCGCAATCCTGGGCGGCAGCACCAGCCCATCATCGTCCGCATGGGCCGTGACCAGCGTCCCAATGAGTCGTGTGCTGACACCCCAACTGGTGGTCCATGCAAACTCACGCCGGCCCTCGCGGGATAAATACTGGATGCCGGAAGCTTTTGCAAAATTCTGGCCGAGAAAATGGGAGGTGCCGGCCTGAATGGCTTTCCGATCCTGAACCATCGCCTCGATGCACAAACTTTTCACTGCGCCCGGGAAACGTTCGCTTTCCGTCTTCTCGCCGGTCAACACCGGCAGGGCAAGATACTCTTTGGCAAATGTTTCATAAACCTTGAGCATCTTTCCGGTTTCCTCATGCGCTTCGGTCTCCGTTTCGTGCGCGGTGTGGCCTTCCTGCCAGAGAAATTCTGTGGTGCGTAGAAATAGACGCGGGCGCATTTCCCAGCGAACCACATTCGCCCATTGGTTGAGCAGAATCGGCAGATCGCGATACGATTGCACCCAGCGTGCGTACGCAGCGCCGATGATGGTTTCGGAGGTGGGTCGTACGATCAGTGGCTCGCTCAATTCCCCATCGGGCTTCAGCTTGCCGTCAGACCCGACGGTGAGCCGGTGATGAGTCACCACCGCGCATTCCTTTGCAAAACCCTCCACATGTCCGGCCTCCTTTTCGAGATAACTCAGTGGAATAAAGAGAGGGAAGTAAGCGTTCTTGTGGCCGGTTTCCTTGAACATCCGGTCGAGATGTTTTTGAATATTCTCCCAGATGGCATAGCCCCAGGGCTTGATCACCATGCAACCACGCACCTCGGAATTTTCCGCCATGTCCGCAGCGGTGATGACCTGTTGATACCATTCAGGGAAATCCTCCTCACGACGCGGAGTGATGGCATTTTTGGATTCAGTCGCCATAACTCACAAAATGCCGAAGAACCGGCCCAATGGCAAAGATGTTTTTTACCGCAAAAGCATTGAACCGCGTAGATATGGAGATCACTCCTCCCTTTCTCCAATCCAGAAGTTTGATCCGCAGATTGCACAGATTACGCAGATTGGAATTGGCTTCCTTTATTATAATCCGCGTCATCTGCGAAATCTGCGGATTTTCCTCTTCTTTCCTTCTTTTAAGCCAAATTTTTCGGCCGGATGGAGGTTTTTATGGCACCATAGGTAAACACCGATATTCAGTTATTGGAAAGTTTTGTCCAACGGAGAGAGGAATCTGCCTTTGAAACACTGGTTCAACGGCATGGCCCCATGGTATTGAACGTCTGCCGACGACATCTTTCCAATCCGCCTGATGCGTCGTGGGATTACCGCTTCGGCAGCCATTCCTGTGGCTCTCGCAAACTCAACTTTGAAGGCAGCCATCGGCATCACCGCGGCAAAAACGGTTGCCGCGGCTGCGGCTGTCACGCCGCTCGTCACATTTACCAGGGAAATTATGTCGCCTGCGAAATGAAATCAACCGTCTTCAATCCGAACTGGAAACTGCGAAGAAGCAAGCTTCTGAAGGAATCACGGCACCCATACCCTTGGATGTGATCAATGCGCGGATCGTGGATGACAACTTCCGGGTTCATCCGGAAATCGCCGCAGTTCTTGAGTTGACGCCGGAAGAACAGATGTACTCATCCATCCAATCCGTGATTGGACAGGAGCGCGGTCAGTTGTTCCAGAACTTAATTTCAAAACGAAGGCATTGCCCATTCGACGAATTCTCAAACAGCCGTTCAGCAGAGCCAATGATTATGTAATCGAAATCCGCTGTGCTTCTGTGGTAAAATGGAGCATGCCAGATGAACGAGATTCTCTTGCGCAGATTGCCAAACGCCTGGTTTGGTGGAAGCCACCGGGCACGGCTTTAACAGAAAATGCCATGTTTCTCGCCCAAGTGATGACGTTCGGCACTTGGGAGGATATCCAAACCGTCCGCAGCATTTATAGCGATGAGGCGTTCAAGAAGGTGCTTTTGGAAGCTCCACCTGGAATCTTCGATATGCGGTCCTGGAGCTACTGGCATGGAGTTTATCAAATTTATCCGGTTCCATCGCTACCCCAACGGCAGTTTCCATGAAACCCATCCTCTCCATTCTGCCACCGGCTCAGTTCCGTATCTGGACGGAACTGGAGGCCGTGGATCACTGGTTTGTCCTTTACGGCGGGACTGCGCTTGCGCTGAGGCTCGGACATCGTCAATCCGAGGATTTCGATTTTTTTTCACCTCGGTCACTTGATCCGGATGAACTGGAACGAGAGCTTCCATTTCTAAAACAAGGTGTTCGTCTCCAAAGTGGGAAAAACACTCTCGTTATTACAGTTGATCGAGATGGACCGGTGAAATTGTCTTTTTTTGGCGGGCTCACATTGGACCGCGTGAATGACCCCGATGATTCCGAGGACAACCATGTCCTGGTTGCATCGTTGGAGGATTTGGCCGCCACAAAGATGCGTGTGGTTCAAAGCCGGGCACAAGCCAAGGATTATCTTGACGTTGCTGAGTTGATTCGGAGAGGGATCACCCTGAAACGGATGCTGTCCTGTGCACAGACTGTGTATGGCCAGGAATTTAACCCGGCGATCACGCTCAAGGCCTTGAGTTACTTCAAAGATGGAGATCTGCCGACACTTCCGAAGCCCATCCAAGATCTGTTGCAAGAACAAGCGTGGAATGTGCGGGATATACCACCGCCTCCTCTGTTGCGAAAGTCGATCCTCCCCGACTGAAATCGGCTCTCGTAAGACGTCGTCATCTTTGCAAACAGGATTTAACAATCCTTAAAAGCTCTGTCAATTTTTGGTCGGGTCCTGTGTCTGGGGCCAGCCTTGGAAGCTTTCCGCCCGCCATGATGTAACTCCCTCTCTTCCGCAGCATGATTTTTCCATCCTCAACTTCCACGGAGCTGATCTCCATGGCGGCGGCGACAAGACGGATGCGCGCCAGATCCAGCAGCCGTAATGCCGGTGGTGGAAGTTTCCCGAATCGATCCCTCCATTGATCCGCCAGTTTTCGCAGTTCGTTTTCTTCGCCCACCTCCGCCAATCGTCGATAAGCCTCGATGCGCAGATGACTCTCCCCCATATAAGATCTGGGAATGTAAGCGCCTGCGCCATTTATCACCTGATCTTCTGACATGGGCAGAAAATCGAGGCGCACATGCACCTCCACTCGCTGTGGGATCTTCCTGCCCTTCATGCGTGCCAATGTTTCCTTGAGAAGCTGGCAGTAAAGCTCGAATCCAATGGCCGTGGCATGACCACTCTGTTCTGTTCCTAAAATATTTCCGGCGCCGCGAATCTCGAGATCGCGCATGGCCACCTTGAAGCCAGCTCCCAGTTGACTGTATTGCTTGATGGCGCTCACCCGTTTGCGGGCATGGGCTTCCATCATCAAATGACGTGGCAGTAACAAATACGCATGGGCCTTCATCTGGCTTCTTCCCACACGCCCTCGCAACTGGTAGAGGTCCGCCAGACCAAAGCGATCCGCGCGATCGATGATGATGGTATTGGCACGTGGAATGTCCAGACCGCTCTCGATGATCGTGGTTGCCACAAGAACATCGATCTCACCCGTCACGAAACGCATCATTACAGTTTCCAGATCATCCTCATCCATCTGTCCATGACCGATCTCAACACGCGCCGTTGGGATCAATTCGAGAAGCCGGTCCCGAACCCGTTGGATGGATTGAACACGATTATGCAGAAAATAAACCTGGCCCCCTCTTGCCAGTTCGCGTTCAATCGCCGATCGAATCAATCGCTCATCGTATGCGGCGATCGTCGTTTCAACGGGCAGCCGATTTGGAGGCGGAGTTTCAATCGTGCTGATATCACGGGCGCCCATGAGTGAAAGGTAGAGCGTGCGCGGGATCGGCGTTGCCGAGAGCGTCAGAATATCCACCAGCCTGAATGTATCCTTGAAACGCTCCTTGTGTTTTACGCCAAATCGTTGCTCCTCATCCACGATGACCAATCCCAATTCCTTGAACGTCACATCCGGTTGCAGTAAACGGTGGGTGCCGATCAGAATATCCACGGCGCCATCCCGCGTGGCGGCCAGGGTTTTGCGTTGTTGAGCCCTGCTGCGGAAGCGGCTCAGCAAATCGATTCGCAGCGGGTAATCCGCCATGCGTTCCCTGAATGTTCGCTCGTGTTGCTGCGCGAGAACCGTGGTTGGAGCAAGCACCGCCACCTGTTTTCCATTCATCACCGCCTTGAATGCTGCGCGGATGGCCACTTCTGTTTTGCCGAAGCCCACATCGCCACAGATCAGACGATCCATGGGTTTGCCGGACTCCATGTCCTCCTTGATATCCGTGATCGCGGTTTTCTGATCCGGTGTTTCCTTGAAAAGAAATGCATCTTCAAATTCCTTCTGCCATTTGTTATCCGGAGCAAAGGCAAAACCTCTGAAGGCCTTTCGCTCGGCATGAACTTTCAAAAGCTGGGCCGCGTAATCCACAATGGCTCTTTGCGCCTGCGCAGCCGTTTTGGCCCACCGTGATCCACCCAGTCGATCCAGCGGCGGACGGATCTTCCCGACTCCAACATAACGCCCCACCAGGTACGCCTGCTCCAGCGGAACATGAAGCAAAACGCCTGCGTCGTACTCCAGCGTCAATACCTCCTGCCTTCGACCCTCCACCTCTACATGTCGAATTCCAAGGAATCGGCCGATTCCATGGCGCACATGAACCACCAGATCACCTTCATTAAACTGGCTGAAATCCACCGCTTCACGTCCTGCGCGTGATCGAGACATCTTTTGCTGTAAACGCGTCATCCGCAGGGTCTGATAGCGTCCGAAGATTTCGGCGTCGCTCAGCAGCGCGAGTTTGGCCGATGGCCAGAAAAATCCGCGCAACACCGGCGCCTGCAACCAGACTGCATCTTGAATTTCGGCTTCATCGGGCATCAACTCGCGCAGGCGCTTTTCCTCTCCCTCGTTATTGCAACAAACCACCACCCGCCATTCATCCTTCACCCAGTCGCGCCAATGACGTAACAGAAGATTGCCTCTCTGTTCCTGCATGATGGTGTCCGGAGGGGGTGTTGCGAGGAAGTCATGCGAGAAGATTTCCAGGATGGCTTCGCTCCGCTGTCCTGATGCATTCGCAAAACCGATCTCCACAGCTTCACGGGGGTCCGATGGTTCCCGCCAGATAAGATGATCTTCCGGTAAATAATTGCTCAATCTCCCTCCCTTCCTGTGAAATAAGGAGGCATCCAGTCCGCTCAACTCTGCTTCGAGCGCTGGCGCAACAGAGGTTTGGGTTTCCAGATCGAAGAACCGCATCGATTCGATGGTGTCACCATCAAATTCCATCCGCACGGGTGCCTCCCCCTGGAATGGAAACACATCCAGAATCCCGCCGCGCCGCGCGAATTGCCCGCGTCCGGAAACCTGCGCTTCATTCTCATATCCGCGGGTCACCAGTTCCTCCATCAATGTTTCCATTCCGACAGGGTCTCCAACACGCAAGAGGCGGGTTGTTTCCCGAAGTACTTGAGGGGCTGGTATGTTTTGAAAAGAAGCCTTTTGAGTTGTCACCACAATCTGGATATCCCGGCCTTGTTGGAGCGTGCGAAGAGCGCGCAGGACTTCCGCACCGGTTTCCGGATCGTACAGGGTTTCCGGTGAGCTTGCGAATTCCACCTCAGGAAAATATAAAATGGAGAGGGGTGAATGCGAAGCAGGAGCCAGAGCAGCTATTTCCGAATACCAATATTCCTGTTGTTTCACCGAGGAGGCCGGCACGCAGAGCCAGCGTTTGGTGGCCACTGTCAGTAGAAGCATGAGAAAGGGTCTTGCAACTTCCGCAACGCCTTTCAAAGACAACACCTCACCCTTCTTCAATCGCTCTACAAGGGAGATCACCTCGGGCAATTGAAGCGCTTCACGAAACCAGGTAATGTCCTTTCCCACAGGCTCTGGCCATCCCTCCGTGCATTTAGAATACGGCATTTTGCTTTTCGAATAAACAATTTTGTGTATTATGTTCATTCATTGAAGTTTTAATCATCCTTGTGAGGAGAAGCCGACTGGCATATGGAAATTTACGTTGCAAAAGACAACCAGAAGTTGGGTCCGTACGACCTTGAGGAGGTTCATCACCGGATGAAGGTGGGCGCGATCTCAGAGACCGATCTGGCCTGGCGGGAGGGACTTGCAAACTGGATCCCGTTGTCCCAGGTGCTGGGATTGTCATCAGAAGCTGTTCACAGTTCGTCGCCGGCGCCACCCCCTGTCGAAGAGGCCATCCCATTGAGATCATCCGGTTTGGCAAAAGCAGCATTTACTCTTGGACTGGTGGGCATACCCTTCTGGATTACCATCGTGATTGTTGCGGCCATTGGATCGGCATCCGGTTTTTCTGAACAGTCTCCGATGATGATCGGCACCGGACTGGTGATGTTTGGAGGCATGGGAGGCAATATCGCGGGGATCGTCCTGGGGATTATCGCGCTGACACAAACCGGGTTCACCAAGGGGATCGCAGTCGCCGGGCTGACATTGAACGCTCTGGAACTCCTGGGAATCCTGTCGTTGATGATCATCGGCATGGCGATGCAATGATCTGTTTTTTATGAGCGAAGAAACCGACGAAATCACGAGGCAAACAGCCGAGCGATTCATCCCCCGGGGAGTTTCATTTGTGGGCATCAACTCAAACAGCAAAAACACGTATCCGGAGGATTCCTTTGAACACATGGTTCAGCGGATGGAGACCCATAAATTCCCATGGACCTGTTTGCATGATGAATCACAGCAGACGACATTGGCATATGGCGCCTTGAGAACGCCCCATCGTTCCTGAATGCATGCTCGATGCGTAATGATCAGCACATGAGCCCACCCCGAGGGCGTTTTTGAGTCGTTGATGGTTTGCGGCCCTTCTCGATATAACTGTCGATGATGGCAACGGCGGCGATGCTGACCTTTGCGTTGAAAAGGGCTGGAAAAAGCTGAGATTTGATTTATACTCTTCTCATGCTGGTGACTTTTTC
>Ga0114940_10000521_pt1 | contig 17714 bp, 19 predicted proteins | sample ColdCreekSource_FD_87195 | JGI IMG/M metagenome (GOLD analysis project Ga0114940, IMG submission 87195) | Groundwater microbial communities from Cold Creek, Nevada to study Microbial Dark Matter (Phase II) - Cold Creek Source | ecosystem: Environmental > Aquatic > Deep subsurface > Groundwater ... | reverse complement strand
GGCGGCGCTGACGGCTTTGCGGGAGCGTTTACCGATAACAGCGCAGGCTGTGCGCAATGGGTTAGCGTTTGTCGAGCTGCCGGGGCGTTTTCAAATCATCCCGGGCGAGCCTAATTTGATTTTGGACGTTGGGCACAACCCACACGCGATTGCCGCTTTGGCGGTGAATTTAGACGCCATGGGTTTTGCACCTTGCACCCATGCGGTTTTTGGGGCGATGGCGGACAAAGATTTAGCAAACATGCTGCAAAGGATGAATCCGCTGGTGGACAAATGGTATTTCACCGATTTGCCCACCGACAGAGCGGCCACGTCGGCTGATTTGTTAAGTATCTGGCAGGGCGTGAATACTGGTGAAAAAGCCCGAAAAGACGTGTCTGGCCAGTGTTATGCCAGCCCAAAAGCAGCCTTGGACGCCGCCATAGCGGATTCGGCCTCCACTGATAGAATCGTGGTGTTTGGCTCATTCTTCACCGTGGGCGGCGTGCTGCAAGATGGCGTGCCACGATTGCAGTCCAAGCATGTCTAATTTAACGCCGCATTAATGTTTAAATTTAACGTCTCTTAAAACGTCACTTAACACCCATTTATGGCCATATTTAGCACCCGATCCGGCAAACGCGACGCAGAACAAGCGCCCACCAAAAACGTCCCACTCGACAGTATTGAAACCCTGCGCACCCGTGCTCGCCAGCGTTTGATAGGCGCGGTGGTGCTGGTGGCCTTGGGCATCATCACATTTACGTTGCTGTTTGACAGCCAGCCAAGACCGATCCCTGTGGATATTCAAATCACCATGCCGGACAAAGACAAGCCGGATGCCACAGTGACCACGGTTGTGCCAGCACCAGTTATTGCACCTGCTGCACCCGCCGCGCCAGCCCCAGTAGTCGAAACGCCCGTCACGCCTGTTGCTCCAGCCGCAGTGCAAGCCTCTGCAAGTTTGAGCGCGAAAGAGGAAATTGTTGCGCCAAAAGTGGATAAAAAACCAGAAGTAAAACCCGAGATAAAAGCTGAGGCAAAACCCGAGATCAAGCCAGTTGTTAAAGCTGAGCCTAAGCCTGATGTGAAGCCTGAAGCCAAACCAACATCGAAACCAGCAACCGACGAAGCTGCCAAAGCCTTGGCCATCTTAGAAGGCAAGGAGCCGCCTAAAACCGCATCGACTCCAGCAGCAACACCTGCGGACGCTGCGGTGGGCAGATTTGTCGTGCAAGTTGGCGCGTTCGCAGAGAACGAAAAAGCCAGGGAAGTGCGCCTGAAAGTTGAACGCGCTGGCTTGAAAACCTATGTGCATGTGGCCGAAACGCCGCAGGGCAAACGTATTCGAGTGCGTGTGGGGCCTTTTGCGACGCGTGCCGAGGCCGATAAAGCTGCAGCGAAAATTAAGACGCTGGATTTGCCAGCGGCGATATTGACTTTATAAGTTAAATGCCATGACATTCGTAGACTGGACACTGCTAGGCATCTTAGGGCTATCGCTTTCGATAGGTGCTTGGCGGGGCTTGGTTTTTGAGGTGCTGTCGGTGTTTGTCTGGATCGCCGCTTTTGTACTGGCACAGTGGTATGCGCCTGAAGTGGCTGGCAAGTTGCCTATGGCAGGTACGGGGCAGTCATTGCGGTATGCGGCTGGCTTTGTGCTTGTTTTTGTGGGCACAGCATTTGTGGCTGGCTTGTTTGTACAGTTGATAAAAAAAATGGTGGCAGCCGTGGGGCTGCGACCAGTTGACCGCACTTTGGGTGCAGTTTTTGGTTTGCTTCGCGGTGCTATCTTGCTGTTAGCCATCGCAGTAGTGATGAATATGACGGCTTTGCGCACCCAAACAGATTGGCAAGCGTCACAAGGAGCAACGATGTTGACTGGGCTTTTGATGAAGCTCAAACCGTTGCTGCCGCAAGAATTTGGCAAATATTTACCCTAAAGTTTTTTGCCGTGAATGAATTATTTATTTTCAAGGTTACCTTTATGTTTGGAATTTTATGTGCGGCATAGTCGGCGTTGTTAGCACCGCCCCAGTTAACCAGTTGATTTATGACGCTTTGCTGCTCTTGCAGCACCGTGGTCAAGATGCAGCTGGCATCGCCACGCAGTTAGACCGCAAGTTTTTCATGCACAAAGCCAAAGGCATGGTTAAAGACGTATTCCGCACCCGCAATATGCGCTCTTTGCCAGGTAATTGTGGTTTGGGGCAAGTGCGTTACCCGACTGCTGGCAACGCGTTTAGCGAAGAGGAAGCTCAGCCCTTTTATGTCAACGCGCCGTTTGGCATCGTGCTGGTTCATAACGGTAATTTGACCAATGCCCACGCGCTGAAGTCAGAATTGTTCGTTACAGACCACCGCCATATCAATACCGAAAGCGACTCGGAAGTCTTGCTCAATGTGTTGGCGCATGAACTTGAAAAATCGACGCAAGGCGTGCCGCTCACGCCTGCGGATGTTTTTGCCGCAGTTGCTAAAGTGCACCAGCGCGTACGTGGCTCATACGCTGTGGTGGCGTTGATTGCTGGACATGGTTTGTTGGCGTTCCGAGACCCCTTTGGTATTCGCCCGTTGTGCATGGGTAAAACCAGTAAAACTGATGTAAATTCGGTGATGTTTGCTAGTGAATCTGTAGCATTAGAGGGCACAAACCATGCGTTTGAACGGAATTTAGAGCCAGGCGAGGCGGTATTTGTTGATTTGCAAGGCACAGTTCATGCGCAGCAATGTGCAGCTTCGCCCATGTTGAACCCGTGCATCTTTGAGTTTGTTTACTTAGCGCGACCTGATTCGGTGATGGACGGTATCTCCGTTTACCAAGCACGCTTGAACTTGGGTGAAACGCTCGCCAAGCGTGTGATTTCTACGGTTCCACCAAGCGATATTGATGTGGTGATTCCGATCCCAGAGTCCAGCCGCCCAAGCGCCGCGCAATTGGCGCAATTGCTGGGTTTGCCGTACCGCGAAGGCTTTGTCAAAAACCGCTATGTTGGTCGCACCTTCATCATGCCTGGTCAAGCTGTTCGCAAGCAATCAGTGCGACAAAAACTTAATGCCATTGGCAGTGAGTTTAAAGGGCGCAATGTACTTTTGGTGGACGATTCCATCGTGCGCGGCACCACCTGTAAAGAAATCGTGCAAATGGCGCGTGATGCGGGTGCGAACAAGGTTTACATGGCCAGCGCCGCGCCGCCAGTGCGCTTTCCTAACGTCTACGGCATCGATATGCCAACCAAAGATGAACTGGTTGCGCACAATCGTACAGTTGAGCAAATTCGCGAGATCATCGGTTGCGATGCGTTGATTTATCAAGACGTGGATGCGATGAAATCAGCAGTTTTGAAGCTTGCTCCTAAAGCAGCTCAAAACCACGCGCCTAACAACCATATTTATTTGACAGGGTTTGACGCTTCTTGCTTTGATGGTCTGTATGTGACAGGTGACATCACCGATGGTGATTTGATGCGAATGCGCGACAGCCGTAGTGCCAGTGGCAAAAAAGCAGAAGACGAAGAGGATAGTTCACGGCTAGCCCTTCCAAATCCAATTTAGCAAATCCGATATCAATTGCTATGACAGAAAAATCAAATCAATCCACATTGCCACCTAATCTGCACTTGGACACCTTGGCCGTGCGCATGGGCTTGCCGCCCAGCCAGTATGGTGAAAATTCCGAAGCACTGTTTCTGACCAGTGGCTATGTGCAGTCCAGCGCAGAGAGCTCAGCGCGCCGCTTCGCGGGTGAGGAAGATGGCTATACCTATGGCCGTGGTGGCAATCCCACTGTGACCAGTTTCGAGATGCGCCTTGCTGCCTTAGAAGGTACAGAAGCTGCTATTTCAACGTCATCTGGTATGTCGGCCATCATGCTGATGTTGTTCAGCTTGTTGAAGGCGGGCGACCACGTTGTGTTCTCTCAGTCCATGTTTGGCTCTACCATCAAATTGATTGGTTCTGAGTTCGCTCGCTTTGGTGTCGAGTCCACCATGGTGCCACAGACAGATTTAGCAGCTTGGAAAGCAGCCATCAAAAGCAATACCAAAATCTTGTTTGCCGAAACGCCCACTAATCCGCTGACGGAAGTGTGCGACATTGCTGCCTTGGCCGATATGGCGCATAACGCTGGTGCATTGTTTGCCTTAGACAATTGCTTTGCCACACCTGCGTTGCAGCGCCCTGCGCTGATGGGCGCAGACATCATCATGCACTCGGGTACAAAGTATCTGGACGGCCAAGGTCGTGTCATGGCAGGCGCACTGTGTGCAAGTGCAGCTATGGTGAAAGAGAAATTTTTACCGGTGATGAAAAACAGCGGCATGATTTTGTCGCCGTTCAATGCTTGGGTGGTTCTCAAGGGTATGGAAACCTTGGGCATCCGCATGGAAGCGCAAAGCAAACGTGCCTTAGAAGTCGCACAGTGGCTAGAGAAACATCCTGCCGTTGCACGTGTCTATTACCCAAGTTTGACCAGCCACCCGCAGCACGCTTTGGCGATGAAGCAAATGAGTGGGCAGGGCGGAGCCGTCTTGTCGTTTGATGTGAAAGCCAGCAACCCTGTGCAAGCGCGCGAGCGCGCTTTTCATGTGTTGGATAGCATGCAAGTGTTGTCACTATGCACAAACTTAGGTGATACCAAAAGCTTGCTCACCCACCCCGCCAGTACATCGCACGGCAAACTGTCTGAAGATCAGCGCCAATTGGCTGGCATTGGGCAAGGCATGATTCGGGTCGCTGTAGGTTTAGAAGCACCCGTGGATATTCAAAATGATTTGGCTCTTGGCCTGAACAGCATTCAATGACAACTTTGATACCAAAAACGCGCACCCGGTTTGCGCCATCGCCCACAGGCTTTATCCATTTAGGTAATATTCGTTCGGCTTTGTACCCATGGGCGTTTGCGCGCGCTACTGGTGGCGACTTTATTTTGCGGATTGAAGATACCGATGTAGAACGCTCCAGCCAAGAAGCGGTTGATGTGATTTTGCAAGGCATGGCATGGCTGGGCTTAAATCATGACGAAGGCCCGTTCTATCAAATGCAGCGCATGGCACGCTACAAAGAAGTTTTGGCGCAACTGGTCGCAGCTGGTCATGTCTATCCTTGCTACATGAGCGTTGCTGAGTTGGACGCCCTGCGTGAAACGCAAATGGCGGCCAAACAAAAACCACGTTATGACGGAACTTGGCGACCCGAATCGGGAAAAACGCTGCCACCAATCCCTGCTGGTGTTGAGCCTGTGCTTCGCTTTAAAAACCCACAAACGGGCTCAGTTGTATGGGAAGACAAAGTCAAAGGACGCATCGAAATCAGCAACGACGAGTTGGATGACTTAGTGATTGCACGTCCTGCACCGATGGGCGAGATCGGCACGCCCACCTACAACTTTTGCGTGGTCGTGGACGATTCAGACATGGCCATCACCCACGTGATTCGCGGTGACGACCACGTCAACAACACGCCGCGCCAGATCAACATCTTCAAAGCCTTAGGCAAAGAGCCGCCGGTTTACGTCCATTTGCCCACTGTGCTGAACGAGCAGGGCGAAAAAATGAGTAAACGCGCCGGTGCCAAGCCTGTGACTCAATTTGCAGAAGATGGTTACTTGCCAGATGCCGTCGTTAACTACCTTGCGCGTTTGGGTTGGAGCCACGGTGACGATGAAATTTTTAGCCGTGAGCAATTTGTGTCTTGGTTCAACTTAGACCATTTGGGTAAAAGCGCTGCGCAGTTTGACGAAGCCAAGTTGCGCTGGGTAAACGGCCAACATATCATAGCCATGGCAGACGAGCAACTGACGCCTTTGGTCGCTGCGCAATTGGCGAAACGTGGGATTGCTGCAGATACACGCTTGCCTGCGATTTGCGCTTTGTTCAAAGACCGCTGCGACACAACAGTGGTGTTGGCAGACTGGGCTGCTGCCTTTTATGCCGATGTGCAAATCAAATCCGAAGATTTAACGCAGCACGTGACCGACGCCATACAGCCTGCTTTGCAAACTTTGACGGAAAAGCTAAATACTTGCGAATGGGACAAAATTGCCATTGCTGCCGCGATCAAAGAAGTTTTGACCGCGCACAGTCTCAAAATGCCGCAATTGGCCATGCCTGTGCGCGTTTTGCTGATGGGTACGCCACAAACACCATCGTTAGATGCCATCATTGCATTATTTTCTAAGCAGGAAGTTTTGAAGCGCTTGAAATTTTAAAGTGATTGCAAAAAGTGTGATTTTCGGGCTATAATTCAAGGCTCGGATGCAATGTAGTTATTTAATTAACAGCATGACACTGGCAAGGTTATGGGGGTATAGCTCAGTTGGTAGAGCGCTTGCATGGCATGCAAGAGGTCAGCAGTTCGATTCTGCTTACCTCCACCAGAGGTTTGAAGTTGACTACGAGAGAGTAAAGAGTTAGTAAAATTTAAGTAGTAGGTTGGACAGAACCTACGCCGGAAGTTCCAAGGTTTTGACCCCATCGTCTAGAGGCCTAGGACATCACCCTTTCACGGTGAGTACCGGGGTTCGAATCCCCGTGGGGTCGCCAAGTTTTGTTGTAACTTGGCTTGAGAGTTTGAAACAAGCGTGTCATGCGCTGTTAAAATAATCAAGCGAAAGCAACAACCGCTGCGGAGTGGTAGTTCAGTTGGTTAGAATATCGGCCTGTCACGCCGAGGGTCGCGGGTTCGAGTCCCGTCTGCTCCGCCAAAATATTGAGTAATTTCAATAAGTTACGATAAAGCCCGACCTAAACAGTCGGGCTTTTTTCTTATCTTTTCAATTCAAACTGTCCTAGAATTGTCCTTTTATATGCAACTGTATGCATTTTTAAACTTTGGTGATGTCCTTGGATTGTCCTTGCAATAACTTCCAATAATAAATTGCACACAGCTGCATTTAACTATTGACTAGTGTTTTTTTGAGTTGTAGAATCAAAAATGAACATAAAAAATTCTCAGCGGTATCTGTGATTGTTGACGGCTAATTAAACCTCAGCCGCACATCTAAGCAGTCGCGTTGAGGTGAGGTGGTTTTCAAATGGATACCCACTTACCTGTTTTGGACAGGTAGCTAATTAAAATTAGCTCATCAATGGCAGGCAAAAGGGTAGTCGAAAGGGGTAGTTTATTCCCCCGACTCATAAGCCCGGCAGGTTTCCTACACAAAGGAATCCGCTATGCCTGGAAACTTAGAAACTTCAAACTCGCTTTGCCCACATAAGTTATACTCGCCCGATTTTGTTGCGAACTTAGCCGGCGTTCATAAACAAACAATTTACTTAGCAATAAAAGGTAGCCGTGATCTACCACTTCCAGTAGTAACACGACTCGGGCGAACAATCAGGTTTAGGGGGGCACATATTGTTTCCTGGCTTGATCAAATTGCTGGGGTTACGCCAGCAAAATCGTCTGCTGAAAATGAAAAGGTAATTAGTCAAAGTAGTAAGAGGCGAGGTCGACCACCTCTCCAGCCGAAGGTGTTGGCGGAGGAGGCGGCATGATTGACTTAGAAAAAATGTCAGCCACTCAGCGATTGACGCACGTTTTGGTGCTTTGTTTGACCGCGCCTAGTGAGCCACAATTTAAAAAGGCAGTAAAGTTAGTAGATTTTTTCGCTCACGGACTTAATGAAGTACAAATTGAAGGCTGCAAATCTGCAGCGTTGCAAATGGCGGAAGGACGGTTGGCGGAGGTTTTTGCATGATTATCTCAAGCCTACACCCCTGCGATGTCGGCGATTTGCCAGTAGATATTCAACTTTCACGCTGCATATTACACCTGCCAATAGATGAAAAAAGTCTTCAATCGAATTGGAAAAAACGCTACCCATTTGTTAAGCGTGAGTCGGCAGGAGGTTTATGGTTAGACATCAAGGCGGCAGATAATTGGCTCGATGCCCGTGGTAAAAAATTACTCTCGCCCAGCCTTTTGGCCGACAAGAAAAGGCGAAACCCGGGCTGGCAACCAGCCGGGGATCGTCTTGAAGCTTTGGTCGGCGCTCAGGAGCAAATAATACAAAAAATAGTTGAGGCAGTCACACTAAAACTGCACGTAAACCACACGTCCATTCACAAAAAGGACGGTGAAAAATGAGCAGCGCGGCGATGAATTGGGCGTTCGAAAAAATAGTCCCAAACCTAACCGACCAAGTTGTCAAGCTTGTTATCTTACGACTCGCCGACCGCGCTGATCCCGCTGGCATTTGCTGGCCTGGTCACAAAAGAACCGCGCGCGATTTAAACGTTTCGACCCGATCAGTTCAGCTATCAATCAAAAAACTAAGTGAACTCAAATTAATTGAGGTGGATCAAAAAAAGGGAAAAGTAGGAGTGATCCGCCTTCAGCTACAAAACACTGTTTCAGGTGAGTTTACGAAATTGAAAAAGCCCAAGAAAAAAACAGCACCAGTACCGAGGGGTGAAACCATTGCACTCCATACGGGTGAAACAAGTTCACCCCAAGGGGTGAAGCCATTGCACCCCGGGGGTGAAGAGAATGCACCCCTGGGGGGTGAAGCCATTTCACCCGAATCTCCCAGTTTTGAATCTGTCATCAACCCACCACTTGAAAAAGAGGGAGGAAAAACAGTTGTGGTGGCCAAAAAGACGGATGCAAAAAGCGGGGAAATGCCATCAATAATTTGGCCAACTTGGCTTGAAATGGAGCTGCAATTAGTTTGCGCACAACTGCTGGACAGAGTCGATCAAGGCCGACGACAGGTACTAGTCGACGAGATGGCCGGGGCGGCAAGTATGCGGCCAATTAAGAGTCCACCGTCGTGGTTGAGGCGCATCATTATGCTTGATAAGGAAGGGGAGGGTGGCCTGATTCTTGAACATGCATCTTCTATTGCTGCAGCCAGAAAAGCGCACGATGCAAATGAAGCAAGACTAGCAGCAATCAACACGCCCAAGCTAGCTCAACAGAAAGATTCCAAAAATACACTTAGCCAAGCCTTTTTGACGCAGCAGGCGATCTGGAAGCAGTGGGGCGAAAAGCCTGCAGTAGCAGATCCGAGCCAGCTTACCGAGTCATCAAAGTAGTGCACTTTACGTGCACTATCCGTGCACATATTTCATTCGATTAGACGACCATCAGAGCAAGCCTGAACTCGCAGTCAGGTGAGTAGCGAGGTATATCTGAAATCAACCAAGTTGATTTCAGATGGACAAAAAAGCCTCGGCTTACGCCTCATTTTTTATTTCCCCTCGCTGGGCTGCGCCCAGTGAATACAACACCTCTAAAGGTGCTATTTATTTTGGAGAAAATCGTGGAAGTATTGGAGACGCGCAAAAAGAAATCTGGTCCAGCTGCAAAGGCCCTAGAGTTTTTGCGGACGGTTGTCGTGACGGTCAAACTGACGATCGCCGAGGCCTCTTTGCTCGATCAAAAACGCGGCCACCACACGCGATCGGCCTTCCTGCGAGCTGCCGGTTTGGATATGGTTCTGTCCGCACCTTTGCCGAATGAGTGGCAAACAACCTGGCAGGAATCGGCTCGGATTGCGAGCTGTCTTACACAAATAAACTCGCTTGCGCAGCGAATAAACACATCTCTTTTGGCCGAGGGCGAAGCCTCCGCAGTCCGCCTTTTGCTATCTGAGTTAGTAAAAACTCGTGACCTTCTGGCAGAGTTCCGGTGCTCCATTTCTGTCGAGAAATGAACGCCATGATCGCTTTCCTGACCAAAGGCCAAGCGCTGAGGCCAGCCCTTGAATACGATCATGCGCCGTCTAAGACAACGGGCAAACCACGAGCGGAATACATCTGCGGCACGCTGCAAGGAACGCCGCGTCAAATGTCCAAGCAGGCAGCGCCTCTTCGCCGTCTTCGAGAAGTAACAAATCCAATCTGGCGAGTCAGCTTGAACCTGGACACAAGGGATGGCGTCTTCCCACGTGAAAAATGGGATGCAATCTCCAATGATTTTTTAATCGGAATGGGGCTAAACCCCGTGATGGCCGCTTGGTGCTCGATCCGGCACAGTGACCATCATGATGACCCCGTCCCGCGCGACGGTGTTCATATCTCTGTCCTACGCGTCCAGCCCGATGGCACGCTTTTCAATATCGAAAACGACGTTTTTCGAGCTATCAAAGTGACAAAGCAGCTCGAAGAAAAGTACGGACTCCATTCACACAGCAGGGAGCGTGCCGAGCGCCGCGCCCCCACAAACGCTCAAATCCGCGCCACGAAAAGGACAGGAAAAATGGCTACAAAAGAGGAAATTCAAAATTATGTCGATCAATTTTTTGCTCAAGAAATTGATACAAGCTTCAAAAATTTAAAACAAAAATTACTTGAAAAGAAGGTGGAAATTCGCGACTCACGGACGCAAAAAGGTCGACTACAAGGTTTTTCTTACAAAGATTTGGAAACTGGTGTTGCCCTGCCTGGCTCAAAATTGGGGTCAGATTACAGCTTGGGCATGCTGGCGAGAGGCTTAAAGTACGACCAAAAAGATGAGCAGGCACAGGCTAAACCCGACTCCAAAATGCCCGCCATGCTCAAACCATTTATTTTGCCAGAGCAGTACGGCGCGAATGAAATCCGCCCCCACGCCGCCCACCAAACCGAGGTCATGCTAGACCCCGAAAAGTACAACAATCAGGTGGTCAACCTTCAAATAGGACCAGCATCAAAAGTGATGCTTTTGATCGGCGGTTTGTTGGCTCAAGCAAGTGTTTTTTTAATCCAAAAAATTCTCGCCTTTTTAAAACGGCTGCTGGCAGCTTTTGGTTTCGGTATGCGGCAAGCTGACCTTCAAAAATATGAGCATGCCGACCCCACAGCGCCAGCTTTGTGCTATGAGCCAACACAATTGGCTCTACCCGCACTAAAATCCGCCGAGGACAAAGTTGCAAATGAATTATTTCGTGTCGCACAAGCCCTCGAACAAAATGACTCTTCACTTTTGCCGGTTGTTGAGGGAGCAGAAAAAGAGCGCGAAGCAGTCCAGGCGGCAATGGATGATGCTGGAGGCAAAGGCGGTGGGGCAACAGCCGAAACTGAAAACTTTGGCATCACCGACGAAGATTTTGGATCCACAAATGCTGTTGCAGAGTCACCAAAAACCGATCCAATGGATGATCTCAAAACAGCCTTAGCAGCCCATGCAATTGCTGCCAAAGCGCTGAAACGAGCTGAAATCAAAGATGGGCCAATTCACTTCACAACAGTGGTTCAGAGACAATCTGAACTCAAAATCGTGCGCGAAGATCTGGAATCCGCACGCGCGAAATGGGATAAGTTTTGCACAGCACATCCTTTTAAATCAAGCTTACCTAGCGCTGAGAAAAAGCGATTGTTGGAGAGCGTAGAAGCCAACGTGGAGGCTGAAAAACGTGCTTTGAATGCCGTGGCTGCGGCAGAAGCCGAAGACATTCGAATCGAAAAACTGTACGCCGCACTGCCCGCAGCAGTCGTGCCGACACATATTAAACAAGCTGAAGCCCAAGCCCGCCAAGCTGTAACAAATGCTCGAGTGGCGCTTATGGACGAAGCTGCAGCTGCGATAAAAGCAATTAGGAGCGACGTAATGATGTCGCCCAAAATGGCGAAAATTGAATCTTTGATGAGTGCTAGTTACAGTCGATTCGTGATAACACGCCAGATCACAGCGGGTGAATTTACTGAATTGCAAAGTCAAATGCAAGAACTTCGCCGTCTCAAAGCCGCCCAGGAAAATGCTCGAATTGCTGCCTTGGCCGAACACGAATCTGACAAGCCAGTTGTCGACGGTCAAACTGTCAAATGATCAACTTAAAAGTGTTCAAAACTGCACCTGCGCCGGTGATGGCGCAGTGGCTAGGCTCAATCCTAGATCGGGTAATAGCAGCCGCAAAGCTGCCCTCATACCCAATCGAAGTGCGACCCACTGGCCGGTTGAGTGCCTGGACGGAAGCCCATGATTTCGCCCCAGACGGCCGACTGTGTATGTCGTCAAAGGTCATATTTTGGCAGGCGGAATCAATCGCAGCCACTTACTTGCACGAGTCCAGCCACCGGCTTTTAGACGGTCAAGAAGTGCCCGCCCACGGCGCTGAATTCTTTTGTATAAACGCAATTTTGCTACTCCGCGCAGCCGACCATTTTGATCGAAACAGCCTCGAAAAGCTCAGTCTATATGACTTCGCAGATCAACCAGAAGAGCTCGAAAACGTCGAATTCTGGCAAGGCGAAGTCCTAGACTGGGCACTCAAAACCGCCCAAGAACTGGCCGCCACAGAAACACCAGCCGCAGCCCTCGCAGCTGTGGTTTGCGCACGCTGGCAGCTACATATCACCGAAAGTCACAAAGCCCGTCAAAAGGCCGTTTTTGCAGTCCAAAGACAGGCAGAAGAGCGTCAGTCGCTCAAAAATTCCGTTTCCCTTTTCCGCTGGCTCGCAGTCTTAGGCTGGACGAGTTTTTTGTTAGTTGTCAGTGTGTTTATTTTTAAATAATTAGGAGTATTTATGAAGAAATTTTTAGTTCAAAAGTCAGTTTTTTGTTTGATGTTGGTAGCTGCTGCGGGAGGGGTGTGGGCGCAGGCAGACAGCGGCGATATTCCGCCGCTTCGCGGTACGCCTAACCGTTTGCCACTCGCAATGCAAGAGTTGCAGATAATTCCACCGGCGAACGTTAATAACATCACAAACGTCACTCAGGTAGTTCAGCCTAACGTCACCACTGCCGCAGGATCTGCGTCAGGGTTTCGATTTGCCACAGCATGGGCGAATTGCGGCGGAGCTACCCTCCTAGGCGGCGGGGGTAGCTGCAGAGCTGATAATGGCTATGCAGCTATGCCCACATCGCAGCCTAACGGTAATAATTGGCAGGTCACGTGCGATGCATTCCAAGGTGGCAATGTTGTTGCTAGCGCTTGGGCAACATGTAGTAATTAACAAGTGATTTGTGCGAGGGCATTAGCTTGCCCTTTTTTTGCCATGACTTTTTCGCGCAGCAAACCAGAATTTTGGAAATAAACTAACACGTATGGATCTGTTAGCGTCCAACCCAAACCTTCCCCATTGTTATAACTTGCGCTCGGACCGTCGCCAGTGATCGCGATAATTTGGTCTTTATTCATGCCGCATTGAATCGCTGCAAATTCTGCCGCGTTTACACCATCGCCAACAGTTCCAACTTTGCCCTCTGGCAAACTGTCCCCGCTACCCCCACCTCCACAAGCCGTCAAAGCCAATGCGCACATCAAAGCAACTACAAGTGTAGATTTTTTCATGTTTTCCTTTTGGTTAATTTCGTGTTTTCTAAATAAAAATCTGTGACTACCTGAACCCCACGACTCAATTTACCTTCGCCGACAATCAACAAACTGTCGTTAGTTTCGGGCTTCAAACTGATGGTTTTCTTGACTGCGTGCAAATTAGGATCAAGCTTTTTGCGGCCAGCACCAGGGTTGCGTTTAGTTAGTGGTTTGCTAGACATTCCTTATTTTAATCATACTTTTATTGGAGTGCAGAATTCCAATTGTAAAAAAGTATGACTTTAATCGGTGAATATCAGAACAATTGATTAATCAATTGTTTATAGATTTTGCAGTCGCCAAAATATTCAAATTTTTAGCAGGTTACCTTTACCGTGGCTGGCTTACCTGTAGGGCCGGTTCCTTTGTACCCGAGTGCGTTGCCATTAAAGAGTAATGAAGTGAAAATCGTTGGAGTTTTGTATAACCATATTGAATCCCCGTTATATTCAGTTGGGGCATCACCAACAATAGCCATTACCTGGTCTTTATTCATGCCACACTGAAGGGCTTCAAACTCAGCAGCATTCATGCCGTCACCAGTTGTGCCGACCTTGCCAGAAGGTAAATCGCCTGACGCTGCACTGCTTCCAGTCCCACCTCCACAAGCCACCAGCCCCAAAGTTGCAGCTACGACCACAGCGTTCAACAAGCTGCGGGTTGTTTTGATCTTGTTCATAATTTCTTTCGTCGGTTAAATTTTTGTAAGAAAACTGACTGAATTATGACTGTTAAATTAAGATCAAGTGCTAACATCGGATAATTATTAACAGTTGAAAGTCGCCAATGGGTCAAGCAAAAAACCGTGGAACGTTTGAAGAGCGAGTTGCGGCATCTAGGGCTATTGCAAGAGCACTATTTCCTGCTTCGGTCACATGCAACCATTGCAAAGAACAAATCTCAGAAATTGAGCCAATGGATGTAAGAGGCATACCAGGAATGCGGCTAGCGGGAGGGGCAATCTGCCAAAGCTGTACCTATACGACGTGGATACTTGACGGCACACCTGAGGCCGTCGCAGCAATGCAAAAAATTATGAATGAGGAGCATGGAAGCCCCGCTGAGATGGGTACTGAACGAAAACCAGAAAAATTAAATTGATATCGTTGACGTGATCAAATGCGGGGACTCCTAGGGAAGGCTAATGCCACCCCTGCCGTTGGCGTACCCCGAAAACCGCGAAACGCAGAGCGTATCGCCAATGAAAGGCAGAGATGAACTACATCGATCCGAATAAACAATATCTATTAATGCAGCCAGTTTTTAACAAATTGGCTGCGAAACTGTGGCGCAGGCCAGAATTCTGTGCAGTCAACAAAGTGCTTGATGATTTTTTGGATGAGTTTGACCCTGAGCGGGCTAAGCCGTCAAGTTTTGAGCCGAAAACGAAGGCTCGTTAAAGCCCTCGTTTTCTCACTCGCTACCCACTTGCGTGTGTACACACGTGTATGCAATAGTTCCCGCAACCCCACAAATAGAGGGGTACTCAATCTTCATCCAAAGCCCAGTTGATCTGACTCTTGTTCCCGCTACCCCTACAGAGAGGTACTTGCTTTGATCAACAACAAGTTGTTATCTACAGCGAGAATATCACGAGTTGGCAATCCGTCAATAGCTATTTTTGTTGGCAGTGCAGAAGAGGGCTTCGCCCAGCCCACAAGGGGCTTCCCAACAGCCGTCTATCAATGAAGAAGAGCATGGTCATAAGCCACTGCAGCGGCCACGACTAAGTTAACTGTTTATTTCAGGGCGAAAGCGGAAACCAACAATACGAATACGGGGTCAGTACCGCTTCGCTACCATGGGGCAGAGCCCCATACCCCAACTCTGTAGGGCACTATCCCGCAAAACAATTGGCTGCAAAGGAGAAAACTCAAAAAAGAGCAGGTTTTCAAAGTATAGATATGTCGATTAATGTCTATTTTGCTAGACTTTATGTAGCGCGTGAGCAAACAACACTCTTGCAAAGTCGATATTAATCGACTATCGGCTACTTATGTATACCGACCTCAATTGATGAATGCTTGAATGCAAATGCAAGTCTATTTATCTAGAGAAAGGTATAGCTTTGTAGACATACGAAAACAGACGATCATTGATTTATTCTGCGGAACTGGTGGGATGCGAAACAGTGTTTTGAGTGTAATAAATATTGACACTTATCTAGGAAAGTGTAAGTTCTTTAAATGCATGAAAAGATGTAGTAATCTTTGACACATGTCGCAAAATCAAAGCCACCAACAAACAGTAAAGCTCGCAATAGACTGCGAGACTGGGGAGATTCTTTCAGCAGAGGCGTTGTTGAAAATGACTGATGCCGAGTTTGCGGTCGTTCGCAGAGAGGCAATGTCGGCAAGAATCGCACGGCGAAAAGGTGATCTAGATGCATTGCGATTTCAGTGTGCAATTTGTAAGCAACCTTTGTTTCTCTCTCGTCGAGTTGGAGGAACTAAAAATCGTTGGTTTGTCCATGATGGAAAATCAGAGCATTGCCCCTGGTATGAAGGAAATCACCTGTCACCTAATGTGACCAAGGCACTCATATATCGAGGGCAACAGGAAGGCGCAGAACATCGCAGATTAAAGCAATTCATTGCGAATTGGCTTGCAGCAGACCCTTTGATATCGAATGTTAGCCAAGAGCAGACCACATTTAGTGAAGTCGTCAAAGGAGAGTTGAGACGCCCAGACGTCAAATGCCTATATCGTGGGTTACCGTTGGTTTTTGAAATTCAGCTGTCGTATACATTTTTGTCCGATGTCATAGCACGAGATGACTTTTATAAGCGTGAAGGAATATACATAATTTGGGTATTCAAGGAATTTAATTTAAAGAAGGCTGCTGTGGCCGACGAAGTGTTTTTTAACCGAAGAAACCTATTCGTTTTGGATGCCAATGCTTTAAATCAGACTACCACTCAAGAAGTACTGACGTTTACCGGGCACTACCAAACGCCCAGTTTCGAGAAAGGGTTGATTCACGATGCCTGGGAAAGTCGACATGTAGGTCTCGAAGACATAATTTTCCCCAAAGACACTATGCGGCCATATTTTTTTGATTATGACGCTGAACGAAAAAACATTGAAATCGCTGAACATAAAGCGCAACTAGCGCTTCAAGAGGCCGTCTGGAAGCAAGGTCTTGCAGAATATTTAGATGCAGAAATCAAGTACTGTAAAAGCGACTACGCCGAAGAAAAAAGAAAATCACTATTTAATATTGTTGACAAGCTTAGCAACCATGAATTTTGGCGCCCCGAATATGAAGCTTTGCGAGATGGCTACTTTTACGGCCATCACGCAGTATTACCGGCGCTCCTTTCAATTCGAGCCCATAAGACGATAGGCTATGATGTTACAACAGTCTTTCAAGTAATCGAGTCTAGCTTGCGGCGTTCCCATCCGAAAGTGGGCAAACATGCTTTTGCAATTCTGTATTTATCTGCGAATAAGGTCTTTTGTCCTGAAGTAAATGTTAAACAAAAACACTGGATTCATAATTTTGAACATAAGGTCAAATCTTCAATTGCAGCTGGTGAGCGTACCTATCGTAGATTTGATGGATTTGATGAGTCCATAAAGCTCTTTTTCCCTGAGTTAAAAGAGTACTTTGCCTCGAAATTTGGGATTCATGACGAAATTTCCGAGTAGTGAAAAATTAGCTTGAAAGGTTGAGTGGTTTTCGCGCGCGGGCGCGTTGCCCCCGATCCCGCCCCCGAGTTGGTATTCTGTCTTTTCCTGATAAGCAGGGTTGACTTGGAGTGCGAACCAAGGTTGATATGCCCAGGCGCGAAGCGCACGGGCATGTGGCGAAGCCTAGGCCAATGCGGCTATGCAGCCTTTGAGAAGTCAACAGCCACCACGTTGTCACCCCCACGCAGTCCGTCTAAGTAGTCAGCCCAAGCCTGGAGCATTTTGCGACGCTGTTCTTTAAATTCTGTTCGGTTGTAAGCGCGGCCAAGGTTATCGGATACCGAATGCGCCAGTTGCGCTTCGATCACGTCTTTGTTCCAACCAAGAACCTCATCTAGGATTGTCCGAGCCGTCGCTCGAAAACCATGCCCTGTCATTTCCGTGCTGGTGTCATAGCCCATTCTCCGAAGAGCAGCATTTACCGTGTTTTCGCTCATGGCTCTCTCATGATCGCGGACGCCTCTAAAAACCAACCCACTCGGTCCTGTGAGCTGATATAAATTTTGTAGTACTTCGACAGCTTGACGCGGTAAAGGGACTGTATGGGATGCTCCATTTTGTTTTTCTGCAACCCGTCGCTTCATTCGTTGAGGTGGAATTTCCCATAGGGCACTACTTAGGTCGAATTCCTCCCAACGTGCAAAACGTAGTTCACCTGGGCGAAGCATAAGAATTGGAGAGAGCTGAAGCGCAGCCCTCACGACATAAGTGCCACTGTATCCATCGATGGCACGTAATAGACCGCCAAGGTTTGTAGGATTCGTAATAGCCGGCATATGCTTAACAGTGGGTTTTTTCAGTG
>Ga0114940_10000520_pt1 | contig 17738 bp, 19 predicted proteins | sample ColdCreekSource_FD_87195 | JGI IMG/M metagenome (GOLD analysis project Ga0114940, IMG submission 87195) | Groundwater microbial communities from Cold Creek, Nevada to study Microbial Dark Matter (Phase II) - Cold Creek Source | ecosystem: Environmental > Aquatic > Deep subsurface > Groundwater ... | reverse complement strand
ATGTCCAGATGCTCCCATGACGAAGCGTTTTTTACCCGGCAACACTTGCGTGGATGCGTAAGCGCCTGCAATCGGCACAATGTGGTCTTCGCGCGAGCCGTAAATGTAGGTTGGAATGTCAACTTTGCTCAAATCGACCTTTTCGCCACACACCACGGCTTTGCCGGGTTTGATGAGGTTGTTCTCATGGTAAGTGTTACGCAAATACCAGCAATACATGGGGCCTGGCAGATTCGTCGCGTCGGAGTTCCAGTACAACAGGTCAAATGCGGGCGGCGTTTCGCCTTTGAGGTAATTGCCCACCACGTAATTCCAGACCAAATCGTTAGGACGCAAAAAGCTGAAGGTGCTGGCCAACTCCTGACCTTTGAGCAGCGCGGGTGCGTCTATCTTAGCCAACTCTGCTTCGCGCTTTTGCACGGCTTCTTCGTCGATGAAGATGTCCAAAATGCCGGTATCGCTGAAATCGAGCAGCGTGGTCAACAAGGTCAGTGAAGCAACAGGCTTTTGCTTACGGGCTGCTAAAACTGAAAGTGCCGTCGATAAAATCGTCCCCCCCACGCAGAAACCCAGTGCATTTATCTGCTTAGCGCCGGTTATTTCCCGGACTGTTGAAATGGCTTTGATTGCAGCGTGCTCGATGTAATCGTCCCAAGTTTTGTCAACAATTGACATATCGGGGTTGCGCCAGCTCAGCACAAAAGTGCGATGGCCTTGCGCCACGGCATACCGAACCAGCGAGTTTTCCGGCTGCAGGTCTAGGATATAAAACTTGTTGATGCAAGGTGGCACCAGTAAAAACGGACGCTCATACACTTTGGCGGTAAGTGGCTTGTACTCAATCAGCTGAAACAGCTCGTTTTCAAAGACGACAGCGCCTTCGGTTGTCGCGACGTTTTCACCCACGGTGAAGACGGATTCGTCAGTCATGCTGATATGACCGCGTTGTATGTCTGCCAACAGGTTTTGAAGCCCTTTGCCAATGCTCTCGCCTTTAGTATCTATGGCTTTTTGCAAGGCTTCTGCATTGGTGACCAAAAAATTGCTGGGCGATGTTGCTGCATTCATCTGCTCTACAGCAAAGGTGATGCGTGCTTTGGTTTTTTCGTCAGCATCTACCGCATCTACCATGGTTTGCAATGTTTTAGCATTCAGCAAATAAGCCGCAGCAGCAAATTGGGCGGCTGGATTGTGCGTCCAAGCTGATGCTGCAAAGCGTTTGTCGGGTAATTGGGTTGCAGCTTGCGTGGATTGCTGCCACAATTTAGCCACATCTTCTAGATATTGGTTTTGCAGTTCCAGCAATTTGCCAGAATCTAGTTTCACGTTTTCAAACATCCCCAGCTCCTGTTTAGCCCTAAATAACTAACTATGTATATCGTTGCAATCGCTTGGATGTATGTCGCCCTCATGATGGCGGTAGCCGAAGCCACAAACGCCAATGGAACTGTATTAGGTGCTATTGTGACCTTTATTTTGTATGGATTGCTGCCCGTGGCATTGGTAGTTTACCTAATGCGCTCGCCAGGACGAAAGCGGGCCATCAAGGAAAAAGAGTCCTTGGAAGCGCAAGCACAACAGCAAAACTCAAACGAGCCAAACTCACTCGATCCAAATACAGCCAGCCATGCGCCCACTGCTGCCGAGCTTGACAGCGTCGCGCCTGTGCGAGAAAAATCGTAACGGATTGTTTACCGTGCACCATTCAGCGCTGCTGTCGTTGCCAAAGATCTGATCGTCAGCCAGCCCCAGCTGCTTCAACTGCAGCCGTGCCAAACCAGCTAAATCAGCCAACCATTTGCCTGAAAGAGGGTCTCCAATAGGCTTGAACATCGTCTCCGACAGCGGCAAACTGGCAGCAAAAGCAGCCTTCACCTCAGCCCCAACCTCAAACGCTGCAGGCCCAATACACGGCCCCAACCACGCTATTATTTTTATAGCTGCATAGGCAGAATTTACGCCGGCTAAAGTATTAATTGACGATATATTTTGACGTAACACGCCATCTGCCAAACCGCGCCAACCAGCGTGAGCAGCGGAGACAAAATTACCTTCTAAATCCGTAAATAGTACTGGCAAACAATCTGCCACCATGATGGTGCAAGCCAACTTTTTCTCGCTGGTGATGCAGGCATCGGCCACTGTACCGTGCAGCGTTTTTGGGCTCAAAGTTACCACTTCAGTGCCGTGGACTTGCCTCAAATAGACGGGTTTCACCCCCAGCAATACCTGCAACATATGCCGATTCGCCATGACGTGGTTGAGGTCATCGCCCACATGGTCGCCCAAGTTAAAAGCGTCAAATGGTGGTTGACTAGCTCCGCTATGCCCATTTTTCCCGCTTTTACTGGCAAAGCCAGTTTGCGCGATGCCACGGCTGGTAAACACCGCCTTCACATGCGGCGGTGCTGACCACTGGGGGATGAGCCAATCAGGATTCACAACAATCTAGGAAAAAAAATTTACGCTTTACGCTTCAAAGTCAGGGCAATTTGAAGGCTGTGCTTGCTGGAAAGCTGGCAGTTTCATGCAATTGTCGAACGCTGCCATCGTTAGCGGTAGTCCGTCAAACGGCGCATTGAAGCGCTGCGCGTTGAAAATTTGAGGGACTAAACAGCAATCTGCCAGCGTGGGCGTACTGCCGTAGCAATACACGCTGGCAGCTTGGCCGTTTTTGGCACGATAAGCAGCGTCGCTAGCCAATTGGCGCTCAAAAGCTTCCAAGCCTTCACGACACCAATGCACATACCAAGCATTTTTAGTAGCTTCATCTTGTTTCAACTCTTTGACCAAGTATTTCAACACCCGCAAGTTGTTCAACGGGTGAATTTCACACGAAATGCTTTGCGCTAAAGCGCGCACTTTGGCTCTGTCCAGCGGTTTTTTGGGCAAAAGCGGAGAATTTGCATGCGTTTCGTCTAAATATTCGATGATCGCCATGGATTGAGACAGCGATTCGCCATCCACTTCCAACAAAGGCACGAGACGATCCGCCGATTTGTTGGCATAAGCGGCTAATTTGTGGTCACCTTTGGCTAAATGCACGGAAACGTAGTTATACGGTAAACCTTTGAGATTTAGCGCAATTCGCACACGAAACGAAGCAGACGAGCGAAAGTAGTTGTGAAGAATCATAGAATAGTAAAAAATTTAATCCCGTTTAATTTAAAAAGGTTCAGCATGATTTTAGAACTAGCCGACATTCGCATCCACCCTGGTCAGCAAGCTGCTTTTGACGAAGCCATTGAGCGCGGTTTGACCACCGTTATCTCCAAAGCCAAAGGTTTTCAGGGTTTCAAAGTCAACAAAGGCATTGAAAGCCCAGAGCGCTATATTTTGCAAATCTTTTGGGCAACGCTGGAAGACCATACTGTTGGATTCCGTGAATCACCGCTGTTCACTGAGTGGCGCGCGATTGTGGGACCATTTTTTGCAGCGCCACCCAACGTAGAGCATTACAACTTGGTGACTAAATCGGCTTGATCAGCCTTTAGGTGCCACTGACGCACCTTCAACGCTGTGTCTGTTCAAGGATTCTTGAACTAGACCTATCGATTTTGCGCTCTCAATGAACAACCTCAGCTCATCTGCAGCATCGCTGCCCCTGCTTTTGGCAACACCCATGGCTTGTTGAATCACCATAAATCGACCAGGGAGTAGTCGCAAATTGGGGTGGCGCTTCATATCGGCCTCAAGTTGTTGTTTAACGCCAGCTGCCACATCTAGTTCACGGCTGACAAACATATCAACAACCGCCTGCGAAGAAGGCGCTCTCACAATTTCAGCGCGCTTCAGTTCACGCGTTAAAAACAAGTCGTAAGCACTGCCTTTGCCCACGGTGACACGGTGCTCAGTTCTGTCAACCTCATCATTGGATTGGATAGACGATCCCTCACGAACCACATAACTGCCCTCTATCAAAACATAGGCAGGGGTGAAAGATATCATTTGCCCCCTCAGCGGATCGATTGCAAAAAATCCAATATCGACCTCTTCATGCATCAAAGCTTCTACAGCTTTTCCAGCGGTATCAAACACCATGAACTCAACTTCTACTCCCAAGCGTTGTGCAAAAGCACTGGCCAAATCAACGGACACACCAACGGGTTTGTTGGTCAGCACGTCTAAGTTAGCAAGTATGGGGTTTCCTAAATTAATAGCTGACCGTAAACGCCCAGAAGGCACAAATGATTGAATGGTGCGTGATGAAATCATATGCTTGTAATCCTTTTGTCTACCAAAACGCCCCAAAAGTCTGACGCAATTCTTCAATATGGTCATGTGTGAGTGTATGCGCTTCACCTCTTGAAAACTGCCACAGTTTGGCAGTTTCTTCTAATTCTTCAAGCGTCGCCATGGCGGTTGATGGGCTGTCATGCCAAACGTTAGGGCCCAAGCGCTCTAACATGACGGCGCGTATGGGCATACCGCTGTTTTGGTATTTCACAATCATGTCTGCTACCTCTTGCGCTGCTTGCGGATCGCCAGGTCGATGATACGCAATCACAGGAACGCGGCCTACTTTCATCACAAAATAAGGCGTTAATGGCGGCAATAGCTCTTGCGATAATGTTTCAAAGCTTGGTGAAGAATTGAGCGTCAGTGCCACACAATGCGAGCTATGCGTGTGGATGATGCAGCTGGCGGCAGTTGGACTTCCAGCACTCGCAGCGTAAATTTGACGGTGCAAAGTAATGGTTTTGCTAGCGCGGTCGCCGCTGATTTGCTGTCCGCCCTCGTCAAGTCGCGCTAAACGCGTGGGGTCTAGAAAACCCAAACAAGCGTCGGTAGGCGTGATTAGAAAACCACCGCCTTGCTCTGCATCTAATTTGACGCTGATATTGCCAGCGCTAGCATGCACATAACCACGGTCAAACAAACTTTTGCCGACACGGCATATCTCGTCTCGGGCAAGCTTTACTGTTGGTGTTTCTGTCAACTTAGAGCCCCATTTTTTAAAATATCGTCATGCCCAGCCACGAGCTTGGCTAGCAAGCTGGTTAACTGCTCAGCCTCTTTGGGGTTTAGTGGTCGTAAAAGTTGATTCTGAACATCAGCTACCGCAGCCTTCATGGCGACAACAACTTTTTCACCTTCAAACGTTGCTGTCAGCAGCTTGCGGCGTTTGTCTTTGGGATCGGCATCACGGCGCAGCAAGCCCTTAGTTTCCAAACGCGCAATCACCGCGCCTGACGTTGCTGCATCAAAAGCGACTTTGCCCGCTAATGTGATTTGGTCTTCACCAGGCTCATCAACCAACGCATTCAGCATAGCGAATTGAACGGGCGTGATGTCAAAATAGGCGGTGTTTTCGGCAAAGATACTGACCGCAAGCTGGTGCGCACGACGGATCAAATGACCGGGTGCAGCGTGGTAATCGTAAATCAAAGACATTGCTGAAGTTTACAGTTACAAGTTTTGGTTTTGAATCATTTTCTTTGTTTATGAACCAATTTATGTACAGATTTAAGGGTAAATACTAAGTTTACTTATAATAAGTGTACATATTATAATTTCGACATGAACGCAACTATCATTCAAACTCCAGAAGTACGGGAACAGTTGTACAAAGACATGGCTCCCCACCATTTGACGCCACTGTGGCGCGAGTTGCATGCCCTTGTGCCAAAACAGCCCAACACACCATGCGTGGCTGCGCATTGGAAATACGAGCAAATCAGGCCCTATTTAATGCGTGCTGGCGAAGTTATTACCGCTGAAGAGGCCGTGCGCCGCGTGTTGATTTTGGAAAACCCAGCATTAAAAGGCCAATCCGCCATCACCCAAGCGCTGTATGCGGGTTTGCAGCTCATCATGCCTGGTGAAGTTGCCCCCAGCCACCGCCACACGCAAAGTGCTCTGCGTTTTATCGTAGAAGGCTCGGGCGCTTACACCGCTGTGAATGGCGAACGCACGACTATGCGCCCAGGCGATTTCATCATCACGCCAAGCATGACTTGGCACGATCACGGCTCAGATGCTGCTGAACCCGTGGTTTGGTTAGACGGTTTGGATATTCCTTTGATACGCTACTTAGATGCGGGTTTTGCTGAAAACGCGACCGAGAAATCGCAAGCTGTGACACGCCCCGAAGGCACCAGTTTTGCCCAGTTTGGCTACAACATGGCGCCAGTGCGCACTTACGATTCGCCACTGGGGCAAACATCGCCGATTTTTAGCTATCCGTATGAGAAAAGCCGCGAAGCGCTTCATACTTTAGAGAAAACCCAGCCTATTGACGCTTGGGATGGCGTGAAACTGCGTTATATCAACCCATTGACGGGTGGCGCGCCCATGCCTACTATGGCAACCTTCATGCAACGCATTCCCGCTGGCTTCGTGGGTTTGCCGTATCGCCAAACCGATGGTGCTATTTTTAGCGTGGTTGAGGGCTCAGGTTCTGTACAGATTGAGCACAACGGCGTCAATGGAAACACGAACGTACAATTTGACTTTTCACCGCGTGACCATTTTGTGATTCCATCGTGGCACGCCGCGCGCTTTTCTTCGACTAGCGGCTGCGTGTTGTTCAGTTACTCAGACCACCCGGTGCACCAAGCACTGGGTATACACAAAGAAGAAAGACTATTTTTATCATGACCCAATACGTCATTCCTGCTTTAGAGCAAGTGTCCGTGCCCGTTGTCGGCACAACAGCGCGCTTCCCAGTACAACGCATTTACTGCGTTGGCCGCAACTATGTGGACCATGCACAAGAAATGGGCTTCACAGGTCGCGAGCCACCGTTTTTCTTCATCAAACCAGCCAATACAGTGGTGGTTGCTAACGCAGGTGAGACGGCTACTGTGCCCTACCCGACGCTGACCAAGGATTTCCAACACGAAATCGAACTCGTGGCATGCATTGGCACGGGCGGCAAAAACATCAAAGCGGCAGACGCTAAAAAGCACATTTATGGCTACGCGGTCGGTTTAGACATGACCCGCCGTGACTTGCAGGGTGAGCAAAAGAAGCTTGGTCGCCCTTGGTGTATCGGTAAATCTTTTGACTACGCCTCCCCCATCGGTCCTATCACCCCAGCAGATCAAGCTGGTGATATTGAAAACGCAGAACTGTTTATTCAAGTCGATGGCAAAGACCGACAGCGCAGTACCGTCACCAAGCTGATTTGGAACATTGGCGAAATCATTGAGCACATCTCTGTCGCTTGGGAATTACAACCTGGCGATCTGATTTACACGGGCACACCTGCTGGCGTGGCTGCTGTGTCAGTGGGCGACACGATGCACGGACATGTAGATGGCTTAACGGATATTCACGTTAAAGTCGTCTAAATTTGACATAGCTGCTATTCTGATATGGCAATAGGCTCAAGAAATCAATAGTGAGCCTATCGCTAAATTAATTAGCAAATACATTGGAATTCAGCGTATTTACTGCCTGAGCAGCTATTATATTCATAGCACTACATTGACAAAAAAGGTGCTCAGATTGCATAAAAATGCATGTAATCACATATAAAATGCAGCTTTTGATGACAACTTGTCGCACTATAATGCAGCTCAATTGTAGGACTCTGCCCCATGCTTATACTAGAAAAACTAGCCAAATTTTGCGCCATCATGGCGGGTGTTTTGCTAACATTTATCACGCTGATGACATGCCTAAGCATTGTTGGCCGCGAAACCATTGGAAAAACAATTTCTGGTGACTTTGAGTTGTCTGGCGTCGCAGCCGGCGCCGCTATCGCGCTGTTTATGCCGTGGTGTCAGTTCAAGCGGGGCAATATTTTTGTAGATTTTTTCACCAACAAGGCATCAGCAAGCACACAAAACAAGATGGAGCGTTTCGGGGCTTTGTTGTTAGCGCTAGTGATGGCACTGGTTGCATGGCGCACCGTGCTGGGTGGGTTGAATGCTTACAGCTCCAACAGCGGCACGATGTTGCTGGGTTTTCCAGAATACGTGGTCTACTGCGCTATGGTGCCGCCCTTGGTGTTGACGGCGCTGATTGCGCTTCACCAAGGTATTTTCGGTTTTGCAAGCGATGAATCTGAAGCCAATCCGGAGTTCGCGGTATGAGCGCAATTCAATTAGCTATGACCATTTTCGGCATCATGCTGGTTTTGATGGCCGTTCGTGTGCCGATTGCCATTTGTATGTTTGTAGCGGGTACAGTGGGTTACGTTTTTCAAGCGGGTTGGGCACCCTTAGCCAGTTTTCTAAACACGCAGGCGTTCGCTCGGTTTGCCAGTTATGACTTGTCGGTTATCCCGCTTTTCATCTTGATGGGTCACTTTGCAACGCAAGGTGGCATTAGCAAGGCACTGTTTGGCTTTGCCGCCAGCGTGATGGGGCGCTTTAAAGGCGGTTTGGCCATGGGCGCGGTGTTGGCTTGTGCGGCATTTGGTGCGATTTGCGGTTCATCTGTCGCTACTGCGGCAACCATCACCAATGTGGCTTACGACGAGATGCGCAAGCACGGCTATTCAGGGCGTTTAACCACGGGCACTTTGGCTGCTGGTGGTACGTTGGGAATTTTGATTCCGCCTTCTGTACCGTTGGTGATTTACGCCATTTTGACCGAGCAAAACATCGCCAAACTGTTTGCTGCAGCCATGATTCCGGGCATCATTGCGATGGTGGGCTACATGGTTGCCATTGGCATTTACGTGCGCGTTGTGCCTGGTCAAGCGCCAGAGCATGATGATGTGTCTAAGCTCAATATCCTCGAATCCATTAAAGGCATTGGCCCCATAGCTGCTATCTTTTTGATTGTGTTTGGCGGTATTTACGGTGGCTTTTTCACGCCGACTGAATGCGCTGCAGTGGGCGCGTTTTCCACCTTTGTAGCAGCCTTGTTGAAACGTGAAATGACTTGGGACAAGTTCAAAAAATGCTTTTATGCAACTGCTGAAAGCTCAGCCATGATCTTTTTGATCTTCTTGGGCGCAGATTTGATGAATGCATCACTGGCATTGACGCAAGTACCAGCGCAACTAGCGCAAGTCGTTGGCTCTTGGGGCTTGTCACCTGTGATGGTGGTGGCTGCCATCATGCTGTTTTATGTGGCTCTGGGCGCGGTGATGGATGAGTTGTCTATGATTTTGCTCACCATTCCCATCTTTTTCCCGATGATCATGGGTTTGGATTTCGGCATGAGCAAAGAGTACACCGCTATTTGGTTTGGCATCATGGTGCTGATGACCGTCGGCTTTGGCATGCTCGCGCCGCCCGTAGGTTTGAACGTCTATGTGGTCAACAGCATGACCAAAGGACGTAAAAATGGCTTTGCTGATGTGCCAATTGCTGAAAGCTACAAAGGCGTGATGCCGTTTTTGATCAGCGACACCATCCGTACCCTGCTTTTGCTGTTTTTCCCGGCTATTTCTTTGTATGTGCTGCGCTTTATGCAGTAAACCGTTTGAGTTTCAATGCGTTATAGGTTTACTTTTTGTGTTTTATTTTAATAACTTGGAGACATTTGCATGATTAATCGTCGCTCCCTTTTAAAAACTGGCGTTGCCGCAGCTGTAGCAACGTCCAGCGTTGCCTCATTGGCGCAAGCACCCGTCGTGACATTGAAGTTTCATACCTTCATGGCGCCCCAGTCCAACGTTTGGATCAACATGCACAAAGCATGGATGGACAAGGTTGAAAAAGAATCTGGCGGACGCATCAAGTTTGAAGCCTATCCAGCCATGCAATTGGGCGGCACACCAGTGCAGTTGTTCGACCAAGCCAAAGACGGCGTCGCAGATATTGTCTGGACTTTACCTGGCAACACCGCTGGCCGTTTCCCGCGCGTAGAAGTGTTTGACTTACCGTTCATGATGTCAAACGCTGAAGCCACATCCAAAGCTTACTGGGAATATGTGCAAACACTCGCACCTGATGAATTCAAGGATGTTCAAGTTTTAGCCCTGCACGTGCATGGCCCAGGTGTGATTCACACTGTCGATAAACTGATCGATACCGTTGATGACGTCAAAGGCTTGAAATTACGCGGCCCAACCCGCCAAGTAACTAAGCTGTTGGCAGCTTTGGGTGCGACCCCAGTGGGCATGCCGTTGCCTGGAATTCCAGATGCGCTGTCAAAAGGCACAATTCAAGGCGCGGTTATTCCATGGGAAGTCGTGCCATCCGTCAAAGTGCACGAGTTGACCAAATACCACGCAGAATTCGACCCAGCTGGGGGCGCGCTATATACGCTCACTTTTGTGATGGCGATGAACAAAGCCAAGTACAACAGCTTGCCGGCTGATTTGAAGAAAATCATCGACAACAACTCAGGCATGGAAACCTCAGCATGGTTGGGTAAAGTACAGCAAGCCGGCGACGCAGCAGGTCGTAAATCAGCTAGCGACCGAGGCAACAAAATTTACACGGTCAAGCCCGCAGAAGCACAAAACTTCCGTCGTCAATCACGCGCCATTGAGTTGGAATGGGTTGAAGACATGAACAAAAAAGGCTTTGACGGCAAAAAACTGCTGGATGGCGCTAAAGCTTTGATTGAGAAGCACACCAAAACGACTAAATAAAAGACCGTCAATTTGTAAACCAACAATAGGTTCTCAAAAGGCTCTGCGTGAAAACTCAGAGCCTTTTTTACGTCTATTTCAAGCCACAAAGATCGTCACCTAAATTTCCCTATAAACTGAGGACATGATTTACAGAACGCCCATCAAACACTGTAGAAACTGCGGTACAGCCGTTGTTTACCGCCAACCAGACGATGGCGACACCAAAAATCGCGCTGTTTGCCCCGCTTGCAACACGGTGCATTACGAAAACCCACTGAATGTTGTTGGCACTGTGCCCGTTTTGGGCGATAAAGTGCTCCTTTGTAAACGCAACATTGAGCCGCGCAAAGGCAAATGGACGCTGCCTGCAGGCTTTATGGAGTTAGACGAGACAACATCAGAGGGAGCGGCGCGAGAAACTACTGAGGAAGCTGGCGCTCAGTTCGAGATGCAGTCACTTTTCAGCGTGATCAGTGTGCCTAAAGTTGGCCAAGTGCATTTGTTTTATCGCGCCAGGCTGACCAGCGACCAGTTTGACCCAGGTTATGAAACCCAAGAAGCAAAACTGTTTAACGAAGCTGAGATCCCGTGGGAAGAAATCGCCTTCAGAACCGTGAAAGTTACTTTAGAGCGGTTTTTTGCTGACATTAAGTCAGGCACTTTTAGTGTGCACGAGTTAAATATTACCTGACAAAATAGCACGGAGAGTATTTTTATAACCGAATGGTATAAATTTATACGTTTAGGTATACAATCTGCAGATGGATAAAAAAATTGCCATCATTGGTTCGGGTATTTCTGGCTTAGCTGCAGCACACGCACTGCATGGACATGCTGAAATCACGCTGTTTGAAGCGGGAAACTACTTTGGCGGGCATACGCATACGGTAGACATCACTTTACCAACAGCACAAGGCTCTGTCACGCACGGCATTGATACTGGGTTTTTGGTATTCAACGAACGAACTTACCCGCAATTAATCAAACTTTTTGCAGATCTTGGTGTTGAAACAGCCAAATCGGACATGTCGTTTTCGGTGCAGGTGCCGCAAGAAAAAGGTACTTTGGAGTGGAGTGGCTCAAACCTGAGCACTGTGTTTGCGCAACGCAGCAACCTGCTTAACCCACGTTTTTGGCGCATGCTGCGCGACCTGATGCGCTTCAACAAGCTGGCGACCAGCATTGCCCAATCTGACATTGATGCGCAGCTGATGCAACCGCTGCAAGAGTTTTTACAAGCCAATAAATTTAGCAATGAATTTAGAGATTGGTATTTGCTGCCCATGTTGGGCTGCATTTGGAGCTGTCCAACGTCTCAAATGCTGCAATTCCCCGTCGCAACCATGGTGCGGTTTTGTCATAACCACGGTTTGCTGCAAGTGAATGACAGACCGCAGTGGTGGACGGTGGCAGGGGGTGCGAAGCACTATGTAGAGAAAATTGTCGCAAATATTGTTGACAAACGGCTCAACACACCCGTGCATTGCATCACACGCGACAGCCGAGGTGCGCACATCATCACGAACGCTGGTACAGAAAAGTTCGACAAAGTCATCATCGCCACCCATTCCGACCAAGCTTTGGCAATGCTGCAGCAGCCCAGCCATTCGGAAACACAAGCATTGTCCGCTATCAAATACCAAGCAAACACCGCTGTGCTTCATACCGATGCCCGCGTTTTGCCGCAACATCAAGCAGCTTGGGCGGCATGGAATTACGAGCGTGTGCAGCCAGACCCGCGTCAGTCGGACACCGCAAATGTTTGCTTGCATTACCTCATCAACAAGCTACAACCCATTCCGTTTGAGCAGCCTGTCGTCGTCTCGTTGAACCCGACAAAACCGATAGCGTCACATCACGTTTTAGGCACATTTGACTACGCGCACCCAGTATTTGACTTGGTTGCCATCAAAGCGCAAGCTGATATTCCAGCTTTGCAAGGCCTTCAAAACACCTATTTTTGCGGTGCTTGGACGGGCTATGGCTTCCATGAAGATGGCTTGAAATCTGGCTTAGCTGCAGCCAAGCAACTTATTGAAAACTCACAATGGCAAGCAGCAGCATAAACTTGACCGCAGTGCCTCACATTGGCTTTGGCCAAGTGCGGCACAAGCGCGTCAAGCCTGTCGAACATACGTTTGCTTATGCCACGTATTTTTTGATGCTGCCCATGCGGTCTTTGTCAAAAGAAACGAGCACCTCACTTAAACACAACCGCTGGGCGGCATTGAGTTTTTATGACAAAGACCATGGCGATGGTCGCGCAGATGCGTTAGCTTGGCTTGATGAGCTGCTGCATAGCGAAGGCATAGCCGACGCAACGGGCGAAGTTTGGCTGCACTGCTACCCACGCGTGTTGGGCTACACCTTCAAACCCGTCAGCTTTTGGTATTGCCACCACTTGGACGGCACACTGCGCGCCATTGTGGTTGAAGTGAACAACACTTTTGGTGAACGTCATTGCTACTTGCTAGACAAACCTGTTTTTGGCGCAGCGCACACTGCCACAAAAGTATTCCACGTTTCGCCTTTCAACCATGTTGAAGGTAGCTACCGCTTTCGCTTCATGACGACGAACCACAACACCATCGCCCGCGTAGATTACGACGATGACACAGGACCATTGCTAGAAACCAGTGTTAGTGGTGAATTAGAACCTATTACTCCCCGAAGCATCCGAAAAGCACTGTGGCGCTACCCCATGATGACGTTTGGCGTCATCGCACGCATTCACTGGCAAGCGCTCAAGCTATGGCGAAAACGCATTGCGTATGTGGCCAAGCCAACCCCACCCGAATTATTCATCACTCGCAGCAAAACTTAAAGCTATGAATTCAGCAACCGCCTCTAACTTTGAAATCCCAGCCAACGCGCCTGCAGCCGCTCGCAGCGCGCTCAAGCTGTTGATCAAACTCCGCTACGACGCGCTGACCGTACAATTCCCCGACGGCAGCATGCACCGCTTTGGCGACCAGGATGCCAAAGCTTTGCACGCTACATTGAAGTTGAAAAACTGGAATGTCTTTTCAGCCGCTTTGAAATCTGGCGACATCGGTTTTGCCGAAACCTACATTGCTGGCGATTGGTCAACACCCAGTTTGACGGATTTGATCAAAGTCTTCATCAGCAACCGCGCAGTGATTGATGACGCCATCTACGGCACTTGGGCTGGGCGTTTGTTGTTTCGCATCAAACACCTGCTGAACCGTAACTCAAAAACCAACAGCAAGAAAAACATACACGCCCATTACGACTTGGGCAATGCCTTTTACGAGCTGTGGTTAGACAATACCAAAAATTATTCATCCGCACTGTTCGAAAAAGGCATGGATCACAGCAGCTACGATGGCATGGTGCAAGCCCAACACGCCAAAGTGCGTCGCGCTTTGAACATGACTAACGTGAAAGCTGGCGACCGCGTGCTAGAAATTGGTTGTGGCTGGGGTGCGTTAGCGGAGAAAGCTACGGTTGACTTCAATGCCAGTCTTGTAGGTGTTACCCTAAGTACAGAACAATTATCTTTTGCTAAAAAAAGAATGCAAAAATTTGGTATGTCGACTCAAGCAGACTTGCGCCTGCAAGACTACCGCGACATTGGGGTCACGACAAACGACGCGCCTTTCGATGCCATTGTGTCCATAGAAATGATAGAGGCCGTCGGTCAAGCCTATTGGCCAGAATACTTCAAAACGATTCACAGACTGCTCAAACCCAATGGCAAAGTCTGTATTCAAAGCATTGTGATTGACGATGCTTTGTTTGACCGCTATGTGGGATCCACCGACTTTATCCAGCAATACATCTTCCCGGGTGGCTGCCTGCCCTGCCCGCGCGAGTTCAAGCGTCAAGCTGAGTTGGCCGGCTTCAAAGTCGTTGACGAGTTTGCCTTTGGCATGGACTACGCCTATACGCTGAAGCTGTGGCGCGATAAGTTTTTGGCAGAAAAGCAGCAAGTTCTCAAACTCGGCTTTGATGAACGTTTCATTCGTATTTGGGAGTTTTATTTGGCTTATTGTGAAGCTGCATTTGCCAAGAAAAATACCGATGTGGTGCAGTTCACATTGCAAAAGATATGAAGCGAAATTACTCAGTCACAGATATTTCGTCTACTGACATGCCGTCATTCCCGCGCAGGCGGGAATCCATGGCTGCAATCGCGTTTTGCATCGCTACTGGCGTCTCCAGCTTCGCAATCGCTAACCAATCCGCAGAGACTGCATTGCCGTCCGAACTTGCAAGCACCTTGCCATCCGTCGAATTGGTTGGCAAAGGCAAACTCACCTTCTTCGGCTTAGAAGTTTACGAATCCAGTCTTTGGGCAACCCCCAGCTTCAAAGGCTTGGCGTTTGAAAACCACAACTTCGCGCTTGAACTGCATTATTTGCGCAACTTTACCGCTATAGATATTGCCAAACGTTCCATCGAAGAAATGCAGCGCATAGAACCCGTGTCTGATCAAAAAGTGGCTCTTTGGGTCAAAACCCTGAGCGAGGCCTTCCCCAATGTCAAAAAGGGCGACCACATTGTGGGCGTTCATAAACCAGGCTCTGGCGTCACTTTTTGGCACAACGGCAAACGCAGTGGCGAAGTTCGTGATCCTGATTTTTCAAGGCAGTTTTTCGGCATTTGGCTGTCTCCCAAAACCTCTGAGCCCAAACTCAGGCAAGCGCTTTTAGCCAAGGTCAATTTGTAATATGCCCCACCAGCGAGTCATTAGCCCAGCGCCTGAAGATGCCGCGTTCAGCGCAGGTAACGGCTGGCGCTATGGATTGCTGGGTTTGCCGCTGGCGTTTGTGGCACTTCCTCTGTACGTGGTTTTGCCTAACCACTACGCACGCGAATTTGGCATGCCGTTGGCCACGCTGGGTTTTGTACTTCTATTCGCCCGTTTGTTTGATGCATTTATTGACCCACTTTTGGGCAAACTCAGCGACAAGCTTTTTGCCCGTTCTGCCAAAGCGGTCATGGTTTTTGGCGCGATAGCCGGCGTATTTCTGGCTGCGGGATTTGTGCTGCTGTTCTTCCCGCCGCTGACAGTTCAACAAGAGCAAACCATGCTGATTGCTTGGGCGGCTGTAACGCTGCTGATCACTTACGCGGCGTACAGCGCTTTGAGCATTGCCCACCAGTCTTGGGGAGCGATGCTGGGCGGCACCGAGGTGCAACGCAGCCGCTTGGTGGCTTGGCGTGAGGCCTTAGGATTAATAGGAGTTATTTTGGCATCAATTCTGCCTGCAGCCGTCGGATTACCTGCCTCAACAGCTATATTTATCATAGCAATTTTTATAGCTTGGGTGGCATGGACGCAGTCTGTCAAACCGATTTCAAGCTTTCCCAGTCTAGCAAATACTTCCTCACATAGCATCTTTAAACCGTTCAAAAACCTTCAATTTAAACGATTGTTCGCCGTTTTTGTACTCAACGGCATCGCCAGCGCCGTGCCAGCTACGCTGATTTTATTCTTCATTCAAGACCGCCTACAAGCGCCCAAGCAGATGGAAGCCGTATTTTTAGGCGCTTATTTTGTCTGCGCTGCCTTGGCCGTGCCGTTGTGGTTGCAAGGTATCAAATGGATGGGTTTAACCAAATCTTGGCTGCTTGGCATGGTGCTGTCTATCGTGATATTTGTATGGGCGATGCAACTTGGCAATGGCGACACGACTGCGTTTATCGTCATATGCGCCCTGTCTGGCATCGCCCTAAGCGCAGATTTAACCATTCCCAGCGCGTTACTGGCAGGTGTGATTGCCGACGCTGGCGATCGTGGTCGCGCTGAAGGCGCTTACTTTGGCTGGTGGAACTTTGCCACCAAGCTCAATTTAGCCTTGGCAGCTGGCTTGACTTTGCCACTCTTGGGGCTGATGGGTTACACCCCTGGCACGCAGCAGCCAGAGGCACTGACGGCGCTAACTATCGTCTATTGCCTTGTGCCTATCGCTATCAAAATAGTAGCTGCATTAGCACTGTATATGCTGATGATTCGCCCTTCCTCTTCAGTATCTGCATCTCCATCTGCATAACCCTCCAATTTTTAAACCGAGAGAACACCATGAAACGACGCCTACTCCTCTCCAGCATCAGCACCTCCGCAATTGCATTGGGTGCGCTGCAACTCACAGGCTGCGCGACGCAAAACATCGCCGATTACGCCACCGAAAAACCAGTTTTAGACCTGCGCCAGTACTTCAACGGCACGCTGGACGCTTATGGCGTGTTCACCGACCGCAGCGGCAAAGTCGTGAAACGCTTCACGGTGGTGATGGTTTGCAGCTGGACGGGCAAGCCGGGTGAGGAATCTGGCGTGTTGGACGAAGACTTCACCTACTCAGACGGAACCAAGCAAAAGCGCATTTGGCGGCTGCAACGCAGCGCGGATGGCAGCTACATTGGCCGTGCAGACGACGTGGTCGGCATCGCCAACGGGCAAGAGCGCGGCAATGCTTTTCAATGGGGTTACACGCTCAACTTACCCGTGGACGACAAAGTCTACGAAGTCCAGTTTGACGATTGGATGTACCTGATGACAGACAAAGTCATGCTCAACAAAGCCACCATGAGCAAGTTTGGCATCAAGCTGGGTGAAGTCACCTTGTCTTTCACAAAACGATAAATCAAAACAAGGTCTAACGCTATGTCGCTCAACCCACGCATGCCCAGCATGCCCCAGACGCCAAATATACAAGACTGGCACGGCAAAACCGTCTGGCTCATAGGCGCATCCACTGGCATAGGCCGCGCCACCGCCAGCGCCTTGCATGCGCGGGGGGCACGCGTCATCGTCTCTGCTCGCAACGCCAAAGCCTTAGACGACTTTGTAGCGGCCCACCCCGGCCAAACTGCCGATGGCTTGCCCACAGCCGTGGCGCTGCCACTGGATGCTAGCGTAGACGGCGCGGTGCAAGCCGCTGCGCAAACTATCTTCAATTCCAGCCCTGACTCAACAATCGACTGTGCGGTTTACTGCGCAGGTACCTACAAAGAGCTGCGCGCCACCGAATTTAACCTGCAAACCATGCTGGAGCACCAGCGCATCAACTACCTAGGCGCATTGCACATGCTAGACGCCGTACTGCCCCACTTTTTAGCCCGCCAGAGCGGTCACATCAGCCTGGTCAGCAGCGTTGCCGGCTACGGCGGCCTGCCCAAAAGCATGGCCTACGGCCCCACCAAAGCGGCTCTCATTAACCTAGCCGAAACCCTGTATCTAGACCTGCACAACAAAAACATAGGCGTCAGCCTGATCTGCCCTGGCTTT
>Ga0114940_10000519_pt1 | contig 17781 bp, 22 predicted proteins | sample ColdCreekSource_FD_87195 | JGI IMG/M metagenome (GOLD analysis project Ga0114940, IMG submission 87195) | Groundwater microbial communities from Cold Creek, Nevada to study Microbial Dark Matter (Phase II) - Cold Creek Source | ecosystem: Environmental > Aquatic > Deep subsurface > Groundwater ... | reverse complement strand
CTGTTGAACAGGTAGTAATATCAAGTTCGGATAATCACTTTAAATGAGCTTGTTCCCTAACCCCCTAATTCCCTAATTCCCCATATCAAAATAGTTAACTGTTCAAGCGTACTTGATATAAATCACAGTCGAAGTTGAATTAGGTAGCTTACAATCTTGTTTTGCTATCTTCTTTCAACCTATGGATTTTAAGACTTCGCCAGAATCATCACTTCAAGCCTCAGTTTATACGGGGGCAATTTTATTAGATGTCGAAAATTTTCCTTTAAAGTTTGATCTTGCACAACATCTCAAGTCTTACTGCCGATATCCCCTCACGGTTAAGTTCGCTGTGGCAAACTGGCTTAATGGTAGCGTTTCTAAACTAGATCAGTATTTGCATCAACAGGGATATCAACTGATTCACGTTCCCAAAGCCAAAAATGCCGCCGATGCACAGATTCTCACCCTAGGCGCATCCTTACCGTTGAACTACCCCCAGGTAAGAGAAGTGGTAATAGTTTCTCATGACGCAATTTTTAATTATTTACATCAGACTTTGCAGAGACAGGGACAGAACACTTATCGAGTTTATCAGCAATCAGGCAATGTATATCTTGATGATTTTGTTAGCGATCGCAATTCCATAATCAGCAAAATTCCCGATGCTACCACTCCTCAGAATATTTCCTTAGAGCAGAAGATTCAAACTCAAATAGAGTTAACTCTGGCTAAACTTGCTCAAAAATCACTCCAAAAAGTAACTTTGTCGCAATTATCTCAAGAATTTAAGGTTAAATATCAAAAATCTATTTCTGAGATGTTGCAGAGTAATAAATTACCAAAGTCAACTCTAGGATTTCTTCAGAAAAATTGTGCTGAAAAAATCAAAGTAGAAACAAATGGGAAAGAGCATTATATATCTCTAGCAAGGTAGAAAATATTAGAATTTAGAAACGAGATTGGCGATCGCCATTTTAGCCAGACTAGAGTTACGTTGTCTTAAACGTTTGCAGAGTAACTTGTTGAATATCTTTGATAATTCTCTATATTTAGTTTTGATGAAGTTAGTGGCAAGTCGGACAACTGATATTAGTGATATTAGTCGAATGCTCGGACAAGCAAATGATGGAGATTTAGATCGGGTTAGAAATACGATTAAAGTTTACGATCGCGAGAGCTTGGAGGATTTAGAGAGTTTAATTGAGCTAGGTAAATTAGAATTGGGTGGGTAGCTCACTATTAATGGAGAGGAAAAATAATGGTCGTTACATCTGACTTCTGACTTCTAACTTGTGAACTGTCCCTGCCCGACAATCTCGCAGCCATAATTCAACGCCGCGTCCAATAATCCCGTTAGTGGTCTCTTGGGGGGGGGTCGCCAGTCCTGCTTGAGAGTTGCCAAAGCGAGAAAATAACATTACTGTTCGCCAACCACTGTGGGTCAAAGTCAAAAATAGCCAGTGATAGGTTTGGGTGTCTACTATTTTGCCTTGGACATATTGCCTTTCTAAGACTGTAAAGAATACTTGTTCTGGTTGGCGATTACCCTCCGGGAACGCTTCGCGATCGCCAATATCTTTAGATTGATCATAGGACAGACGAGGCAAATCCAAAGGCTCAAATTCAGCTTGGCTAGCAGTAATTATGTAGTTTTCATTTCCTGCTGCTTGATTGAGGTCTTGAGATCGTTGGATGATGCGATTGCTATAGGCGGGTAAATCTCGAAGTAGTAGGGCGGTTAATTCTGGAAGCTGGTGGGGACAAATAAAGCTTTCCTGGGAGGTTTTGACCGCTGACTCATTGGCAACTAGTAGGGGGACAGCATCGGCTCGATGACGGAGGTTTAACCCCAGCTCAAACAGAACCATTGATAACACCGCCGTTATCAATAGCCAGAAACGCGATCGCCCCAAATCAACCTTCACCACTAACAAATACTCAATCTATTTAATAACTTCTAGGAAACCAAGCGAATAAACTTTTTCTTGCCTACCTGTAACACTTTTCCTGTCAGATCATCAGGAGAATCAAAAGTGAGATTAACATCAGTCTGGCGATCGCCTTCTAAGCGGACTGCACCCCCTTGAATCTGTCGGCGACCTTCTCCCCCACTTTGGCACAAGCCACTCGCCCCTAAAATATAGAATAGCTTGGCGGGAAACTCCACTGCGGAGAGAGAATATTCTGCAATATCTCCCCCTGTAGTATTACCCTGGAGGACGATCTGCTCGGCGGTTTGCTGTGCCTGGAGTGCGACCTCTTTGCCATGAAACTGGGAAGCGACTTCAATCGCCAGTAATTTTTGCGCCTCTCTAGGGTTTTCGGGTATATCTGCGAGGTTAATATTAGTTAAAAGTTCAAAGTAGTCTGGGAGCAATTCATCAGGAGTTTTCTCTAGTTTTGAGTACATAGATAGGGCATCTTCCTGGAGTCCCACGTAATTATTTAAGGACTTAGACATCTTTTGGATTCCATCTGTCCCCAACAGGATCGGCAACAGCAAACCAAACTGGGTCTTTTTGCCCGTCTTTTGACCAAAGTGTCGCTGTAAATCTCGTCCAACGGCAATATTAAACTTTTGGTCAGTCCCCCCCAATTCTACGTCCGCTTCGATGGCAACGGAATCGTACCCCTGCATTAAGGGATATAGAAACTCGTGGAGAAAAATTGGTTTTTCTTGACTATAGCGTTCGGCAAAACCTTCTTTGGCTAACATTTGTCCAACGGTCATGGTGGCTAGCAACTGCTGAATTTGTGCTAAGTTCAATTTGCTCAACCACTCAGAGTTATAGCGAATTTCTAAACGTCCTGGGGTATCAAAATCTAAGATCGGTTTGAGTTGATCGAGATAGCTTTGAGCATTAGCTTGCACCTGTTCAGGGGTTAACTGACGACGAACATCGGACTTCCCCGTCGGGTCACCAATTTGGGCAGTAAAATCACCAATAATAACTACTGCGGTATGCCCAGCATCTTGAAAAGCTCGTAGTTTACGAAAGGGAATGCTGTGACCTAAATGAATATCTGTGCCTGTGGGGTCGATACCCAGCTTAATTCTCAGGGGATGATCGCCTTGAAGAATCCGTTGGCTCAAATTTTCATCGGGATCTGCTGAATTTGGTTGGTCAGGAAAAATTTCTTTTGTTCCTCGGTGTAACCAATCTAAACTAGTGCGGCCAGCAGAATCAGACATTACCCAATCACCCATTAGAAGAATTCTTCCTCTCTGAATCTATTCCAAGTTCTTTTACCAATTCATAGAATAACATCCTTGTCAGCCTGAACAGAATTCTGATGATCGCTACAGCGATCGCATTTCCCACACCGCTCTTGCTGCAACAAATAGTTTTTGCTATGTTATCGTTCTCAAGTAATTAATCTTCTTAGTAAGTTGGCAAAATTTAATTGTGAATGTTAAACCATTTGATGCGGAGAAACTTTTTGATCCTTCTGGTAAGATTCTGCTGATTTCTCTGATCTGCGTTTTGACTCTGGGTGCGATCGCCGTTGAAGATGCTTCTAGCACTTCTTTAGGACGGTTCGGCTTACTGCTCTTTCCTCTCCTCTCCTCGATGATTGCTAGCGCTTTATTGGGCATAGTGGTCATCCCCCTCCTCAATCGGCTCAAAACAGGACAAATCATGCAGGAAGATGGGCCACAAGCTCATCTCAAAAAAGCAGGAACTCCGACTATGGGAGGGATTTTTTTTGTTCCCGTCGCGGTAGTTTTCAGCTTGCTTTGGGTCAATTTTAGTGATAAGACAGTAGCTATCACCCCAGAATTAATCGCGGTTTGTTTGGTGACCCTAGGTTATGGCTTCATTGGCTGGATTGATGACTGGCAAGTACTACGCCTTAAATCCAATAAGGGTATTTCCCCCCGCACGAAACTAACTCTACAAATAGTTTTGGGAGTCTTGTTTGCTCTGTGGCTGTTTTGGCACGATTCTGCTGTGGTGACCCATATTAGTCTGCCAGGAGGATTAAATCTGGCTTTGGGATGGCTATTTATCCCTTTAGCGATTTTCGTCTTGGCTGCCGAAAGTAACGCAACAAATTTAACCGATGGAGTAGATGGATTAGCAGCAGGGACAGGAGCGATCGCCTTTTTAGGATTAGCGGCAATCCTCGCACCTTTACACCCCGATTTAGCAATTTTTTGTGGCTGCTTCAGTGGGGGCTGTTTGGGATTTTTGGTACATAATCATAACCCCGCTAGGGTCTTTATGGGGGACACAGGTTCCCTCTCCCTTGGGGGTGCTTTAGCTGCGGTAGGGCTAGCCAGTGATAATCTTTGGGCATTGTTTATCATCAGCGGCTTATTCTTCGTCGAATCCCTATCGGTCATTGCCCAAGTTGGTTACTTCAAAGCCACTAAAGGAGCAGATGGCAAGGGAAAACGCCTCTTTAAAATGGCTCCGATTCATCATCATTTTGAACTCAGTGGTTGGAGTGAAACTCAGGTGGTAGGGGTATTTTATTTGGTTAATGGGTTGCTAGTGGCGATCGCCTATTTCGGTCGCTAGATTCAGTTCTTGGTGCATATCTTTGAGGATTTTTGCTTAAGCTAGATCTTGCAGCTTACTAAAAGCATATGCACCCATTAAAGCACCCCATGTTCCTTGACCCGTTACTGGGTCGATCCCTTTGTCATAAGTCAGTAACTCTTCTGCTGTGGCCTTAAATCCGAGAAAAACCTGAAAAGTCGTACCCTCATAAGTAACAGTACAGGGTGCATCTGTCACGGGAGTTGTGGCAAAACAGTACTTTCCCTGACCTAATTCTTGGGTAGCAACCTTAAGAGTGCAGTTGGGCAGAAATTTGATTTTATCGGGAGTGATCTGGGCAATTAAATCTTTATCTTGTCCAGCACCCTTGGCAGTAGCCAGATTCTCCAGCATATAAAATTCTACCTCGATATTTTCCCTCTCTCGTAAGCGTAGAATTCTGGGACGGTAAGGTTGAACAAGGTTCAGAACATTAGCTTGTTCCGCAAATAGGGTAATACTATCATCAGTAAAAATAGGCACTGGACGAATCCAAAGGCGCAGATTAACGAACCAAGCAGGTTGTGCGATCGCTTGGGGTTGGTTACTAAACTCTCCAACTAAATAGCTAGCTAGGGCAGTCAGTTCAGGAGAAAATTTCATTTAGTCAGTGATTTAGTTAATAAGGTACAGCTATAGCAATCCTATTTGATTCATGAAACTACATGGAAGTTTCTTAAAATGCACTTGAAGTTAGATAATTTAATTACTAATAAAGTTAAATTAACGTTTTTAGTTGTGATTTTACTATCTAAATTGTCCACACGATTAACTTTAGATAATACAGAATTTGGTAATAAAATAATTATCGCGATCGCTACCACCTTTGGCGATATTGAAACGGTTTCATCGTTTGCACCGATCAAACTGCCCGCTGGTTTGATTACTTCTGCGATTGGAGCACCATACTTTTTGTACTTGCTGATGCAACGTCGTCATCGAGCTATTTAACTATCATCACTTCACCCGTCGTAACGTTGCGATCGCTGCTGAAAAAAACTACGACTGGATCACCAATTCAATTTTTGGTAGAGTTGCTTTTCATCAAAGTGACTTTTCAATCAGATTGAAATTAAATTGACATTGAATTAGAATACATTTAAAATTCAAGATCCAGACGCGATTTCAAAAACCAGAATTATAAATGCTGCAAAACTTAAATACGATCAATTCTTTAAAGAAGCTCAAAGGTTTAACACTGGTGGGATTGGGATTTATGCTTTCGCCCTTGTCTTGGTGGAACGATTTATTTTTCAATTTACCGCTCGCTTATTTCTTTGGCTATACATGCGCTCAATTTTCAGCCAACTTATTCTTACCCTGTGCGATCGCAGGTTACTGGCTTTCTAATGTGTTGGGAATTCTCTTGATGCATTTAGGGGTATTGGATGTAGTTCAAGAACAATCCAAAGAGCGTAATTTCAAAAAAGAGTTGTTGATAGGACTGGCTTCTTCAACTGTTTACACAGTGATTATTTTGCTTTTATTACAGTTCAACATTCTCAGTACTCCCGATTTATTTACCCAAAGAGAATCTTTAACTCTCAAATCATTTTTACCAATTAACTAAAGTAAAGCTTTCGAGATTGTTGGTTAATAGCTACCAATAGACAGAATTTAAGCATAAATGTTATATATATGAGTTATTTATTACTATCATCTCTGAGCTTTTTAATTGGGACTCTTGTGGGTTTGACGGGAGTAGGAGGAGCATCTCTAATTACCCCCATGTTAGTCTTTGTGTTTCAAGTTCCCCCTTCAGTTGCTATTAGTTCCGATATTGTCGCTGCTACATTTATGAAGATATTTGGTAGTGTAAAGCACTGGCAACAAAAGACGATTGATGGGCAAGTAGTTAAGTGGTTAGCCTGTGGGAGTGTTCCTGGTTCTTTAGTGGGAACGGTAATTTTACACTTGTTGAGAGAAAAAAGCAGCGATGGACTAGATGCCTTGTTGCTATATATTCTGGGAATGATGATTTTAACTGTTACATCTATAGCGATCGCCCAGTTATTATTATAAAAACTTTTTCCTCAATTAAAATTACCCTCATTACCTAAGTTCAATTTAGACAGTAATTGGGGACGTTTTGGAGCAATTAGTATCGGCGCAGTCTTAGGCTGTCTAGTAGGACTAACCAGTGTCTCTTCTGGTTCAATGTTTGCTTTAGTGCTAATTTCCTTGTTTCAGCTAGATTCTAGAAAACTGGTGGGAACAGATATATCTCAAGCAGCAATTTTATTGACTTCTACCTCTTTAGGACATCTTGGTTTAGGAACAGTCAACTGGAGTTTAGTTATACCTATCTGCTTGGGATCGATACCAGGAATAGTCCTAGGAGCAAAACTTTGTCAGATAGTACCTCAAGGGTTATTAAGATTTGGAACTTATATAATTTTAGAGCTAGTAAGCTGGAAGTTAGTTTTTCCAGTCTAAATTAATTTTCAACAATTTATTTTAGGTTTAAATACTGTGCTTAAACGAAGCCCAAATTACTCTTTAATACTGCTGCTGGTTGGAGTTTATTTACCATTACAAATATTTGTCATACTTCTATTAGTAGTGCAAAACCACGAAGGTGCATTAAATTGGGAATTACCACTCCTATTCACAATTCACGATCAAATGGGAGAAAAATTAAATTTATTAGCAAAAATATTAACTAGATTAGGCAGTTTTAAAACAACTACGCCTGTAATTGCAGGAATGACTTTAAGTTTTTTATTATCTAAACGCTGGAATTACTCGCTCTATACAATTATGACTTTTTTAGGTGCGATCGCTATTAGCTATACAGGCAAAATCATAGTACATAGAGCCAGACCTCATTTATGGGAATTAGTATATCAAATTGGCTCAGATTACTCGTTTCCTAGTGGTCACGCGATGTCTAGTATGTCTTTCGCACTAGTTTTAATCATTTTGACTTGGAATAGTTCTTGGCGTTGGTTGACTGTAATTTTCGGTAGTTTATTCGTTATTGGTATCGCTTGGACACGTCTTTATTTAGGAGTTCATTATCCTAGTGATATTGTTGGTGGTTGGATGATTGCGATCGCCTGGTCAATGGTAGTTTTGTTGATGGGAAAGCTATTTTTTACTCAGCTAACTAACGAAAAATCTTAAAGAATAAACTTTATATTAGTTTTATAAACTCTGATTAAGTCAAGTCAAAAGTAAAAAAACATCAATTTTTATTTCTAATTTATTTTTGCAAGAAGTTTAATCAAAAAAATGATGTTATTTCTAAAAAATTTTAGATAGCTCCGACATTTATACTGAAAGTTTCCAGTTAATATACCTATACAAAGTAGTTGTAGGTCATTTGTCTGTATAATCATTCAGGTTTAAGATATTATAAGTCAATATTCTATTTAAATACCCCATATAGGGTAGTTATCTGGAAAACGTCAGTATAATAAATAGTTGTGCCGCTTAGGTTATCTGTTTTCGTTTTGTAAAGAATACAATTTAAGAGATTAATGGGAAATAATATTCCTGAAATGACAGTGCATGCGGCGGGTTATGGGCAACGTTATCTCACTGAATAATTTTATCTATTTACTTTTATTTAACGAATTACCATTGCAGTTGGTAAAATTGCATCTTCTAAATCTGCACCTTTAAAGTTAGCTCCCTGTATGTTGGCAAAGGCTAGGTTAGTTTTTTCCAAATCTGCGCCTTCCAAATTTGCGCCTTCCAAATTTGCGCCTTCTAGATTTGCTTTTTCCAAGTCTGCATCATACAAATTGGCGTTAGCTAAATTTGCTCCAGCAATATTGGTTTTACCTAAATCTGCGCCTTGTAAATTTGCACCTAGCAAGTTTGTTTGTTGTAAATTAGCTCTTTCTAAATCTGCTCCTTCTAAGTTTGCTCCTTCTAAGTTAGCTGCTTGTAAATTAGTGTCTTTTAAACCAGCACCAGCAAGATTACAACCAACGCATTCATTGGTTTGTAATAAACGAGTTAAATTACTGGCAAAAGATTCTTGAGGTGTGATTGCTGGAAATTTATTTGGCTCTAAAGTAGGAATTGATGTTGATTCGTTAACCGTAGATTTAACAGATGTAGTGGATGTTTTTGGGGCAGAAATTCCATTTTGAAAAGAGAAATTTTCTCTCAATTTGGGGAGAGCGTCAGCATTAGGCTGATTAAACAGAGAAAATGCCACAATTAATACTAGGCAAAATATACTGGAAAGTATGTTAGTTGGTTTTTGAGAAAATTTTACGTTCATTAAATCACTCCTATGTTGAGTATTTGCTTGATTTAATACTATGATTTCTATTTAATAAAAACAAATATTATTTTTTGTCCAAACGATAAATAAAAATGATTCTAGAGGTTTTTAAAAAGTAGTAAATTGACTAAAGCACAAATTTATTGTTTTGCGATCGCTATTAAATGTTGTCCCATTCACTATTGCTAATTCCTGCCTGTCTGAGAATTTCTTTAACCAGACTAATTGAAACTTCTCCACTTTTATGAGGATTAGGAATACGAATTTTTTGTTATCCTTTTTTCATAAATTGGTGCTTACCACCAGAAAACGGCCCTGTAAAACCAAGTGCCTTGAGTTTTTTGATTAACTCTCTACGAGAAATACTAGAAGGCATAACTATACTTCTGCAACTTCCGAAACTTTAATTGCCACTCCATCGACTACAGGCAATTGCTCTCCATCCTGTAATTTCAAAATCACCCATTCTTCTAAAGCTTCGAGTAAATCAGTTCGACAATCTTCTACAGTATCTCCATTGCCCCAAACTCCCTCAAAGCCATTAATTTCTGCAAACCACGTACTGTCTTCAAGTGTCTTATACTTAGCTTGCTGTAAAGCTTTTTCACAATATTTCACTAAGATCATAATACTAAAGTACTTTTTAACGATGCTTTTAAAATGGATCTTAGCTTACAAAGGGGGTGTTACCTATGCCTAATTATTCAAAGACAAGAGTATTAACTGGACTTAGAGGTAATGTAAAGACATAGTAAATAATTCCTGCACCCAAAAGCACTACAGCAAGACTAAAAACTAACACCCAACGATCTGCTGGTTCATAAGTGTCTTCATCAATATCGTGACGCACGGCAAAGTAATGACGAGTTGAAATTAATACTGTTACCAAACCCACCAAAGAAAAAATTAATCCTAATTTCCAACCATTACCAGGAGAGCTAGTTAGAGGCGACTTAAAAAAGCGCAGGCGTACTATGACAACGCCAAAACCCATCAAAGAAATAGCCGTCCGCATCCAGGCTAGATATGTCCGCTCGTTGGCTAAATGATCTCTAATACGGGAAGAATTTCGGCGTTTTGGTTGTTCTGAGTTTGTTTGATTTTTTTCTGGTTTGATAGATTTGAATGGTAATAACAACATTAATAAAATTCCTAAATTCGAAAGAAGGGGCGAACGGCCGTTCGCCCGTACAGAGTTTCCTTAAGTTTCCCCGAAAAGATTAATCGTCAATTGGTGCTTTGGGATATTGAACGTCAAGACTTGCTTGGGCTAGATCGGGAATATCCCAGTTAGCTTCACCAGCTTTAAATACTTTAACTGGAGGAAGATTTAATTCATAAACGCCTGTATCTGGGTTAGCTTTAACTATTAGTTTAGTACCGTTGAGAACTTTTACTGCTACTGCACTATCTAAATCTAAACCTGCTACCTTAACGTCATTGGGTAGATAAACCCCCTCGCAATTCCAATCTTCATCAGTGGTTTGACCATTTGGCAAAAGATAGAGGGCATTATCGTAATTAGTATCAGCTTTTTTGGTTTTAGAACCGTAAACTGCGATACTTTTCCCTGTTTCGTTACGACATTCTGTATTTTCTTCGCCATTTTCTATAATATATTTTGCCAATTGTAGTCGCGCAATTTTTTGGTCTACTTGGCTGGAGGTTAGTCCTTCAGGTAAGGATTTGTCAGCTTTTGCCTCAAATAACTGGTTGAGATTGTCGGTTATTTCCAAATAGTCAGGATTGTCTTGAAAATTTGGTTTATCGGCTAAAGCTGGTGTTGCGATCGCAAAATTTAAACAGAGTATTAAACCTAAGAAAATAGTTTTCCAGAGTTTCATGGATTTTCTCCTTATTTAGTTAGTTATTAGTAGGGGCGAACGGGGCCGTTCGCCCTTACAGTTATTAGTCTTGAAATGAAGGTAAAAGCTTGTAAGTACCGCTTTCGAGTAAAATGAAGATTCCCAAACCAATCAAAACAAAGGGTACAATACGTTCCCCGTATTTGGTTAAGCCACGCGCGACCGCTTTATGGCGAGTTAGAAGATAAGCTATGTAGCACCACAGTCCAATTAAGACCAAGAAAGTTAAACAGATAACGGCTAGACTGGCTAAATTACTATTAGCAAATAAAGGTACATAAATACCAATATTGTCTCCACCGTTGGCAATGGTGACGGCTGCAACCTTATAAGTTTGGGGTGCAATTACGACAAGTAAACTTTTGACTACCGTATCAGAATCTGAGACTGTTTGAACTTCTAGCTCTTCTTCCTGGTTATTAATCAGATGACTAGTGCCGATCGCAATTGGAAGCAACCCCAGTAATCCAATCCAAGCTCGCGGTACGATTAAACCCCCAAAGAAGCCAGGTAGACTAGCTATGACTAAAGCTACAAACCCCAAATACTGACCTACTACAATATGTCGGCGACGAAAAGAGCTATTGGTTTGGGAGAAAAACAGCATTAAGATCAAGATGTCATCGACATTAGTTGCCATAAATGCTGTACTTCCTGCGATCGCGCTTTGTATCCACCAAATCATAATGCAAAAGTTAAAAGTTAAAAGTAGGGGCGATTCGCGAATCGCCCCTACTTGTCTAATTGGGTTGTTGACTCAGTAAGTTCAGAAAATTGCTCGTTATTTTTACTCAAACTCATCAAAGCAAAACTACTTACTAGTAAAGCGATAACGGTTAAAGTCGGATCTAAGAGAGTTTGGCTATCTAGCAAGATTAAAACGCCCAAACCAATTAAAACAAAAGGAATTAAATTATTGCCATAACTAGTTAATAAATCGGCGATCGCTTTTGTTTGAGTCAGTTTATAGGCAACGTAACACCAAATTCCTACTAGTAAAAAGAACTCTCCTACAATCACCAGTAAACTAGGCCAAGTACTGTTAGCAAACAATGGTACATAAATACCGATATTATCACCTCCATTAGCAAAAGTAACTGCTGCTACTCCACAGGTTTGAGGAGATAGAAAGCTTAAGAAAGAAGATTCTGAAGTTATTTCTGGTTCTGACTCTTCGAGATCGCCAGTTTGTCCTTCTAACAAACGACTGATCCCGATAACGATGGGAACAATCCCCAATAAGCCGATCCAAGGCCGAGGTGAAATTAAGCTACCAAAAAAACCAGGCAGACTAGCTAAAATCAGAATAGTAAAGCCAAGATATTGACCCGCAACAATATGTCGGCGACGCAAAGAGCTATTTACCTGAGAAAAAAATACCAACAGCACGAGAATATCATCTAAGTTAGTGGCACAAAAGGCAGTCACACCTGTAGGAATTGTTGTAACTAATCCGCTCATTATTATTGTTGCTCCTTTAATCTTTGGGTTGATAATTTCTGGTTGACTTGGGAGGTAACTGCTCGATTAACATCGAAGGAATAACTACTTTTTCGGGGGTAGTAAACTGTTCTTGAATTTCTTCCATACCTTGTTTCATCGATCTAGTAATTTCTGGAAAACGGACTTTTTGCCAGATAAACCAACCAGAAGTTAGGGTGATATAAATTACAAACAAGTAAGGGAAAAGATTGTAAGGAGCTTCTGGAGGTGGAAACATTTGGCTACCAGGAATTCCTACAGAACCCAAGACAGGGATCATCATAAAAGCGATCGCACTTATTGAGAAAACTAGATCTTGAAGGCGCAGTTGTTTGATTTTGTGTAAGTAAATGGGTGCAGCCAGAGAAATCAAAATATAGACAGTTAAAAATCCGTAACTGCACATCGCGCCTAAGTAACCCATACAAGCAAATAGCTTAATTCCAAATAAGGATAAGCAAGCAGGGATTAAAAAGACCAAGAAAGAACATATTGTCACAGCAACGTGGGGTGTACGATTTGCTAAATGAGTCTTGCCCATAAAAGCAGGAAACAAACCGTGATGTGCCATTGTGAAGAAAATTCTAGCTGCGGGGTTGATACTACCTAAAACACAGGCAAAAAAGCTAAATAAAGCTCCAATACCAATTAATTCCCCTAGCCAACCCATTCCCAGTTGACGGGATAAAAAACCAAGGGGTTCTTCAACTGTAGCAATAGACGTTCCCATGCTATTAAAAGCTAGAACTTCAACATAGGTCATGACAATAAAGAATATACCTGCCAAAATCACGCTACCCATCACCGCTTTCGGGATCGTTGTTAAAGGTTTTTTGGCTTCGTGTCCTAAAGAAGTAGCACTTTCAAAACCAGAAAAGCCAAACATCACTAAAACTAATCCTGTGGCTATGTTTCCTGGGGTAACTCCTTGTAGAGTTACTTGAGACATATCTAGGGTAAAACCTTGGTATTGCCAAATGAAAAACCCTAACAATAAGATTAATGATAGTGAAATTCCTTCCAACCAAAACATTGCTGTAGCTGATAATTGAATATCTCTATAAGCAGCGTACCAAGCAATACCAGCACCGATGGATAACAGAGTTATGCTTGAAAAATGAATTCCTAAATGACCGAATAAAACGCTACTGAAACTAGCAAATCCGCATAAAACTGACATGCCTGTCAGTAAATAAGCCAGTACTAAACTCCAGCCACAAATCACTCCAGCCGTTGCTCCCAGTCCTTGAACGATATACGAGTAAAGCGAACCAGGAGAAGCAGAACGATTAGCAAACTGGTTAATGTTAATACTAACTAAAATTAAGCCGACTAAACCGAACAAAAAACTGAGCCAAGTTCCATTGCCAGAAAGAGCAACGATCAAACCTAAATTAGATGCTGGTATAGTAGTAGGCGCAATAACTGCGAAGGATTGAGCTAAAACTTCTTTAAACGATAGGCAATCAGGCTTTAAGCCGTGAATATTGTGCCTATATGTGATTCTGGTGGTCATAAGTAGATTCTTTATTTCATGGTTCTCTCAATTGGACACAAAGATCCAAAGTTCAACTTTTAGAACCTTTTTCAGTTTTTGCCGGCTTACCTTCCAAGGACTATTTCACTTTAAAAGAAAGTATTCAATAAAATCAAATATTCTTTTTTGTTGATTTAATAAATAAAATTTATCGAACATCTTTTTACGTCTTTAAATTAAAATCTACGATAAGATGAAGTTTGATTGTTCATTGTTTGCTTTACAGCATCCTGTACTTAAAAGGGCTTTACATTGTTAAAATGAGCAAAAATATCTGTTGTTACAAAAATTAGTTTAAAGTTTAAAAACTAAAAAAGTCCTAAAAATAACCAAAACCTGGTTAACTTTTAGTTGCAAAAAACAATTATGGCTGACAACATTAACTCACAAAAAAACTATGAGCATTGTTATTGAAAAAACATCCAAACAATTTGGCAATTTTAAAGCTTTAAATCAGATCGATTTAAAAGTAGATTCTGGTAGTCTAGTAGCTCTATTAGGTCCTTCGGGATCGGGGAAATCGACTTTGTTAAGAGCGATCGCAGGTCTTGAACCTCCCGACACAGGAAAGATTTATATTAACGAACAGGATACTACTCACCTCGATATTAAAAAGCGCAACATTGGCTTTGTTTTTCAGCACTATGCTCTATTCAAACACCTAACCATTTGGCAAAATATTGCCTTTGGATTAGTAATTCGCAAGTATTCTCCCAAAGCGATTAAAGACAAGGTAAAAGAACTATTAGAACTAATTCAATTACCAGGATTGAGCGATCGTTATCCTTCTCAACTTTCTGGCGGACAAAGACAAAGAGTCGCTCTGGCTCGTGCTTTAGCTGTAGATCCCCAAGTTTTGCTCTTGGATGAACCTTTTGGTGCTTTAGATGCCAGAGTTCGCAAAGAGCTGCGTGGATGGTTGCGTGAATTTCACGAACGACTTGGCGTTACTACTATTTTAGTTACTCACGATCGCGAAGAAGCTATGGAAGTAGCCGATCAAATTGTGATTATGAATCAAGGTAACGTTGAACAGGTAGGAACAAGCGCAGAAATCTATGATCATCCTGCTAATCCTTTTGTCATGAGTTTTATTGGCGATGTAAATGTGATACCCCATCACTTTGACTTTTGCCAAAAGCTAGGCTTGACCAACCATGAACATCAATTTTTTGTACGTCCTCACGATATTGAACTCTTAACTTCTCCTGCTGAAAAAGTCGCAACTGGTAAATTGCAACGAGTAATAAATTTAGGTCATCAAGTCCAAGCTGAATTGGCGATCGATGAAAATTTGCTCTTAAACGTTCATTTAAGTCGAGATAACTTTTCTAAATTGGCTTTGCAACCAGGACAACAAGTATTTATTAAATTAAAAGAAACAAAGTCGTTTATTCAAAATTAAATAATTAGTTAAAAGGCTGGTAGTTAATTAAATAATTATTCAACTTTATTTGCTAATAATTTAATTGATGAGCTAGAAAAAATTTAGTAATTCTTTTTCCCTATGTTTACTTCTTCATCTTCGCCTAACCTGATTGGACAAAGTATTTTTTATCAATTTAAACGCCGTACAATCTTTCCAGATGATACCTATACATACAATCTATGGAAAATTAAAGCAGGAGTAGTACGCACTTCAACTTGGCTAGAAGATGGTTCGATTGTTACTTTGGGTGTGTGGGGAGAAGGAGATCTGGTGGGACAAGCCTTATCCAAAATGAATCCTTATACTATAGAGTGTTTTACAGAAGTAGAAGCTATCAATTTTTCTTGGCAGAATGAAGATCACTTAACAATTAATTTACTGAGTCAGATTCAGCAATTCGAGGAATTAAGTATTATTCGTAGTTCTAAAAAACTTGATATAGCATTGATCAAGTTCTTGACTTGGCTAGCTAAAAAGTTTGGTCGTCAAATAGAAACTGGATATTTGATTGATTTTAAACTTACTCATCAAGATCTAGCCGAAATTTTGGGTGTAACTAGGGTAAGTGTAACTCGTTCCTTAAAGCAAATAGAAGAACAAGGAATCATTGAGCGTCTTTCTCTTAGTCGCATTCTACTAAGAGAAGAAGAATTATGGTATTACGAGATTTAAACTTAAATTGAACTCAACAAATATCTACTATTGATGAATGTTAAATTAAATAATCAAAATGTCAACTTAAAACCAAATCGCCAAATTAGTAAGGATACTTTAGTAGCAAGTAAAATATTTTTTCATTAGCCTTAGTTATAATATTTTTCAATCTTTTTGTAATCATTAATCCTGGACAACGAGGAGTACTAATCAAACTTGGAGAAGTACAAGATAGAGTATTATCAGAAGGAGTTCATCTTATTGTTCCCCTAGTTAATACTGTTGAAAAATTAAGTGTTCGAGTACAAAAAAAAGAAGAATCAGCAGAAGCATCTTCAAAAGATCTCCAAGATGTCTTTACTGATGTTGCCCTTAATTGGCATATAATTCCAGAAAAAAGTAATTTGGTTTTTCAACACATTGGTAATGAAAGCTCCATCGTTGATCGCATTATCGAGCCAGCTATAGAAGAATCTATTAAAGCAGTTATGGCTGAATATACAGCCGAGGAAATTATTACTAAAAGAAGATAGGTAAAAGCTGAAATAGATAATTTTTTGACCGAAAGACTTACTCCCTACTATCTTGCGGTTGATGATATTGCTTTAGTTGAAGTTAACTTTTCCGAAAGATTTGGTGAAGCAGTAGAAACTAAACAAATTGCCGAACAAGAAGCTAAACGAGCAGGATTCATGGCAATTAAAGCAGCAAAAGAAGCCGAAGCCAGGGTGAATTTAGCTAGAGGAGAAGCCGAAGCACAAGGACTGATTCAGGCTACCTTAAATAATGAACTTCTTAAAAAACAAACAATCGAAAAATGGGATGGTAAATTACCTTTAGTTGTGGGTAGTAATACTAACAAAGTATTAGAGCTAGAACTGGATAATTTATAGGATAAATATCCTTAAGAAAAATTGTAACGCATTATTTTTTCTATTTCATATAATAACTTAGGTTTTGATCATTCATTTTGCTTTCTGTTTCACATTGCCGATTCTTTCTGTAAAAAGTTTCAGATTTTTGTCTGGTTTTATTAACATTGTTTCAAAAACTTTAGAAATTTTCGTCTGAAAACGTTGAAAATGCTTGATCAGTAAAATTGGTCTAATAATATCAAAAGTTATGTCTTGAGTTGGATGTTCAATTTTGACACAATGAAGCGTCGAAAATTGGATTTCTTTTTTAACCATTAATTCGGGAACAGCAGCCGCACCAATACCTTTTTCTACTAAGGTTTTGATCATTTCGCTACTATTTAAAACAAAAATCACTTTGAGTTGACTAGGGGAAATTTCCCATTTAAGTAAAGCTTGCTCAAAAATCTGTTGAGTTCCCGAACCAGGTTCGCGCATAATCCAGTTAGTTGTAGTTAATTCTTCAACATTAATTGTGTGACGCTCAAACCAAGGATGAGATTTTCCGACTACAATTTGCAGGCGATCGCTTCCTACTATTTTATGTTCAAGATTGTTTTGCACAGATGGTTTAATTTCTCCCGCTAATAACCCCAGATCATAAAGTCCTTTCACTGTTCCTGTAACAATTTTGTCAGCATTCGCCAAAGTGCAGTTTATCGATAGATTCGGATACAGTTGCTTAAACTGGCTAATTTGTTCAGGCAACCAATAATTGCCCACTGTAAAACTTGCCCCTAATCTTAATTCTCCTCGTTGCAAATTATTTAACTCTTTCAATCCTCGTTTGGTTATCGCTACTCGGTCTAAGATTTTCTGTGCTTCTATTTCTAAAAGCTTTCCCGCTTCAGTAATTTCAATATGACGACCAATACGGTGAAACAATTTGACACCGTACTCTCCTTCTAAATTTTGAATTGCAGCACTAACAGCGGGTTGAGTAATGTAGAGAGCATTGGCAGCACGAGTAAAGTGTAAATGCTCTACTACAGCCAAAAAAATCTTTAACTGTTCTAGGGCGTGTCATCAATTAAGTAGAATCAAAAGAAACAAAAAAGAAAAACAGCAATGACCAGAAGATATGCATTAAGGGATGACCAGTGGTCGCGGATCGAGAACTTGCTACCAGGT
>Ga0114940_10000518_pt1 | contig 17797 bp, 14 predicted proteins | sample ColdCreekSource_FD_87195 | JGI IMG/M metagenome (GOLD analysis project Ga0114940, IMG submission 87195) | Groundwater microbial communities from Cold Creek, Nevada to study Microbial Dark Matter (Phase II) - Cold Creek Source | ecosystem: Environmental > Aquatic > Deep subsurface > Groundwater ... | reverse complement strand
TATCTTCAATTAACTGCTCTCCCCAGAGATTTTCCTGAAGAAACTTCACGTCAGCATAACGACCATCCAGTTCTAAGGCTGCTTTGCCCAACTTAATCGCTTCATTAACCTTGCCTTCCCTAAACAATGCTACTGCCAAGGCTAATTTGGGTTCTGGCTGCTTAGAGTCTACCTTGATTACTGATCGCCACTTAGAAACTGCCTGATCGCGATCGCCTTTTTCGTATGCCACAAGTCCCACATTATTCAAGGCTGGCCAAAAAGTCTTTTCTAGGGCAAAAGCCTCTTCATAAGCCTCAATCGCCTCATCAAACTTAGCTAACTTGAGATAAGTATTGCCTAAGCTGAACAAAGGCTCAGGAGACTCGTTTTTGATTTCTAATCCAGCTTCAAACTTTTGTCGGGCTGTTTCATAATCCCCTTTCTGAAAATAAGCGTCCCCTAGCCTAAACAAAACACCTTCTTGTTCAGGAGCTAAACTTTCAGCCTTTTCCAATACTTTGATCCCTTGGTCTACTTTTTCTTGCTGGACATATAGACTACCAAGAATAAACCACGCATCATAATTTTCTGGAGCGAGTTGCGTGGCGAGTTCGGCTCTGGGTAAAGCCAAGTCATATTGTTGAAAGCGAATCAAATTTACCGCATCATTAAGTAGTTGCAATCCTTGTGCTGCGAGGCTTTTTGAATCTAATTTAGGAACATAAGGCAGTACGGCTTGCCCCCTGGCAGGCAAAGACAGGCTAGCAATACCAGCACAAGTTATCAGCGGAATTAACCAGTTTTTAAACACAACACTGTCTCTACTTTGAATAATTTAATACTCACAAGTTACTGCATTGTCTTACTGAACGGCAAATTTTATGACAACTTTCTCAATCATCTGAAGATTTTAGCTGGATTTTTAGTTAGATTCATCTCCCTGAACCCAAGAGATTTCCCCTCAAATCAGGCTCGATTGCCACTTGGTTGCTATCAACTTCCTTAACTCCTTCTACTTCTTTGGCAATATTTTCCATTCGCTTCAACAGAGTTGCATCGGAAATAGAGCCAAATAGAATGATTGCATCATCTTTTTGTGCCACATAAACTGAGGAAATATGCTTCAACTTAGAATCTTGCTCATAAACCTTTGCAACTCTCTGGGCAATCCCATTGAGGCTAAACTCTCCATATAAGCCAACTCGCTCACGAGGCAGCACTGTAGATTCTAAATTGCTTTTCAGGCTAGTAGTTTCTACCTGAAGTTTGTCCGTTTTTTGATTGATTTTGAAGAGGAATAATCCCAGCACAGGTAAAGATAACAGCCACAGTAAAGATAATAGCCAGAGATATTTTTTGTAGCTAGAAAGATGTCGCTTAATCTTAGGAAATTCTGCTTGATTACTGTCCAGGTTCTGGCGTAATTTAGTAATTTCTTCCTGTTGCTGACGGCAGACAATTTTTAGATTAGTGATCGACTTTTGGGGTATTGCCGTCGAGATCGTAGTGCTGTTGTTTGACTGATAGGCGTTTACCGAGCTTTCAAGTTTGCTAATTACCACTCCTGAATCGGTACTGATGAGTAATTTATCTAATAGTCCAGGGGCAATTTGGGTATAGCCTTTATTAATATTGCGAATCACCCCAGCTAAGTCTTGAGTATCAACATTTTTTAACAGATAACCCTTCGCTCCCATTGCCAAGGATTTGGTGATGTATTCATCATGGTCATAAGAAGTATGAATCAAGACTTTAGTATGGATAAATCGACTAGTGATTTGCTTGGTGGCACTAGCGCCATCTAACCCAGGCATTTCCATATTCATGACTACAATGTCGGGATGGAGTATCTCTACTTGTTCAATCGCAGCAATACCATTATTAGCTGTACCGACGACTTCGATATCAGTTTCCATCGCTAAGGAAACTTTTAAGGTTTCCCTGACCATTTTTTGATCGTCAACTAATAAAACACGAATCATATTAAAAAATATTTTAAAAAGTTACAAAATAACCTTACTAGAGATTACAAACAAGGGAAAATCTTCTCAGTGTTTTCTGCTACTAGTAACTACATATATATGATTACTTATAGTTCTTTTTTATGTAAATTCCTTTACTTAATCTTTACGCCAGTGTCAAGCTACGACAATTTGTAAGCCTATTTATCAGCATGATGCAACCCGCGAAATAATACCTATATCTCAAATTATGTCTCAGATTGATTGGACTCCCCTTCATGCTAGGTTACACAAAACCTTAATTCAGCGATCGCTTCTCCCTCCTAAAGCTAAAGTTTTAGTTGCGGTATCTGGTGGACAGGATTCTCTATGTCTAGGCAAATTGCTGTTAGATTTACGCTCTAAGTGGCATTGGCAATTGGCGATCGCTCATTGCGATCATCAGTGGACAACGGATGTAGGGATCGCCACCAGAGTTGCTCAAGTAGCCAGAAGTTGGGAATTACCGTTTTATCTCAAGACTGCCGAGGGATTGCCAGAAACTGAAGCAGCAGCTAGAAAATGGCGTTACAAGGCGCTGATCGCCATCGCTCAAGCAGAAGATTTGCGATACATTGTCACAGGACATACTAAAAGCGATCGCGCTGAAACCCTAATTTACAATTTAATTCGTGGTGCTGGAACTGATGGATTAGCTGCCCTAACTTGGCAACGAACCTTAACTAGGGAAATTTCCTTAATCCGTCCTATTTTAGAAGTCGATCGCCGAGAAACCTTAGCATTTTGTCAGCAGTTTGATTTACCCGTCTGGTTTGATGCAGTGAACCAGAATCCTCGTTATGCTCGCAATCGGATTCGCACGGAGTTAATTCCCTATCTACAGCAGCATTTTAATCCCCAAGTAGAAAATTCCCTGGCACATACCGCAGAGATCCTCAAAGCCGAGGGGGAATACCTAGAACATACCGCCCAGCAAGTACTTCAGGTAGCAGCCCAGGGCGATCGCTTAGATCGTTCCTGTTTAAGGAATCTGCCCCTGGCTATTCAACGTCGCGCGATCCGTCAATTCTTGCCCTCCGTCATGACTCGACAACCAAACTTTGACCAGATTGAAGCGGTGGTTAATTTAATTAACGCCCCCAATAAAAGCCGTACCTCTAGCCTTCCAGGGGGAGCGATCGCTGAAGTTGCGGGTAACTGGATTATGTTTAGTTCTAAATGCCACGAAGAAAATTCTTAAATTGAAGGAATCTCAATTTTAAGTTTAAGGGCAGGATTATTTTCCCAGCGATCGCCAACATGGGTATAGATACTGGTGGTACGAGGATCACTATGTCCTAATAAATCTTGTACCTGACGTAAATCTGCCCCAGAACGCAATGCTAACGTCCCCGCTGTATGACGTAAACTATGGGCAGAGATAGTTCGCCCTGGAGTATGTTTTAAGTTGGCTAGCTTAAGATAGGTATCGACGATGGTTCTAATGCCACGACGAGAAATTCTATTACCCCGTGAATTATTACCAGTAGAGATAAATAGAGGTTTTGTAGGTTGCAACACTTCCCCACGAGTTTCTCTTTGATGAAGATATTCCACTAACATATTCGCCAAATCTGGAGTGAGGGGAACTACCCGAATGCTTCTTTTTCCTTCGACTCGGACACCTAAGTTTTTTCCCTGTCTAACAATGCTAGCAATATCGGCACGATGCAATTCCACCGTACGAGTTCCTTCCAAAGCCATAATCCCCAACATTACCCGATCTCTAGCAGATTTAAGAGAGCCATCATTAGGGATTACACCGAAGAGTATTTCTACCTCTTCAGCTTCCAAATAGGTGATTTTTTCCGCAGGATCAAACTTCTCCCGTGGCGGCTTAACCCCTGCTGCGGGATTAAGAGAAATCAAACCCTTCTCCACCGCAGCCTGATAAAATCGACGCACCACCGCTAGCTTCAGGGCGATAGTAGCAGGCTTATATTGCTGTTGCTTGATCATCCAATGACGATACTTTTTCACGTCATCCTTGACGATGAGGACAGGATTTAGCTGACGGCGATCGCACCATTGTAAAAACTGATATAGCTGTCTGGTGTAAGTTTTCAGGGTATCCGCCGAAGCATCCCCCGCACTCACATCGATATCAAGAAACTCGGCAAAGACGACTAGGAGATTGTTGGTGGTAATAGCGCTAATCTGTGGGGCATTAGAAGCAGCTAGCATCAATATTAAACGCTCAATTTCGCATCATCTTAGCATAGAGAAAATGGGTAAACTGTTATTCATTTAAACTACATACTATTTAACTCTAGCAAAATATAGTTAAACTTTCTCCCCGTCTCCCTTTCTCCCCGTCTCCTCGTCAGCCAAAACAAGCAAATTAAATGCGTGACAGCTTAGTGGGCAGTGAATAATGGGTCAACCATTAATTTGTTGAATTTATTTTAAACAAAATTAAGTTAAGTTGCGGGAATTACTTGGTAAAAAGCAAAGTAAAAAAACAGTTATTCTAAGTATTTACATTTACGTATATACCGAGTATTATCGTGTTTGTCGTAAATGAAAACTACTTTATCAAAAGGTAGCTTCATCTTCTATAGCAATCCTAAATGAAATGAGAAATTTCTATATGCGAAGCGGTATCCTTTAGGACTACTTGCTACCTACTACTTAAAACCAATCAATGTAGTTTCATAAATCAAATAGGATTGCTATATCTTGAGCCTAATATATTAATAATTATAGCTAGCCTAAACTATGTATTTTGTTAACGCTATAGAAAAGCTGAACCAACAACTTGCTATTGGTTTAATTTGGTCTAAAAAAAAACTTAATCTAAAAAAATACTATCAGTACTTTTTAATAATGAAGGGCGATCGCAGATGGCTATTGATGTTTATCATAGCTAGATCACCTTTAGGTAGGACTTTGGGGAGACTTGCTTATTGCGATCAACCCATCGTAAAAGATCAAAATTATGAGAGGAACAGGGAGAACTCAATATTCCAAGATCTAAAGGTAGAAATAGCCGTAGACTCCATTAAAAAAGATGGATATTACTTGGGCTTACAGCTTCCTGAGCAGGTCTTAAAAGAAATTTTAGCCTATGCTAACATCGCTAACATCAGTATCGACGGCGAAGAGGGTTTTGAATTTAAATATAGTGATAAAAATGAAGCTACAAAGCAATATAACCGTGAGATTTTAACTGGTAACTATTTGGCAGTTAACTCTGAATGTTTGGCAATCCAGAAGTTAGTTAATGATCCAAAATTAAGAGAAATTGCCACAAAATACTTAGGAAAAGAACCGATGTTGGTTCGTAGTCAAATGAGCTGGACTTTTATTGGCAGTAGCCAAGCTTATGCTCAAAAAGGCGAAATTGGTAGCCCGATGGTTCTGTTCCACTATGATTTAGATGATTATCACACCTTAAAATTCTTCTTCTATTTGACAGATATCGACTCCTCCAGTGGTTCTCATCGCTGTGTTAAGGGTAGCCATAAAAAACGTAAACTGTTGCACTATATCTTCAGAAGCCAGTCTGATCAAGCCATTGCCAATTACTATGGTGCAGAAAGTATAGTTGATATCTGTGGTCAAGCAGGATTTGGCTTTGCGGAAGATCCTTTTTGTTTCCATCGTGGATCTCCCCCTGGGACAGCACCTCGATTGATATTCCAGCTAGAATTTGCCTTGAATAACTACAGTATCTGGAAACTGTAGGCGCTACGCTCTGGGGAAGAGGGAAACCCTAAAGGGTACCGCTTCGCATAAGGGAAAAGGGGAAAGGGGAAAGGGGAAAAAGATACTTTATTAAAGATTCCGTCTGAGAGGATGTGTGAGTGTTCACAAAAGTATTATCAATATAGCGATCGCCCAATGAATGATAACCTACCCCTAGCTGACATTCCTGCCCTAGTAGCAATATTGGCGATTAGGCTCCGCCTACGCTTCGCGATCGCTATTTGTTTATTTCCTGATCACCAACGCCAAGCAATTAAACTATTCTCTGTAAATTAATAGTGGCTTCATTCAGTTGACTTGTCCCTTCTTTGGTTTGGCTAATGCCGATCGCTGTTTCCTTCGCTCCCAAGTTAATGTTATTCATGGCTTCAACTACTTGTTGAATTGCCTGTACTTGTTGCTTAGTATTAAGAGATATTTGCTGGTTATTGATCACCATATTGTTGACGGCTTCTGCTACCCCCGCAAAAGATTCCGCAGTCCGATTAGCAATTTGAATGCCCGAATTAACTGTCTTTGAACCTTCATCAGTGACCATTACCGCCGAATTAATTTTGTGTTGAATTTCTGCGACTAAAGTACGAATATTTTCGGCAGAGTTTTTACTTTGATCCGCAAGCTTACGAATTTCTGCCGCCACGACGGAAAAACCTTTGCCATGCTCCCCTGCTCTAACAGCTTCCACTGCTGCGTTTAAAGCTAGAATGTTAGTCTGATTAGCAAGGTCGGAAACTAATCCAGAAATGTTGCCAATTTGAATTGTTTGTTCGCTCAACTGCATGATCTGTTCGGCGATCGCCGTTACTTTAGACCTTAAATTGGTCATCTCTCCCAGAGTTTCTTCCACGGCTTGATTACCATTATCGGCAAGCTGGAATATTTGCTCGGCTGCCAAAGCAGCAGCATTAGCTTGTTCGGCAGACTGCCTAGAAGTAGCTTCCAACTCATCCATGGCGGTGGTGGTTTCATTGACCGAAGCTGCTTGTAAGTTAGCATTGCGCTCTTGTTCCTCTACCGTTACAGCGATTTGGCTAGAAGAAGAACTAATTTTACTGATGGATTGTAAGATGGCTTGGGTTGCTTTGGAGGCAATGATCAAAGCGATCGCAGTACTCAAAGTCCCCAACCCCAAAGCACCAATTAAAAATCCCCGAACTAAAGTACTCAAGGTGTTTTCGGCTTCGGTAATGTTTTGGGTCACATTTTTATTAAGTTCTTGCTTTTCTAACTGATTTAATTGAGCTTCTGTAGCTAAAACTTGTTGATCTAATTCTGCCCCCAGTTCATTGGAGGCGATCGCCACCGCTGATTGCTGTTTACCCTCATCAACCAAGCTGATCAGATTTTCACCGTCTTCCTGCACCTGTTCACCCAAAGTTGCCAGTTCGTCGAGATATTCCCGCATCTCAGGCAAGGTAATGACTTCTGGTTGCTCTAAGGCGTTTACTGCTTCAGTAAATTTTTGACTCCCCTGACGATATTCATTGAGATAAATATCATTAGGACTAATCAAATAGCCCCTCACCCCCAAGACCATCTCATTTAAGCCAGTTTCTAGTTTTTGAGTTTCTAATAATTCTTTGTCTGCTCGTTTTACTTCTTGAAAAACGCCTTTAATGCGGTTAGCATTCCAGAGAGTAATGGCAGAAGCCCCAACTAAAGAAATCAAAGGTAGAATATAACCAATTAAAATACGATTTCTTAGCTTGAATTTTTTTAACATAATAGTTCTTTTGCTCCTAAATAAATGAAAGTTAATCAGTCTCTATTTTTTTATCCAGACTGGTCAACAACTAAATTTTTACTTTGCAGTATTCTGGCAATATTTAAAATACTAACTATATTTTTTTGATAGGATAATGTTCCTAGAAAATATTCTTTGTTAGTAGAATAGCTAGCTGCGGGTACTAAGTCTATTTCTCTAATATCAACAGAAATAGTGTCATAAACTTTTTCAATTACTAAACCAACTCGCAAATCGTCAACTTCAACTACTATAAGTTGCGAAATTTTACTTAAATTAACTGGGGGTAAATTTAATACTTGACAAATATCTATTAAAGTTAGAATTTCACCTCGCAAGTTCGTGTTGCCGACAATATGAGACGGACAGCAGGGAACAGGAACTACCTGCTCCAGATTAGTAAATTCGCGAACATTTTCGAGATCGACGCTAAAAAATTCTTGGTTTAAAACGATAATGGCTAGATTTTTAACGTTATCAGCATTCTGTCTAACTTCATCAATCTGTCTGAGACGGTTTGCTCTTTCTCGCAGTATATCTAAAGCTTCTGAGGTTAACTGTGTCGAGGAATTAGCCAGAGAACTCGATCCTCTTTGTTCACCACCTGCGACGATCAATTGATGGCTTGGTGTTGTTTGCTGTTGATGATTGCTGGGTAAAAATCCCAAAGGAAGTGGTTGCTCTAGATAATTTTCTCTTGCTCCATAATTTGGGCTGGAGACATATTCTAGAAGGCTAGCTAAATTAATAATTACCAGAATATCGTTTTCGCTTCGTACCACTCCAGCAATAAACTGATGATTATTGATATCTAAAACTGACTGGCTAGAGATATCTGTTGCCGAAATGTCCCGTACTTCAGATACTTCATCGACAACAATTCCTAGATTTTGTCCTTGCTCTAAAACAATTACCTGAGTCGTTAGAGAATAGTTATTAGTCTGTTGACCAAAGCGCAAATTAAAATCCATTACAGGCAAAATTTGACCTCTGACATCAATCACACCGACTATGCCTGGAGGAGCTTCCAGTATAGGAGTTAATTCTGGCAGTAAAAAAATCTCCTTGACGGAAAGAGTGTTAACGGCAAAAAGAGAGTTATTAATTCTAAAAACTAAATATGAACACTGTTGAGTCATTTGAGTCATTTTGTTCTAGATAGGCGATCGCAGAGCATTCCCAGAGGGAAATCGCTGATTAAAAATTAGTTTTAAGTTGAAAGATCAATTCGGCAACGCTTAAATTGTTGCAGGTAGGTAGAATTTGGGAAGCAGGTAGTTTTTGCAGGATTTTCATTGCCTGTTGAGCCATCTTATTAGCTCTAGGGCGATCGCCTGCTTGTTGATAAATTCGATTTAGTTCCATGGCAGCTTTGATTGATTCTGGATCGAGATAAAGAATTTTTTTGAAGATCGTTTTCGCAGCAGTGTCGTCGTTTTGGTCAAGGGCAATTTCGGCAAGTAAATAATTAACGGCTAAATCTAACGAATCGATCGCCAAAGCGCGATCGCTCATGGAGATCGCTAAATCAAGCTGATTTAGTTCCAGATAGATTCTGCCTAATAAGCAGCAGGCGACAATATTTTGAGGTTGAATGGCTAAAGCCTGTTCTGCTTTTTTAATCGCCAAATTTGATTGTTTTTGCTGCCATAGATGTTCTGCTTGCTGGAGTAACTTGTGAGCATCTTCTTTCCCAGACATAACTTGAGCAGTACTAGCTACATCTATTTGTAGTAGTGGTGGTATTAATTGAGGTTTAATTTGAGGTTTAGCTTGCGGAAGGGGAACTAAAGGTTGAGGATTGACGGACGGTTTCTTTGCCTGAAACACAGGCTGCTGTTTGATCGTTAATGGCAAGTCACTGTTCTGGCTCGTAAGGGAATTTGATTCTCGACGTTGATAAATCAAAGATTGAGGGAAAATTTGTGCTTGAAAACGGCTCAAGTTTTGACCAGTCAATTCAGAATGACCTACTAGTAAATAACCATTAGGCTGTAAGGTGTCATAAAACTTGCTTAGTATTTTGCCAATAGTAATTGTGCCAAAGTAAATAAAGACATTGCGACAAACAATTAGATCGATCTCTCTCAGGTTAGAAAACAATTGGGGAAAGCGATCGCTGAGTAAATTAAGCTTTTGCCATGTAACCATCTGGCGAATTGATCGCTCTATTTGATAGTTACATCCTAGAGGCTCAAAATACTGCCGTTTAATCCTCGGTTCAGTATCTCGGAATGACCATTCAGAATAGATTCCAGCCCTAGCTTGGTTCAAAGCAGCCAAGTCGATATCTGTCCCAAAAATAGTTAAATCCCAGGCATTGATATCTAATAGCAGTTCCTTAAGCATAATCGCCAATGAATAGGGTTCTTGTCCCGTAGAACATCCCGCACTCCAGATCTTCAGAGTCAGATTACCTTGCTCGCGTTTTTGGTTAATTAGCTGGGGAAAAATTTGATTTTTGAGTAGATTGAGTTGCTGGCGATCGCGAAAAAAATAGCTTTCGTTATTGGTAAGTAGTTCAGCTAAATGTTGCCATTCTCGTTCACTAGCAGCCCCTGGTAAATTCAACAACTGATAATACTGTGCTGGGGCAGCAAGCTGTAAAGCCTTCATTCTCAGCCCAATCTTTTGGACGAGGCTCTCTTGTTCTACCCGTCTAATTTTAATCCCAATTTTTTGGGCGATCGATTCAGCAAAAGCTTGTCTAAGTTGCAAAGATATGTTGGAAGTCGAGGTCATTTGACTGAAAAATTTTAAACTTGGTCGCAGACACAAAAAATTATTTCTATTAGGACAGATTGAACTGCTGGAGAAATTATTAGAAATTATTAAACCAATTGCAGCTTTAGCCCCAGGGAATGTCGATCAGATGTAGTCTAATCACCTGCAATAGTTCCTGCGGTTCTGGCGGTTTAGTCAGAAAATCTGTCGCCCCTGCTAACTTTGCTCTGGTGCGATCGACAATCGTATCTTTAGAGGTCAAAATGATAATCGGCGTAGTTTTAAATAAACTAGTTTCCCTGAGAAATTTACAGACGCTATAACCATTAACTGTAGGCATTAGTAAATCCAGCAAGATTAGATTTGGTCGATACTTAGCGAGTAAACCCATTCCCGCCAATGGTTCAGAGATAATCATTGATTGATAACCAACTGATGTCAGAATTTTTTTGACACTATGGGCTAATACAGGACTATCATCGATGCAGGCAATTATCGGTTTACGAGGATCAAAGCTGGGTTTAGCTGGATTCGTCCCTTGATTGGTCATGGCTTGACTGCGATCAGACTTTTCGACAGCAGGAGGCTCATCTCTTGATTGTGGCTGAGATGGTGAGAGGGAAGTAAATACTTTGCCGTTGGTGCTTTTGGGATTATCTGGAATTTGTTGAAATCTAATGATACTTTGTTTTTGCAAATTGACCAGAGAACGAGCAATTAAAATCATTGAAGTCTGCATTTTGGCGGCGATTTCCCAGAGCGTATGCTTCCCCTGGAGATAGTTTTTAGGAATTGGCACTTCAATGGCATCATACATTTGTTCCTTTTCTATTACAGGAGATAAGGTAGGCACATAATCCCCCAAGTCGGCAGATTGCCATTGTTTAGCTGAGAGATCTGCCTGTAAAACGATCTCCCTAGTTTGCTCGGCAGACAGGGCTAAATTGACCACAAATTCCAGGTTGTTATTTTGAATAACCGTCCACATTAGTCTTTGAGTAAGACTTTGTTGCACGAACAGTTCAAATAAACACTCCGTTGCTACCTCAGCGATCGCTTTTTGAACCTGACTTAGTTCAACCCGCTCTCTGGCTATTACCGAGGATAATTGATGGTAATCATCCATTTCTGCGAGCGATGCTAAAGCCTGAGTAGGCGGGTAATCGTCACAATGTTTTTTGAGCGCTCGGTGCCAGCGTCTTCTAAAATGCTGTTTATCCTGCACCCAAATCAGTTTTTCATCAGACAAATAGATACTGACACGACTTTCCCTCTGACTAATGATTATTTCCCCAGTGAACCTCTGCTCTAGTAGTTCGCCTATCCCTCTGGATAGATTGCTCACGTTTCTAGTAACTGTCATGATTCTTCAAACCAATTAATTTGAGGACAAGTATCCAGCATTTCTAATAAAAGTTTTGTATTTTAGAGGTTTTGTCTACTTTTTGACTTTGACAATAGTAAATAATCATGGTAGACAGTCAACAACCTATGTATGTAGAATTACTTAGACAAATTATATGGATTAATACTAAGGTAATTACACTTATTTGTAAATTAAGAAACATAAGAGAAATACAGACAATGAATTGGGCATATGTTAATGAGAGCCTCGATATTGCCTGTTTTTAGAGATAACAATTAAAAGCGAGCAAAAAATATGATTGCAGAAGATATGATTTTGGCAGATGAAGAGCTACGAGACATCTATCGAATATCAAGCCAAGAACGCTTACAAAATCTAGAGGCAGGTATTCTCAGCCTAGAACAAGACCCCACTCAGCTAGAAATTATTGAGGATTTACTACGGGAAGCCCATAGTTTAAAAGGGGACTCGCGAGTGGTAGGAGTGACCAGCATGGAAGCGGTGACCCATGCTCTAGAAGAGGTGTTGGGTAAAATCCAGCACCAAGAAATAGCCTTCACTAGTCAATTAGGCGATCGCCTGTACCAAACCCTCGACGGCATGCAAAAGCTGATAGAAGAAGCGCTAACTGGGGAACCTAGTGGTGTAGAAACTGAGACCCTTGTGGCACTTTTAACATTAGACCAAGAAAATGAATCAGTTACTGAAGATCGAGGGGTTACCGTTAGCGTCATTGAAGATGAAGAGCTACGGGACATTTATCGTTTATCGAGTCAGGAACATCTGCAAAATCTAGAGGCAGGTATTCTCAGCCTGGAACAAGAGCCGACTCAACTAGAAATCATTGAGGATTTACTGCGGGAAGCCCATAGTTTAAAAGGGGACTCACGGGTGGTAGGGGTGACGAGCATGGAAGCGGTGACCCATGCCTTAGAAGAAGTGTTGGGTAAAATCCAGAGCCAAGAAATCGCCTTTACTAGTCAATTAAGCGATCGCCTATACCAAACCCTAGACGGCATGCAAAGATTGGTAGAAGAAGCCTTAACTGGTGAACCTAGTGGGGTAAATATTGAGCAAACCATTAAACAGTTGCTTGAGTCTACACTACAATCTCCTTCTTCCCAGTTAGAATCCTCAGCATTACCAGATACAAATGAGGCAAAGGAAAAGGAGCAACGATCAGAATTTCCTTTAACTCATCAACCCCGTAGGGAATTAGTTCAGCAATCTGTCGCTATGGCTACAGTTAATGGGAAAGAGGGTTCTTTAGTTAAAACTGCCTCTGAGATTGCTATTTATCCGACTAAGATTGAAGAACCCTATCGCATTGAAACAGTTCGCGTACCAACAAAAGCGCTGGATAAGTTAGTGACTCAGGTAGGAGAGCTAATTGTCAGTAAAACTCGCATGAGTCACACTGTTGCTGAAATTGAACAAGTTTCTAGTTTGTGGAAAGAATTAAAAGCCAAAGGATTTCAAAAGTCCGACTTGAATGAATACGAACAGGAAAACGAAGGGATTGAAGTACGTTTAGAGCAAAAAATTGCCCACCTGAGAACTCTAGCTCAAGAAAATAATACCAAACTAGAGTTTGTCGTCGGTGAACTAGAAGAAAAAATTGCTAACCTCAGACAGTTACCTCTATCCCAAGTGTTTCAGCTTTTTCCTCGTTTAGTGAGAGATTTGGCAAAAGAACAAGCTAAACAAGTACAGCTAGTAATTCAGGGTGGTGATACTCAGGTAGATAAAAAAATCCTGGAAGAAATTAAAGATCCGCTGATGCATTTAATTCGGAATGCGATCGATCATGGCATAGAAACCCCCAATGAACGCAGACAAGCAGGAAAACCAACCCAAGCAACCATTAAATTAACAGGTTACCAGGCAGGTAATAAAATTATCATCGAACTTGAAGATGATGGTCGTGGTTTAAACATCGAGAAGATTAAAAGTACGGCTGTTAAACGAGGTTTATATTACCCAGAAGAACTAGAAAACATGAGTGTTAGTCAAATTCAGGCTCTAATTTTCCAGCCTGGGTTTTCTACCTGTAACTTTGTTACCGAAGTTTCTGGCCGCGGAGTAGGTATGGATGTGGTCAAAAACAATATTGAAAAGCTCAAAGGAATCATTGAAATTGATTCGGTTCCTCACCAGGGATGTACTTTCAATCTCAGGCTACCCACTACTTTAGCTAAATCCGATGTGTTATTGGTTGAGATCCACGGCATTACTCATGCTATCCCCGTTGATTTTGTGGAAGCTAATTTGCAAATCGATCCAGGACGCATTTTTCCCTTAGAAGGCAAAGACGCGATTATTATTGATGGGAAAGCAGTTTCCGTGGCTAATTTAGCCGATTTGCTGCAAATTACCAGTTCTCCAGCCTATGCTGTGGCAGCCAAGCAAGAACATATCGCTAGTAGACTAAAACCTTGTGTCCTAATGAAGGTGGGAGAAGAAAGATTTGGGTTAATTGTCGATCGCCTCTTGGATGTTATAGATGTAGCATTTAAGCCTCAAAGTAACATTTTGCGTCGAGTGCGTAATGTTGCAGGGGCAACTATTTTAGGGACGGGAAAAGTCTGTATGATTCTGGCTGCGGTCGATTTGCTGCAATCTTTGAAGGGCAATCATTCTTCTTTGAGGGCAATTAATGGTTCAAATTCCCATATGTTATCCGAAGCACAGCCAAGAGTCGCTAATGCTGCCAGCTTGCAGCCAGGCAAATTGAAAATTTTGTTAGCAGAAGATTCTGTCTTGGTACGTACTCAGGAAAAACGTTTATTAGAAGCAGCAGGTTATGAAGTAGTCACCGCAGTGGATGGTCTAGATGGCTATAACAAATTACAAAATAACTATTTTGATGCCGTGATTTCCGATATCGAAATGCCTAATCTTGATGGTTTTTCCTTTACTGAGCGCATTAGACAAAACGATGAATACAGTGAACTACCAATTGTTCTGGTCACATCGTTGAGTACTGATGAGGACAAGCGCAAAGGTGCAGAGGCAGGAGCAAATGCCTATATTGTTAAGGGTCAGTTTAATCAAAATATTCTGTTAGATACTCTGGCTCGATTAATCTAGATTAATAGCTAATTAACATTTTTCGCTGCTTATGCCCATTCGCGTCTTAATCGTCGAAGATTCTGCCATTTTTCAAACTGTACTCAAAAATATTTTTAGTACATCTCCTGAGATCGAAGTAGTCGGTACTGCCAGTAATGGCATCGAAGGATTAGCTCTAATTCCTCAACTCGACCCCGATGTGATTTGTACCGACTTCCATATGCCCAAAATGGATGGTTTGGAATTTACCAAACAGGTAATGGCACAGTATCCTCGACCAATTCTAGTGATTAGCATTTCGGTACAGACAGAACAAAGTCACCGTATTTTCGAGTTGCTCGAAGCTGGTGCTGTAGATATTTTTGCTAAACCACGTTCGAGGGTAGACCCAGATTCTCAAATCAATCAATTAAGGTTGATCAATAAAATTAAAATTTTGGCTGGAGTCAAAGTATTTAGAAAACGCACTTCTCAAGGAAGTCCGAAATCTGAGTTTTTGCCTAATACTCTTCAACCCACTTCTCAAGCAATTTCTCTTAATACTACTTCGGGAATTAAAATAGTTGCGATTGGTACTTCTACAGGAGGTCCTCAAGCTTTACAGACAATTTTTGCTAGTTTGCCAGCTAATTTTTCGGTGCCAATTGTCTGCGTGCAGCATATTAGTCAAGGTTTTCTGGATGGTTTGATTCAGTGGCTGAGTCTTACCAGCACATTACCAATTGAAATCGCTCGTTCTGGGATTACTCCTCAACCAGGAACAATTTACTTTCCCCCCGAAAAAAAACACCTAGAATTAAATAGTCGAGGGCAGTTTATCTGTTCAGATGCTCCTCCCCTTGGCGGTCATCGTCCCGCAGTTGATATGACTTTTAAATCAGTGGCACAGGTTTATGGCCGTAATGCGATCGCTATTTTGTTAACTGGGATGGGCAAAGATGGTGCAGCAGGAATGCAGATGATTCAACAAGCAGGTGGACTAACTATTGCTCAAGATCAGGAAACTTCGGTAATCTTTGGAATGCCTAAAGAAGCAATTGAATTGGGTGCAGTTAAACATATTTTACCCCTGTCAGAAATTACGCCTTTTGTCATTGAAAGACTAAGACTACAGTGATTAATCAAAGCAACGAAGTCTATTCAACTGAAAACGGCTGTAAATAATTTTGTTAACTATTAAGGATTCCGTCTGAAGAGATGTGTGAGAATTAACAGTAATTAGAAACCTAATGACAAAACGAGTATCACATATACAGCGATCGCCCAATGAATGAGAACCTACCCCTAGCTTATATTTCTGCCTTACTAGCAATTTTAGTTTTGGCGGCGATTTATATTCTGCGAGAAGTTATTAAAACCCGTAAGCAAGAAAGTACTTTTTCTCGTTTACAAGACAAGCTAAAAAAAGGCAAAGGCACAGCTGAAGAATATTACGAACTGGGCAGTCTTTATTTAGATAAAAAGTTGTTTGTTCAGTCTATTTCCTTGCTACAGAAAGCTTTGAAAGTAGATAAGCAGTTGCCAGCGGAAAATCAGGCTTTAATTCACAATGCGATGGGCTATGCCTACTTTGCTCAAGAGCAATATGATATTGCCATCAGGCAGTATAAAGAAGCTTTGAAGTTTTATCCTGAATACGTGATTGCCTTCAATAATCTGGGGAACGTCTATGAGAAAAAACAGATGATTGTTAAAGCTGTCGAAACTTATCAAGCAGCCTTAAAATATGACCCTGAAAATAAAATTGCTCAACAACGGCTTAACTCTCTAGAAAAACGCCTTGTGTCTTCTAGTTCAAGCTAATGTTCTAGTTGCTAGACTAATCTATTCTTTCAACAGCCAAAAGCCAGCAAAGGCTTCGGAATTGGGGTCTGATTGTATAGCTAGGAAATGAACTCCATTAGCTTTCTGTTTGGCAGTTTCAAACTCCTCTCCTTGCTGAACAATTTCTTTGGTAGTTAAGTTAATCAACGTCCAACTGTCGCTTAAGCCCGTTTCTAATCGCAATTGTGGACGGGCTGTCTTTTCTAGCTGAAGGTAACCCATCTCTAACCCTGACATCCAGGCTGCTAAGGGAGTAGCACGGGGAGAATAGATAATTAAACCTGGAATTGCTGTATCAGCTTGGATATCTAATAGGGAAAGGGCAAAAGATTCAGCGAAAGCAACTTCCCAATCTTGCATATCATCAAAATCCGTCGCAGCTAGACTGACAAAAGTCCATTTATCCCCGCGATCGCCTTTTACCGCATCGGGCAGAGGAATAGCGTTTAAGGGAGGATACTGCACAGAAATAGCATTAGCCGTCTGGAGATCAAACCCTGCTTCCTGGGGATAAACATCCTTGATTCTTTGGTCAAGCCATTGATTTAAAGCATAGGTGCGACGACTGGGGACAGGATTAATTCCCGCATCTTCACAGGCTTTAACAATCATGTTATTCATCTGACGACGGAAAAAACGAATTTTTTTGGGGGGAGTGGGAGATACGGAGATCGCTTTTTCAATGGCTTCCCTTAACCACAACGAATTAACCTGAGTACTGGGACAATATTCAGCATATTTGAAGAGAGCATCAGGCGATCGCTTTGTACTATTGGGACTTTCACAGATTAAAACTTCCCAAAGCTTTTTACCAGATCCATCTAAAATGGGACGTGAATAAAAATCTAATTCCCAAACTGTATTACTCATATCCGCTGGTAAACCTTAAAAGTCGCATAATTAAACCCAGTTATTAGTTTACCTTTAAAAGCTTTGAGCTTCTTAGCCAAACAAGATTATTTAAGATCGGCAACGTTATCATTTATTGTTTGCCCCTACAGCATGATTCAACATGTTTCCAAAGAGTTGACTTAGTGGAATTCCTGCTACTGTTGCCATCTCGGAAATAACGCTGGTTCGAGCAAAAGAGCAGTATAGCCCTGCTTCTAAAAACCAAGGCTGATGGTTTGAGTCAATCCGAAAATCAAACAGGCTATAGTGGCGACAGCCCAGAGCTTGATGACACATACGAGCAGCCTCCCAAACGCTGGTAGTAATCGGGTCACTGGGATCGACAATCCAGGCTTTGGCATTTCCTTTTGCCACCATTCCCAAGTCGCCCTGTTCATCTCGCTTAAGCTTATCCTCGTGTCGTCGAATCGGCTGCTGCTCCCGATCCATCGCATATTCTTCCAACGGTAAACAAATTAATTTCTC
>Ga0114940_10000517_pt1 | contig 17861 bp, 16 predicted proteins | sample ColdCreekSource_FD_87195 | JGI IMG/M metagenome (GOLD analysis project Ga0114940, IMG submission 87195) | Groundwater microbial communities from Cold Creek, Nevada to study Microbial Dark Matter (Phase II) - Cold Creek Source | ecosystem: Environmental > Aquatic > Deep subsurface > Groundwater ... | reverse complement strand
GGTGGCCTGGCAGCGCGAGCAGCGCCTGCTGCGCTTTGCAACCCTGCTGGTGGATACATGGCGCAGCAAACTGGTTACTGCCATTGCCGCGGCCAGCTGGCGGAGGTTGCAGGAACTTCACGTCAGCCGGCTGGAATTTGCCCTGCTGAACGATGTCAGCCGCCTGTCGGTGGGCAGTGACCGCATACTCAAGGGGGCCGTGGCCACGGTGCAGCTGGTGATCCTGGGCGGGCTGGCCATGCGCCTGTCGCCCGCCCTGATGGGCGCCACGGTGGCGTTGATCGCGCTGGCCCTGCCGCTGGTGCTGCCCACGCTGCGCGCCGCGCGGCGGCACGGCACTTACCTCAGCCAGATGGGCAGCCGACGGCAGGCGGTGCTGTCCGATTTCCTGCAAGGCATGAAGCTGGCCAAGGCGCACGACGCCGAGCGCCGCCACGCCGACGAGTTCCTGCGGATGACGCGCGAGATTACCGCCCGCACCCTGTCGTTTCAGGGCATGCAGTCGCTTGCCGGGCATGCGTTCCAGATCGCCGGGGGGGTCATCGTGGCGGGGATCGCCATTGTCGGCCTGACCCATACCGATCTGGCTCCCGCCGCACTGCTGGCCTTCATCGTGCTGTGTTCGCGCCTGATCGGGCCGGTGCAGCAGGTGGTCAGCGCGGTGCAGGCGATCTCCACCATGCTGCCCGCGGTGGGCGGGCTGCTGAGCATCGAACGCGAGCTGGCCGAAGGTGCCCGCACCAGCCACGTTGCCGCGGCCAGCGCCACGCGCGCCGGACCGGCGGCGCTGGCGATTGCCGGGGTCGGCTATACCCCGCCCGGCCGCGCGTCAGCCGTGCTGGTGGAGTGCAGCGCCACGATCCCGGCGGGCAGCCTGACCCTGTTGCTGGGACCGTCCGGCAGCGGCAAGACCACCCTGGTCGACATCCTGCTGGGGCTGGTCGTGCCCGACCGGGGCACGCTGGCGGTGGATGGTACCGTGCTGGCAGGCGAGGATGCGCGCACCGTGTTGCGCGCCGAAACCGCCTATGTTCCGCAAGACCCGTTCCTGTTCGACACCACCATCCGCGAAAACCTGGCCTGGGCCGCGCCGCAGGCCAGCGATGACGACCTCTGGCACGCGCTGGATCAGGCCGAGGCGGCCGCTTTCGTGCGCGGCCTGCCTGACGGCATCGACACCCGCCCCGGCAATCGCGGTGGCAGCCTGTCGGGGGGCGAACGGCAACGCCTGTGCCTGGCCCGCGCACTGCTGCGCCAGCCCCGGCTGCTGATCCTGGACGAGGCGACCAGCGCGCTGGACCCGGCGGTGGAGGACCGGCTGGTGGCCACGCTGATGCGGCTGCGCGGAGCCACCACCATTCTGATGATCGCCCACCGCCTGCCCTCAGGCCTCGTGGCCGATCAGACCCTGCGGATCGTCGACGGGCGGCTGGACGGCTAGCGGTTGGCCGCCAGCGCGCGGTCGATCCGGGCGCTGATTGAGGCCACGGCGGCGTGGTCGCGCCCGTGGGCGCGCAGCAGGTTCAGGACCAGCCGGTCGATCCGCTCCACCGCCTGCGCGCCGCCAGCCAGCGCCCGCGCCAGCGATGACGGGCGCGCCAGACCGCGCGCGGCGGTAGCATAGGCGGCGAAGGGCACCAGGTCGCTGGCTCCCGCCCCCAGGTCTCGGGCCAGTGCGGCCACGGCTTCATAGATCGTCTGGGTCGCTGCCAGGTCGTCGTGCACTGCCTGAGCAATCGTGCGCGGCGCGCCGTCGGTGACGCAGCGGTAGTTTCCGGCAATCAGCATGGGCCACTTGGCCAGCGGCACGCACGGCGATGATGTTGCCACCAGCGCCACCGGCACCCGCACGCCGTCCACCTTCAGGTGCGCCATGTCGTGCGCCAGCCGATGCAGCAGGGCCTGCGCCGATGCATCGGCGAACGGCGCGGCCTTGAAGTTGGAGGCTAAGGTCACCGTCAACTGGCCCGGTCGCGCCGGGTCGAGCCGCACTGCTTGGGCATCGGGACTGGCCACGGTCAGCAGCTCAGGCGGCAGGGCGGTCCAGGCCGCCGCTGCGCTGTAAACGCCCGCCAGCGCCGCCGGGGGCACCGTGCCGAGCCGCGCCAGGAACGGCGGCGGCGGCAGGTTCATCAGCGACAGGCACGGCACCCCGGCCTGCCCGATCCGCCGCAGCAGGTCGGCCACGTCGGACGCGGCAAATTGCGGCTCCTGCATGGCCAGCAGGACGAAATCGGTGTCGGCCGGGCGGGCGAGGGCAGGCGTGGTCAGCGCCGGTGTGCCGGGCGCGGCCTGCGCGGCCACATTTCCTTGCAGCACCAGCCGTTGCTGCGACCGGCGCAGCGGCAGATCCACCGTGAGCGGGCGGGCCGCCATTGCGGCAATCTCGTCCGCCCGGCCCACCAGCGTTACTGCGTGTCCGGCCAGGGCCAGCTTCAGGCCGGGCAGCAGGCCATAACTGGCCCCCAACACCAGCACGCGGAGCGGCGCAGTGGTCATGGGGCGCGCACGTCGACATAAATGATGTGGCCGTATTCCGCCCGGCTGGCCAGCATCACCGCCGCCACCATCGCGGCATAGACCAGCGCCAGCACCGGCACGCGCAGCATGGGCGGCACCCAGCGGGCGATCAGGGTGGCAAGCGGCGTCATCCGATCATCTCCAGCAAGCGGTTCACCACGGGGCGGGCCAGCGACAGCCAGCCCAGGATCAGCATCGGCGCAGCCGCGCGTCGCAGCGCGGCGGGCACACGGTCCAGCACCGGCATCCGCGCCGCCGCCCGGTTTATCAGCACGCCCAGCGTCTGCCACACCGACCACAGCACATAGTAAAACGAAAGTTCGTGCCACAGGCCGATCACCAGCATGGCCGCCGCCAATCCGGTCACCGCGCTACGCGTCAGCGCCATGACCGGCAGGTACACATAGTCGCGGCACCAGGTGGTCAGGGTGATATGCCAGCGGCTCCAGAAGTCGATCAGGCTGGTGGCACGCCACGGGTGGTCGAAATTCTCCTCCAGCTTAAGGCCAGCCATCAGCGCCAGACCCAGGGCCATGCCGCTGAGGCCAGCAAAGGTGAAGTACAGCGAAACCCAACTGATCGCCGAATCCAGCCATTCAGCGGCAAACTGTTGCTGGTCTCCGCCCGTCGGGAAGATTGCCGCGCGCACCTTGGCCACCAGATACTGGCCAAACACCGCCAGCCAGAACAGGCCGGTCAGCACCCGCTCGGCCCCGGCGGCAAGATCGACCGGATCCCACCGCCGCCGCTCGGCCTGGCGCTCGAAATGCTGCAAGCGGTGGATCGGGCCGACGAACAGCACCGGCAGGAAAAGCTGATATCGGCAGTGCGCGCGCACCGACGGCGCGGGCAGGCGGCCCATCCACCATTCGCCAGTAACGTGCAGCGCGCGCAGCGTGAAGAACGCGGTGCCGATCCAGATCACCGGCAGCATGGTCTGCGCCGCCAGATAACCGGCCACCAGCAGCAGCGCCCAGCCGCCCGCCACCAGCCCGCGCCGGGCGGTCCGTTCGCCCGCGCGCAGCACCAGCGGCGTGGCCACTGCGATCAATGCCAGCCACAAGGCGGTGGGCCACGACAGCCAGGCGAACACCGCCAAGGTCCAGCCAGCCATCGCATCCAGCGCGAAGGTGCGGGGCACCAGCCACATCAACACCACGCCCGCCAGCGCGGCGGCGGCGATCAGGGTGGTGAGATCAATCATTGCGGCCCGGCGGTTGGCTGGTCGCGCAGCCAGGCACGCAGGTCAGCCTGCAAACGGGCGCGGCCCGCATGCCCCATATGGCCCAGCGAAACGAACCGGCTATCGGGCCAAGGGCTGGCGGGGGCAAACAGCGGCACTTGCAGGCGCGTGGCAAGCTGGCGCGCGGCCTGGTCCAGCCGGGCAGTTCGCGCCGGTCCCAGCTGTTGTTCCGCCATGGCCGAGCGCGGCGGGGCCAGCAGGATCACCTGCGTGCCTTGCGCCCGCGCGCGATCAGCCAGACGATCCAGCTGGGCCATCGCGCACGTGGGGCGCGGGACCAGGGCATAACCGTCAGCGGCGGTGGCAGCCTGGGCGGGCAGATCCACGCCCGGCCCCAGCGGGTCGCCGCCATCCTGGGTGCTGGTGGCCGTGCGCAGCAGGCGACCCACCGCATCGGTCAACGCCAGTTGCGCACGCTTGGCCGCGATCCGTGCGGTACGGCCCGGCTGGTCGCACCGGCCCCGATCTTGCAAGGCCTGAAGATCGTAGACCAGCGGCCATACCTCGATCAGCACTTGCGGCGTGCGTTCATTGATCGCGCGGGCCAGCAGGGCCAGGCTTTCCGGCTCGCTGATGGCGGGCAGGCCGATGCGGTAATGGCTGCGGCCGTCGCCCGTCAGGCCGGTAGTACCGGTGCCCTGTTTGGCAATGCCGTACATGGTCTGCGACGAGCCGATAACGGCAATCTGTGCGCCGTGGAACAGTGGCGGCGGCGTTGGCTCGTGCAGCCGCAGGGCCAGCACCGTTGCGGCCAGCAGGCCGGCGCACAGCAGCCACGCGGCCAGAACCGCGCGCCCGCTCAACGGCGCAGGTCCGCCACCGTGCGCACGATGTCACCCAGCGTCGCGATTGCCGCCACTCGTGAAGCGGGAATGGTCACGCCGAAATGCTGCTCCACCGCCATGACCAGGTTGAGATGCGAAAAACTGTCCCATCCGGCCACGCTGCCCTGGCGCGCGGTCAGGTCCAGGAGCGTCGGGTCCACCCGAAACAGGTCGGCCGCCACGGCAATCACCGTGTCCTTGACCTCGGTGCCGGGGTCAGCCGCAGCTGCACGCCCGAAAGTCTCGACCAGCAGCGCGCGCAAGGGCGCAAGCAAAGGCTTGCCAGAAGGCCCACGCGCGATCTCGGCCACTTGCACGATCCGCTTGGGCACCTTGCTGGCTTCCAGGTGCTGGCGGGCATGAGCGGCCAGCTCGGCCTCGTCCACCCGGCGGTCGGCCACTACGGCGGTTGCTGGCACTTCGCCGAATGTTTCATCCTCGATGCCCACAGTCACGCTTTCGCGCAGCGCGGGGTGGCGCAGCATGGCCTCGTCGATCTCATCCGGGCGTATCAGGAACCCGCCCGCCATGATGACCGTCTTGCTGCGGCCCAGATAGGTAAAGCTGCCGTCCGCCTCTTGCCGGGCGATGTCGCCGGTTTTCAGCCAGCCATCGGGCGTAAAGCTGGCCGCCGTGCGCTCGGGATTGCGCCAATAGCCGGGGAAGACATTGGCCCCGTGCAATTGCAGTTCGCCCGCGCCATCGGGTCCGGCATCGGCCACGCGCGCCTGCCCGTCGACCGGTTTGCCGATGGTGCCGGCGCGGCCCATTTCCGGATGCGATCCGGCCCACAGCGAGGTGACAACGGTTTCGGTCAGGCCGTACTGGTTGCACAGCGGGAGGGCAAAGCGCGCCTCCAGCCGCTGCCACAGGTCGGGTGGCAGGTGCGCGGCGCATGACATAAGCAGGCGGCACTCGGGCGCGTCGAAATAGTCATCGTGCGCGGCATAGCGGTCGATCAGCGCCCAGACCGTGGGCACGGTGATGACATGGGTGGCCCGCTCGGTCCGCACCCGCGCCAGCCACGCTTCAATCCCGGGCAGACTGAACCCGCCCGACCGGATCAGCGCGCCGCCCGCCACCAGCGCCTGCACCGGACCCTGGATCAACCCATCGGCATGGGCCAGGACCATGTCATTGAAAATGCGCGTATCCCGACCAAAAGCGAACAGGCGGGTCTGGGTGGCCAGATTGGCGAACAGGTTGGCGCGGGTGATCTGCACCCCGGTGGGGGCCGAGGTGGTGCCCGAGGTGAACAGGATATAGGCCAGCCCGTCATCGCTGGCGGGCAGGCGCGGCGGGCGGCTGGTAAGTGCCGGGGGCAGGCCACCGGGCAGACGCGGCCGCGCCTGACGCACAAACCAGCCGCGCCCGGCGGGCACGTCAGCCGCGCGCAGGCCCAGCACGGGCAGGCCGGCGGGCAGATCGGCGGGCAAGCTGGCTGCATCCACCACCAGGGCGTCCGGCTGGGTGGCGGTGATGATGGCGGCCAGCCGCAGGTCGGGCGTATCCCCGGTCAGCAGAACCGGCACCACGCCATCGAGCAGCCCGGCGATGAAGGCGGACACCGCCGCCCATTCGTCAGCCGTGCGGATCACCAGCCGCTGGCCCGGGCCCAGCCCGATAGCGTCGAACCAGGCCAGCCAAGCGCCCACGGCCCCGGCCAGATCGGCATAGGACACGCGCAGGCCCGGCATGGCCATGAAATTGGCCAAGGGCTCGCGCCCGGTGCGGTCGGCGATTTGCGCCCACAGGGCGGCGGTATCCAGCGGCTGGCTCACTCACCATCCTCCACAGCCAGCGATGACTTGAGCGGATTGAAGCGGTGCGGCGTGGCCGGGTTGCCCACCACCAGGGTGCCATCGGCCACATGTTTGCGCACCACGGCCCCGGCAGAAACCAGCGCGCCTGCACCGATCCGCATGTTGGGCAGCACCACCGCACCCGCGCCGATCATCGCGCCTGCGCCCACATGCACATTGCCCGCCAGCGTCGCTCCCGGCCCGATCGAGACGAAGTCGCCCAGCACCGTGTGGTGGCCCAGCGAGGCCGAGCGGTTGACCAGCACCCCGTCACCCAGCAGCGACAGGCCGCCGATGACCACCCCGGCGTTGATCCAGGTGCCGCGCCCCAGCCGCAGCGAGCGCGGCACTACGGCGGTGGGATCGACCACGCCCGGGGCCGGCTCCAGCCCCAGCGCCAGCGCCTGCTCCCACAGCGCGCGCCGCCTGATCGGGGCAAATGCGGGGACGATGAAAGGAGCGCCGGGCGGGGGCGTGAAGTCCGCCACATCCACCAGCGCGCGCCGGTCCAGCAGGCGCGGCGGACCCGAAATGCTGACCGCCGCGGTGATCTCCACCCCGAGGCGGGCAAGCGTCTCTTCCAGATCAATTACCAGCGGGCCGCGGACACCAAAAACAATCATCAATGCCAGCCATATCGCCTGTTTCGGCGGGCACAAGTTACAACGCCGGGAACCCTGATTCCCGGTGTCGTTGCAAGCCTTGTCAGTCCACCTTGGCGGTGTGGCCGCCCAGCGTTTCGGCAAACCAGTCGGCCATGTAATCAATGGCAAAGGCGTGGTTATCTGCCCCCACATGCTCCACGCCGCCTTCGCGCGGGGTGAACCACTTCAGTTCGCGCCGGGGGCTGTTGACCAGCTGGTCATAGCTCTGGTTGGCATAGTCGGGCGAGATCTGCCGGTCGTTCACGCCGTGAGTGACGAGGAACGGCACCGTGATCCGGTCGAGGTGGCCGTTGAGGTTCATGTCCTTCGACTTTTCGAGGAACTCGTCCATGTCCTTGGCGCCAAACACCCAGAACACATGACCCCAGTAATGCGGCACGGGGTTCTCGCCCTCGCGCTGCATGCGCTTGAACTGCACCTCGTACCAGTTGTGGTTGGCGCCCCAGGCGGCACCGCTGGCAAAGCGCGGTTCATAGGCCACGGCGCGCGGGGCAAAGTGGCCACCCAGCGAGATGCCGGTCATCCCGATGTGCGCCGGGTCCACGTCGTCGCGGGTTTCCAGATAGTCGACCCACTTGCTCGCCCACTTTTCCGCGTGCGGGGTGGCGGGCAGATCGTGCAGGCGTAGCGCCTCGCCGGTGCCCGGCTGGTCGATGCACAAGGTGTGGATGCCGCGCTTGGCTAGCGCCTTGGGGAAGCCGCCCATCCACAGCATCTCCTTCATGCTGTCGAGACCGTTACAATAGACCACGCACGGGGCCGGACCGGTAACATTGGCCTTGTGGAACAGGCCGGTGATCTCCGCGCCCTCATAGGGGATGGTGATCTTCTCCACCGGCTCACCCGCCAGTTGCACGCCGCGCATGAAATTGTCGATGCCGTTGCGGTAGGTTTCCATGCGGCCGGGCGAGCCGTGCGGCTGCATCCGTTCGCCGGTCTGGTAATAGATGGCGCTGCGCATGAACTTGTTGCCGGCCGAATAGTGGCGTCCGGCCAGCAGATCTTCCTCGCCCAGGCCCACCAACTTGTCGGCCATACCGACCCAGGCGCGCATGAAATCGGCGGTGCCGGCATCCTCGCCCGCTTCGGCCTTGTTCTTCAGTTCCGCGATGATGTCGACGATCTCGCCGATCTTGCCGCCGTTTTCCAGGGCGATGGAGACCGACAGGTTCCAGACATAGTTGGGAAAGGGTTCGAACAGGGCCACGGCGGTCATTCTCCAGAGCGGTCGCGCCAGCTGGTCCGGCGACTGTGCCGGTCCTCCATAGGGCGGCGCCACGCATTGTAAAAATCACGCTATGGATAGGTCATGTTCCACCCTGTCTATGCACCAAAGTCGGCGCTTTGCGCTATGCATGGTCCCGTGCCAAGGCTGGCGGGAACGACAAGGGAGAGAGACGTGAAGCGGAAACTGGCAATGCTGCTGGCGGGGGCCATGCTGGCTGGCTGCGCGACCGTGCCGCCTGCGATGACTGCTCCTGCGCCCACGCAGCCCGCGCAACTGGCGCTGACCACGCGCGCGGTGCCGCTGGTGCGGGCCGATGGCCTCACCTTCCGCGATCTGGACCGCAATGGCGCGCTGACGCCTTATGAGGACTGGCGGCTGACCCCGCAGGAGCGCGCCGCCGATCTGCTGGGCCGCATGACCCTGGCCGAAAAGGCCGGGCAGCTGATGGTCGGCAACCTGCCGGGCAATGCCCCGCCGGGCCAACCGGCCACCGGCTATGACCGGGCAGGTGCGGACACGATGATCCGCCAGCGGCTGGTGACACAGGCGGTCTCGCGTCTGTCGGTTCCGGCACGCGATTTGCTGGCCGCCAACAATGGCTTGCAGGAGATTGCCGAGGCCGGGCGGCTCGGCATCCCCTTCCTGGTCACCACCGATCCGCGCCACGGCTTTACCGAACTGGCCGGGGCCAGCACCACCGGCGGGCAATACAGCCAGTGGCCCAACGGGGTGGGGCTGGCCGCGCTGCGCGATCCCGCGCTGACCCGCGCCTATGCCGATCTGGTGCGCGATGATCTGCGCGCCACCGGCTTTGCCATGCTGCTGGGGCCGCAGATCGATCTGGCCAGCGAACCGCGCTGGCCGCGCAATTTCGATACCTTTGGCGAGGATGCCGAGGTGTCCGCCGCGCAGGCCGAGGCTTATGTCATTGGCCTGCAAGGCGGCGCGCAGGGGATCGCGCCGGGCGGGGTGGCCGCCGTGGTCAAGCATTTTGCCGGGTACGGCGCATCGGCCACGGGGTTTGACGCGCATAATTACTATGGCCGCGAATCGCGCGTTTCCGCCGCCGAATGGCCCGCACAGGTGCGCCCGTTCGAGGGGGCGTTCCGCGCCCAGCCGTCCAGCGTGATGCCGGCCTATTCGATCCTGCTGGACCTGACCATCAATGGCCAGCCGGTGGAAGCCGTGGGGGCCGGTTACAGCCACCATGTACTGACCGATGAACTGCGCGGGCGGCTGGGCTTTACCGGCGTGACCTTGAGCGACTGGGCGATCACCGCCGATTGCGGCCAGGTATGCCGCGACGGTGTGCCCGCCGGGGAAATGCCCAGCTTTGCCACCGTCTCGACGGCCTGGGGCGTGGAACACCTGACCCGCCCGCAACGCTTCGCCAAGGCGCTGGCGGCGGGGATGGACCAGTTTGGCGGGGTGGACGACCCTGCGCCGCTGATTGCGGCGGCAGAGGCCAATCTTGTCCCGATGGAGCAGATCGACGCTGCGGTGCGCCGCGTGCTGGTCCGCTCGTTCGAGCTGGGCCTGTTCGACGCGCCGTTCGTGGCCGATGAAGCCGCCGACAGCGTGGGCACTGCCGCAGAAGTCGCCTGGGGGCTGCGCGTGCAGGCGGAATCCACGGTGTTGCTGGAAGCCGACCGCACGCTGGCGCTGGCACCGGGCACGCGCGTGCTGTTGTCAGGTGTGGCCGAGGATGCGGCGCGCGCCGCCGGGCTGGTACCAGTGAGTGATCCGGCACAGGCGCAGGCAGCGATCCTGCGCACCCGCAGTCCGTCCGAAATGCTCCACCCCGGCTACACCTTCGGAGCCATGCATCAGGAAGGCAGCCTGGCCTTTCCCGCCGACCATCCGGCGCGCCAGTTCATCGACCACCTGCCCGCCGGGCTACCGCTCTATGCCGCCGTGCAGCTGGATCGGCCCGCGATCCTGACGCCCATCAAGGCGCGGGCGCAGGTGCTGCTGGCCACGTTCGGCACTGGCGATGCGGCGCTGCTACAAGTGCTGACCCGGCAAGCCACACCGCGCGGGTTTCTGCCGTTCGAACTGCCCCGCACAATGGCGGCGGTCGAAGCGCAGCTCCCCGGCACCCCGGCGGACAGCGCCGATCCCCTATACCCGCTGGGCTACCGGCTGGAACGGTAAATTTTGCACCTGCTCCGCTCGTGCTGAGCTTGTCGAAGTACGCGTCCGCTGCGGGTGCGGCCTGACCCTTCGACAAGCTCAGGGTGAGCGGGTTCTAGAGAGAAAGTTTTTGGAGGAAAAACCAATGGTCACCGAAATCGCCTATATCACCATCGACCCGGCCCGCGCCGCCGCGTTCCAGGCCGCCGTGGCCGAAGCCTCGGCCCAGTTCCGCGCCTTTCCCGGCTGCCACGCCATGCGGCTGGAGCGGGTGGTGGAAGATGCAGGCCAGTACCGGCTGGTGGTCAGCTGGGACAGCGTGGAGACGCATATGGTCGCCTTCCGCGAGGCACCCAATTTCGCCAGGTGGCGCGAACTGGCCGGGCCGTTCTTCCTGTCGCCGCCCAAGGTGGAGCACTGGGAAGTGGCGGGCGACCATTTCTGATCGCCCGCAACCCTCATCTCAATACCCCAGCATGGCCTTGGTCTCGAGGTATTCCTCCACCCCGTAGACCCCGTATTCACGGCCATTGCCCGACTGGCGATAACCGCCGAACGGGGCATAGCCGGACCAGGCGGGGAAGTTGATGTGGACCTGCCCGGCGCGGATGCGGTGGGCGAAGGCGCGGGCGTTGTCCGCGCTGGCCGATTGCACGTGGCTGGACAGGCCATAGACGGTATCGTTGGCAATGCGCGCGGCATCGTCGAGGTCGGTATAAGGCAGGATCACCATCACGGGACCAAAGATTTCCTCCTGCGCCACGCGCATGTCCGTGGTGACGGCGGAGAAGATCGTCGGCCGGGCATAGTATCCCTTGGTCAGCCCAACGGGCAGGCCGGGGCCACCGCAGATAAGCTTCGCGCCCTCGGCAATCCCGGCTTCGATCAGGCTTTGCACCTTGGTGAACTGCGGACCATTGGCCAGCGGCCCGAGCACGCTGGCTTCATCGGTCGGGTCGCCCACCACGATGGCATTGGCGGCATCGGCCGCCAGCGCCTCAACCTCGGCCAACCGCTCAGCGGGCACGAGAATCCGCGTGGGTGCGGCGCATGACTGGCCGCAATTGCGCATCGCCCCCATCACCGCCTTGGGCACGGCCCCGGCGAAATCGGCATCGGGCAGGAACACGTTGGGGCTTTTGCCGCCCAGTTCCTGCACCACGCGCTTGATCGTGCCTGCCGCGCCTTGCGCCACCAGCACGCCCGCGCGGGTGGAGCCGGTGAAGCTGACCATGTCCACATCGGGATGGCCCGACATGGCATTGCCGACCACGTCGCCGGTGCCGTTGACCAGGTTGAACACGCCCGCCGGACAGCCCGCATCGTGCATCACCTGGGCGAACAGCAGGGCAGAGAACGGCGACAGCTCGCTGGGCTTCAACACCACGGTGCAGCCCGCCGCGATGGCCGGAGCGACCTTGGCGGTGATCTGGTACAGCGGCCAGTTCCACGGCGTGATCGCCGCGACCACGCCGATGGGTTCGCGGCGGATGGTGATTTCCGCGCCGGGGTTGGGGGCCAGCGGGTGCTGGAACTGGAAGGTCTTGAGCACCTCTATCGCCACGCGAACGTGCTCCACGCCAAAGAACACCTGCCCCGCACGGGCAAAGCCGATGGGCGCGCCCATTTCGGCCACGATGGCCTGGGCGAACTGCTCGCTGCGTTCCTCCAGCAAGGCGCGCACCCGGTCGAGCAGGGCCAGCCGTTCTTCCGGCGAAGTCTGCGAGAAGGTTACGAAAGCGCGCTTTGCCGCGGCCACCGCCAGGTCCACATCCGCCGCGCTGCCCGCCGCCACCTGGCCGAACACCTGCTCGGTCGCCGGGTTGGTCACCGCCAGCAAGCGGGCATTGGGGCGATCGGTGAACTGGCCGTCGATGTAGAAGCGGGTGTCGGTCTGCACGGGTGATCCTCTCTTGTCCGGCCGCGTTCCTGCGCGCCGCCCGGCGCGTGGTCAAGGCCTCCGCCAAAGTCGTTGCCCTTTGCGTGGCGGCAATGTTAGCCTGCCCGCCAACGGGCCATCAAGGTGCCCGATGGGAGAGTCTCGGCATGGCATACAAGACCCGCACCGGCTCGCTCGACGCTTACGAAAAGGGCGTGATCGAGCTGGATGACGATTTGCGGAAATACGCCTTTTCCAACGTGTTCGAAGTGGCCGGCAAGGCTGCGCCCTATGAACGGGTGGCCGTGGTGCAGAACCTGGAATACGTCGCCGAAGTGGTCCGCGCCGACGGGGACAGCCCATGGTATGCCACTCCGCATGACGAGTTTGCCATCGTGATGGATGGCGAGGTGACGTTCCGCTTCGTGCAGTTGCAGGACGACCAGGTGCCCGGCCACGAAGGCGGCGCTGTTCGGCTTGGGGCAGAACCCAATGGTCCGCGCATGGGCCGCGTTACCGCGCGCAAGGGCCATCAGGTGCTGCTGCCCAAGGGTGCGGCCTACCAGCTGTCCAGCGGTTCGCCGTCAGTCGTGCTCATCCAGACCGGCGATGGCCCGGAAACGGTCAAGCGATGGAACGACATCTGCGTGTTGAAGGAGGCCTGAGCCATGACTGTACTGGACGCCACAATCGAACGCCTGGGCACCGACGATGCCACCGGCTACACCACGTTCCAGCTGGGCAGCTTTACCTTCCGGCGCGATGAGTATTTCGCCCATGTCAGCTGGCCCAAGGGCAACCACATCATCGAGGTGGACCGCTTCCTGCGCGCCATGGTGCGCGATATCGGCTGGGGCTTCTTTTACGGCTGGATCTTCTTCGATGACGTGTTCGGCACCACCAACCACTATGGCACGGTGGACGTGTTCGCCGGTTCCTATGACCGGGGCTGCAAGGAAGCCGGGATTGACCACCTGGAAACCTTCACCGCCGACGCGGTGAGCGAGGCCTTCACCACCATCTCGCAAGACTGGATTTCGGAAGGCTACGATCCGCTCAACGCCCCGCTGGAAACCGGCACCCCCATCGGCCCCAAGGGCGCGGAGCGGACCGACCCGCTGCTGCGCGCCTTCATCGCGGCAGACCGCATGCTGGGCCTGCCGGGCGACAAGCCGGTGCGCAGCGACGCCAGCGGTTTCCCCGTCAACCGCGCCTTTGCCGACCTGGATTTCGACACGCCGGACATCGAGTGCGAGCCGGGCTTCGAGGGGCAATTGCACGCCATCAACCTGTTCGATCACATCGCCCGCAGCGACGTGACCTGGAACCCGTCGATCAGCGCTGTCAGCCGCGCCAACATCTGCTGTGTGACCAGCGAGGAGCACATGCTGCCGGTGATCCACGGCAATGACCGGAACGAGTGGTTCATCCAGCTGAGCGACGAAATCCACTGGAACATCGCCGACAAGAACACCGGCGCGCCGCGCGGGCGGATCGAGATGAAGGCGGGCGATGTGTGCGCAATGCCGGCCGACATTCGCCACCAGGGGTTCAGTCCCAAACGATCCATGCTGATGGTGATGGAGAACGGCACGCCGGGGCTGGAGCAACGCTATGCCAGCGGCGAACTGAAGCCCTATCCGGTCGATTTCGGCTGACCCGACAGCGCGCGTGACCCCGGCCAGCCAGGATACCCGCACGCGCCTGCTGGCCGCTGCCGAGCATCTGCTGGTCACGCGCGGGATCACCGGCGTATCGGTGCGCAAGGTGGGTGAGGCGGCGGGGGTCAACCCCACGCTGGTCACCTATCACTTCGGCTCGATCAGCGGGCTGCTGGAGACGCTGTGCCGCGCCAACATGGAGCCGATCCTGGTAGAATGGCAGGCGGTGGCACAGGCAGACGGGCTGGCCCAGGTCTTGCGCGCGTGGATCGCCCCCATGCTGCGGCCCGCCGCCTTCACCCCCGGCGGCCGCGCGCTGGTGGTGCTGGACGAGATTGGCGCGCATGGCGAGGGCGAGATCCGCGCCGTGGTGCTGGCCGAGATGGACCGCTTCGCCCACCAGTTGCGCCCCATGCTGGCAAGGCACCTGCCGCTGCTGGACGATGAGGAACTGCGCGCCCGCCTGCGCTTCATCTCGGGCGCGGTGCTGGGGCCGCCGCCGCGCAATTATGGTTCGCTGCGTCTGCCATCGGGCAGGGCGGCGGACGACCTTGACTATCTGCTGCGCTTCGCCACGGCGGCTTTGACCGGATGACCCTTGCCATGGGCGTGGCTGGCGATTTATACACTCGTATGAATAACGGGATGAGGGTCTGGGCGTGACGACACCACCGGGAATGACGGCGGCAACCTTTGCCGATGGGCTGGGCGCCATGCGCGATGCGGTGGGGGCCGAATGGGTGTTCGACCAGCCCGCCGACCTCAACACCTATCGCGACTTCTATTCGGTGATGTGGGGCGAGCCGGAGGAGCGGCTGGCCAGCGCCGCCATCGCCCCGGCCAATGTCGAAGAGGTGCAGGCCGTGGTGCGCGCGGCCAACGAACGCGGCATCCCGCTCTATCCCATCTCCACCGGCCGCAACCTGGGCTATGGCGGCGCGGCCCCGGTGCTGAGCGGCAGCGTGGTCCTGGACCTGAAGCGCATGAACCGCGTGCTGGAGGTGAACGAGGGCAACTGTTCGTGCCTGGTGGAACCGGGCGTGTCCTATTTCGACATGTACCGCCATTTGCAGGAAAGTGGCAGCAAGCTGTGGCTGGACGTGCCCGATCCGGGCTGGGGCAGCATGATCGGCAATGCACTGGACAGTGGCGGCGGCTATACCGCCGCGCCGTATCGCGGGCATTTTGAGGCGCAGTGCGGGATCGAGGCGGTGCTGGCCACAGGCGAGCTGCTGCGCACCGGCATGGGCGCGCTGCCGGGCGCGGAAACCTGGCAGCAATACCGCATGGGCATTGGCCCGTGCCTGGATGGCCTGTTCCGCCAGTCCAGCCTGGGGGTGGTGACCAAGATGGGCTTCTGGCTGTTCCCCCAGCCCGAAGCTTACCTGTCCACCAGCGTCGACGTGTTCCGGTATGAGGATCTGGAAGAGCTGGTCGACCTGCTGAACGAGCTGGAATACGGCAACCTGTTCAACGGTATGCCCGGCATCGGCTCGCCCGTGCTCAGCCAGCAGAGCCCTATCGCCATGGCCGTGGTGCCCGAACCCGCCGAGATGAACCGCATGGTGACCGAAAGCGGCCTGCCCGCGTGGCGCGCCAGCTTCAATTTCTATGGTCCCGAACGGGTTATCCGGGCTCAGTGGGACTATGTGCAGTCACGCTTTGCCCATTTCCCTGGCGTGAAGTTCAACGAGGCCAGTTTCACCCGGTTGCCGCTGTCGGCCGCCGATCTGGAGCGTATCCAGAAGCCGCGCTTCGGCATTCCCTCGCTGGATATCTTCGCCGTGGGCAGCCGGGGCTATGGCGATTTCAACCCCAGCGACGGGCACATCTGGTTCTCCGCGGTGATCCCGCGCAGCGGCAAGGGCGTGATCGACGCCAACCGGGTCATCCGCAGCGAATGTGCCCGGCTGGGGCTGAACCTGTTCATGCTGGCCCCCGCCGTCACCTGCTGGACGCGCAGCTTCGTGCTGTTCGCCGCCGTGCCGGTGTACAAGGACCCGGCGCGCAATCAGCATCTGCGCAGCGCCGTGCGCGAGATCATTGCCACCTGCGCCAGCCACGGCTGGGGCGAATATCGCTGCCCGCCCGCGTTTCATGACAATGTGATGGAAAGCTACAGCTTCAACGGCAACATGCTGCGCAAGGTGAACGAACGGATCAAGGATGCGCTGGACCCCAACGGCATCCTGTCGGCAGGCCGTTATGGTGTGTGGCCAGGCCACTTGCGCGAAGGGAGGGAGGCATGAAGCAGCTGGCGATCATGGCAGCGATTGCGGCCCTTGCGGTCAGCGGACTGGCAGCGGCGCAACAGGCCACGCGCACCGGCCCCACCGCGCCCGAACTTGCGCACGGGCGCGATGTGTTCGCCCGCTGGTGCGCGCCGTGCCACGCGGTCGGCCCGCGCCTGGCGGGCACGATGAGCTTACAGGCCAAATATCAGGGCCGCGTGCCCGCCGCGCTGGAGGACCGGACCGACCTGACCGGCCCGGTAATCAGCCTGTTCGTGCGCAACGGCGTGGCATGGATGCCGCCGTTCCGCCCGACCGAGATCACCAATGCCGATCTGGCGGCGCTCAATGCCTACCTCACCGCACCGCTGAACCAGCGCGGGAGCCATGCGCCGCTGCTGGCGCAGGAGATGGCGCAGCGGAGGCAGGGGCAATGACCATGACGCGCCGTGATCTGGTGAAGTGGGCGGGCGCGGTGCCGGTCCTTGCCATTCCCACTCTGGCGCAGGCGGCCAAGGGCGCACCAGCGATTGACCTGATGCTGCTGGACGAACGGTTTGCCGCCCATCTGCCCGCAGCCACCACCCCCATGGCGCGCTTTGCAGGCGACGTGACCAACCTGTGGACCAACCGGCTGGATGCGGCTTTTCGCCAGCGTGGTTTCGTGCTGGGCGGGATCACCGGATCGGACGCACTGTTCGTGCTGGAAGTGCTGGCCAACCACCACGGCCGCCGCGTGGTCAGCCGCCGCACTTTGGCTGAAGCGGACGCGCGCGGCGTGTCCCCGGTCAGCTGGGTAATCGCCCCGCACCATCCCAGCGTGCAGGCGTGAGCGTTCTTCCGCCCGATCTGGACGCGGCCACCTTTGCGGTGTTCCTTGACGAGCTGCGCGGCGTGGTCGGCGCCGACTGGGTATGGTCGGGCGACGACGACATGTTCGCCTATCGCGACAGCTTTTCCCCGGTATGGAACACCGCTGACGAGCGCCACGCCAGCGCCGCCGTGGCCCCCGAAAACGTCGAGCAGGTGAGTGCGGTTGTGCGCGTGGCGCGCCGCCACCGGGTGCCGCTGTTCCCCATCTCCACCGGCAAGAACTTCGGCTATGGCGGCCCGTCGCCCAACGTCAACGGGTCGGTCGTGCTGGACCTGAAGCGGATGAACCGCGTGCTGGCGCTGGACGAGGCGCGGGCCTTTTGCCTGGTGGAGCCAGGCGTATCCTATTTCGACCTGTACCGCGAAATCCAGGACCGCGGCCTGAAGCTGATGGTGGATTGCCCCGATCCCGGCTGGGGCAGCCCGGTGGGCAATTCGCTGGAGCGCGGCATCGGCTATACCATGCCCCAGTTCCGCGACCATTTCGGCGCGCACTGCGGCATGGAGGTGGTGCTGCCCGATGGCGAGGTGATGCGCACCGGCATGGGCGCACTGCCAGGCTCGGACACCTGGCAGGAATATCCCTATGGCTTCGGGCCGGACCCTTCGGGCCTGTTTGCGCAAGGCAATTTCGGCGTGGTGACCAAGATGGGTTTCCGGCTGCTGCCGCTGCCCGAATATTATCGCACGGCCATGATTACCGTGCCCCGGCGGCGCGATCTGGTGGCGCTGGTGCAGCACGTCAATTACCTCAACGACAGTGGGCTGATCGGCGAGGTGGAATACGGCAGCCCGATGCGCG